>Ga0222419_100255_pt1 | contig 75126 bp, 70 predicted proteins | sample 1B20Ametagenome_FD_182474 | JGI IMG/M metagenome (GOLD analysis project Ga0222419, IMG submission 182474) | Enriched microbial communities from leaf-cutter ant dump, University of Wisconsin, Madison, United States - 1B20A (version 2) | ecosystem: Environmental > Terrestrial > Nest > Insects nest...
CGCGAACCTCCTTTTCCGTTCCGGTCGCGAACCTCCTTTTCCGTTCCGGTCGCGAACCTCCTTTTCCGTTCCGGTCGCGAACCTGGTCCGATTTCCCCGAGAAATCAGACCAGGTTCGCGACCGGAACGGCTGGAACAGGGGGTCAGCGGGTCAGACGCCGGGAGCACTCGGCCTTCCCCGGCGTGTTCCTCCTCCCGGCGAAGGGCAGCGGGAGAGACTGGAGGGAGGGGATGCTGCGAGAGGAGAGCAATGAGTTTCATCCGGGGATACGACCAGGACACCCTCCGCGAACTGGTCGATCTCGATGAATGCGCAGCCAGGCTCGCAGAGATCGAGAGCCAGCGCAGCCTTCCCGCCCTGCTCGAGCGCGTCTGGCTGCTGAAGGTGCTCGACCGCCTCGACGACGCCCTCGTCCTCGCCGACGAGACGGTGCGCCAGGCGCGCATGGCGGGCACCCGCAAGGACGTGCTGCGCGCCCGCGTGCTGCACGCCACGATCCTGCAGTACCGCGGAGCCTTCGCCGCCGCCGAACAGGAGCTCACCACCTGCGCCGCAGAGGCCGAGGGGCAGGGCTGGGCGTCGATCGCGGCGTTCGCCCATCAGCACCACGGCAAGAACGCGTACGAGTCCGGCGACTTCGAGACCGCGCGCGACAGCTTCAAGCGCTCGCTGTTCCTGCGGCGCGAGGCCGGAGCCGACGACCGGGAGCTCGAGGTCGCCCTGCTCGCGATCGAGGCCGCCGAGCGCCGTCGCCCCGCGCAGCTCGTCGCCGGCTGAGGCGCTCCGCGCCGGGATGTCGGCGGCATGGCCTAACCTGAGCGCATGGCGGAACTCGACCGTGTGCGCATCTGGGGCGAAGCGCTGATCCGGCTGCATCTCGACGACAGCTGGTCGTTCGGCTTCGACAACGCGAAGCGCCGCGCCGGCCAGTGCGACTACACGAAGAAGCGCATCACGGTGTCGCGCTACCTGGCGGCGCGCTTCGAAGACGACGAGATCCACCAGGTGCTGCTGCACGAGGTCGCGCACGCCCTCGCCGGCCACACCGCGGCGCACGGCCCGTCGTGGAAGCGCCTCGCCCGTGAGCTCGGCTACGTCGGCGGGGTGACGCACCACGGCGAGACGGCGGTCGAGCTGGCCCCGTGGGTCGGCACGTGCCCCGCCGGGCACACCACCTATCGGCACCGCCGCCCGTCCAGGGCCACCTCGTGCGCGAAGTGCTCGCGCACCTACGACCCGCGCTTCCAGTTCACCTGGACCCGCCGTGAGATCACGGCGGCCACGCGCCGGGCCGCGCAGATGACCCGCTGACTCAGTCCGCGCTCCGGTCCGCTTCAGAGTCGTCGGCGGATGCCGCGGCATCCGATCGCGCATCGCTCCCCCGCCGGCGCAGTACTCCGGCCAGCGCACGCCAGCCGACCAGGAACGCGCCCAGGACGATCGTGGCGACGACGATGAACGCGACCTGCGCGGTGTCGCCCGCGACCACGCGCAGCAGCATCCCTCCGGCCACCGTGACGACCCAGACGATCACACCCCACAGCAGGGACCAGGGCTTGCGCGGTCCGCTCCCCAGCAGCGCGGCGAGCGCGTGGCCGACGACGAGGGCGACGAGGAACGGCCAGGCCGTGAGCAGGAAGCCGAGAGGATCCTCACCGTGGGACGCGCGCCCGATGACGGCGAAGACCAGCACCAGCACGGCGTCGACGATGAGAGCGGGGAGGTATCTCATGCCACGACCATACGGCCGCGGCACCGGATTCGGCGTCGAGCGCACGGCCTGTTGACGAGTGCGCGGTGCGGGCCGCGCCCTCGCGGGCGGCCCTCCTACGCGAAAGGCGCGAAGACGCCCTCCCGCAGCGCGGGGACGACGTCGGTCGCATCGAGGACGGCGGCGTCCACGACGGATGCCGGGGAGATCCCCGACTGCGCCATCCGCGCGGTCGAGGCGACGCCGATCTCGAGCTCGCGACCGGATCCGCTCGCGATGAGCAGGTGGCGCAGAGCGCGCTTCAGCGCGCGGAACCCCTCCGCCGCGACGGCCGCCTCGGGGGCGGTGTGGTCGAGGCCGAGGTCGGTGAGCGCGGCGATCACCGCGCCGGCGCCGAGCTGGTCCTCCACGGCGAACCGCAGCGAGCCCGCGGCGTCGCGCTCTCCGGCCGCGATCACCGCGACCGAGGTGCGCTGCTGACGACGCTCCTGCACCGTCTGCACCGCTCGGGCGACCGCGGCGGCGTTGCGCAGGCTCCCGACGAGCACGAGAGCGTCCCCGGCGGCCGCCGCGACGTCGGCCCCGTTGGTCGACCACTCCCGCGCGTCGGCGAGCTCGATCGCGGCGCCGGCGGCGACGGCATCCGTCACCGTGGACGAGAAGCGCAGCACGTCGACGACCACCACGATGTCGGCCGGGGCGAGCCGAGCGAGCCCCTCGACGCCCCATTCGAAGCGGACCTGGTACGTGGACTGATCGAAAGGCGACGGCATCCTCCCAGCCTATTCGCCCGCGTCGTCCCCGCCCGCTCTCTTACGCTCCTCGCCCGACTGCCGTCCTCAGTCGGCGGCGAGCGCCTCGACCGGGGCGACGCGCGTCGCGAGCCTCGTCGGCGCGGCGGCTGCCACCAACGTCAGCACGGCGGTCGCCACGACGATGATCGCCACCGGCACCCATGGGACGTGCGGCGCCACGAACCCCGCCGGGGTGAAGTCCGGAAGGGTCGGGACGGAGCCGAGCAGCGACTGCGCCGCGATCCAGCCGTAGACGACGCCGAGCACGAGCCCGGTGATCGTGGCGGCGACGGTGATGTGCGTCGCCTCGAGCAGCACCATGCGACGCACCTGTCCGTTCGACAGGCCGATCGAGCGCAGCAGGCCGAGCTCGCGGCGACGCTGGACGACCCCGATGGTGAGAAGGTTCACCAGGCCCACGGCCGCGATCACCGCCGACACCGCTACGAGCACCATCATGATCGCCGCGAACGCGTCGAAGGGCGCGAAGAAGTCCGCCGGGACCTCACCCTCCACCTGCAGCATCATCATCTGCTTCACCGACTCGAGCGCGACCGCGAACATCGTCACGAGGGTCACCCCCATCACGACCCCGATCGCCATCCGCGACGAGCGCTCCGGGTAGCGCAGGGCGTTCTCGGCCGCGAGCCGCGCGGTGGCGCCGCCGCCGAACAGGCGTCCGACCAGGCGGAGCACGGGCGGCATGAACAGGACGGATCCGAGTGCCAGTCCGGTGAACGACAGGACGCCGCCGACGAAGGCCACGACCACGCCGAGCGGGCTCACGAGCCCCGCCAGGACGCCGGCTGCGAGGAGGGCCGCCCCCGAGATCAGCAGCGCCCAGGCCGCGACGTGCCGGCCGGGACGGGAGAGGTCGTCGCGAGTGCGTTCGACGGACCCGCCGATGGCCTGCAGCGGAGTGACCGCGAGCACCCGCCGCGACCCCGCCCAGGCCGCGGCCCAGGTCGTGAGCGCGACGCCGAGGGCGGGCAGCAGGACGAGCGGCTGCGCGAGCGAGAACGGCGGGATGCCGGAGAGCAGCGACGTCGCCGCGAGCACGCCCGCCGCCGAGATCCCGATTCCCACGGCGAGTCCGAGCAGCGCGCCGATCACGCCGACGACGAGCCCCTGACGGCCGACCTCGGCGCGCTGCATGCGCGCGGAGGCCCCGATCAGCCGCATCAGCGCGATCTGCCTCGTGCGGCCGGCGATGATGGTCGAGAAGGTGTTGGCCGTGACGATCGCCGCGACGTACATCGCGACGGCGGTCAGCAGCACCGAGAGCAGGCCGACGACGAGGGCGAGGGTGCCGCTGTCGCCGATGTACGGATCGGCCTGCAGCACGGCGCCGATGAAGGCGGTCGTCTCGACGAGCACGACGCCGAAGGCGGCGGACAGCGAGGCGACGAGGACGCTGGCGCCCATGCCCCGGTCGCGCAGCCACGCCAGGCGCGGCCCGGTCGCGGCCGTCTGGGGCACCACGGCGGCGACCGCGCTCATGCCGCCACCTCGGCGGCGAGCATGTACGCCGAGATCTCCTCGGCGCTCTGCCGCGGATGGTCGGCGACGATGCGGCCGTCGCCGAGGAACAGCACGCGGTCGGCGTGGCTCGCGGCGATCGCGTCGTGGGTCACCATCGCGATGGACTGGCCGTGGTCGCGGCTCGCCGCGGCGAGCAGACGCAGCACCTCGCGCCCGGTCTTCGAGTCGAGGTTCCCGGTGGGCTCGTCCGCGAAGACGAGGTCGGGAGCCGTGGCGAGGGCCCGCGCGATCGCGACGCGCTGCTGCTGTCCGCCCGACAGCTGGTGCGGTCGGTGGCCGAGGCGGGACCCGAGGCCGAGCGTATCGACGAGCCCGTCGATCCGAGCCTTCTCGATCGCGCTCGGCCGGCGTCCGTCGAGCTCGAAGGGCAGCATGATGTTGCCGAGCGCGGTGAGCGTGGGGACGAGGTTGAACGCCTGGAAGACGAAGCCGACGCGTCGCCGGCGCAGGATGGTCAGGTCGAGGTCGCCGAGCCCGGTGATCTCGGTGTCGCCGATCCACGCACGCCCCTCGCTCGGGGTGTCCAGGCCCGCCATGATGTGCATGAGCGTGGACTTCCCCGAACCGGACGGCCCCATGATCGCGGTGAACTGCCCGCGGCGGATGCCGACGCTGACGTCGTCGAGCGCGCGCACCGCGCCTTCGCCCGTGCCGTAGGTCTTCTTCAGGTGCTGGACGCGGGCGGCGAGCCCGAGGTCGGTGGTCGTGATCTCCATGCCTCCGACGCTATTTCCGGGACCGGGACCGGCGCGTCGCCCGTGCGGCGCATCCGCGTACATCTCCAGGATGACCCTGCCGAGGGCATCAGGCGAGCGGACGCGGGTCGAACACGACGCGGATGCGCGTGATGAGCCCGTCCTCCACGTGGCTCCAGTTCACGGTCGGGACCACCGCACCGTTCCTGGCGACGAGATCGAACCAGGTCATCGCCTCGGCCCCCTCGACGATACGGACGGTGAGTCGCAGGGTGTCCATGACGGATGCCGCCATCCCCCCGCAGCCCCGCGATGCACTCGTCGACGCCGTCGGCGTCGCCGAAGACGCCGGAGAACCGCACGTCCTCCGCGAGGACCGTGCGCAGCAGGTCGAAGTCCCTGTCCCTCCAGGCCTCGAAGTAGGTCGTCGCCGCCCGCCGGGTCTCGTCGCCCTCGAGCGTGTTCCGGCCGCTCACAGCGTCACCGGCCATGCCCTGGTGGAGACGCCGACGGCGTTCCACGCGTTGATCACGACGATCAGCGAGACCAGCGCCCCGAGCTCCTCCGGAGAGAAGACGGATGCCGCGGCCTTCCAGTCGGCGTCGGGCACGTGCGTCTCGCTCAGCCTCGTCATGCTCTCGGCGAGGGTCAGCGCAGCGCGCTCGCGCGCCGTGAACAGGCCGGATTCCCGCCAGACCGCGACGGCGGCGACCCGGCGTGCGTCCTCTCCGCCCCGCAGCGCATCGCGGGTGTGCAGGTCGACGCAGTAGCCGCAGCCGTTCAGCTGCGAGGCGCGGATGCGCACGAGCTCGCGCAACGCGGGCTCGACGCCCGCCTCCTCGAGCTCTCGTGTCGCCGACGCGTCGAGGTGCGAGAGCGCCTTCGAGAATCGCGGTGCGGTCGTGTCGATGTCGAGACGGACGAGGACCGACACGACGGCCGTCCTCTCGGTGGGTGCGGAGTCCATGACTCCTCCTTTCCTCCCCTCCAGGCTCGCGGCCGCCGGATCATCTGTCCAACAGCTGCTCAGGATCACTATCATCTGTCTCAGAGATGGAACTTCATCAGCTGCGCTACTTCCTCGCGGTCGTCGACACCGGGTCCTTCACCGCTGCCGCGGCAGCTGTCCGCGTCAGCCAGTCGGGCATCAGCACCCAGGTGCAGAAGCTCGAGCGCGAACTGGGGGTCGCGCTGTTCGACCGCACCGCACGCCGGGCCGCGCTCACCGCCGACGGCGAACGGCTGCTGCCCGTCGCACGGGACGCCCTGGCGGCGGTCCGCCGTGTGCGCGCGACCGCCGACGACCTGCGCGGTCTCATCGTGGGATCGCTGCGCGTCGGCACCGTGTCGGGTCTCGCGTGGCCCCCGCTCTTCGACGCCCTCGCGTCGCTGCATGCCGCGCACCCCGGTCTCGACATCCGGCTGCACGAGGGCACGTCCGAGGAGCTGATCGAGTCGGTCGTCCGCGGCGAGAGCGACGTCGCCGTCGCGGCCTGGACGACCGCACCGCCCGAGGGGCTGGAGACGCGGGTCGTCTTCGACGACGCGCTCGTCGCCGTGGTGTCTGCCGATCATCCCTGGGCCTCCCGGCGCAGCATCCGCCCGAGCGAGCTGCGCGACGCCGATCTCGTGGCTCTCGCCGAGGGCACGGGTGCGCGCGCCGCACTGGACCGGCTGCTGTCGGCGCACGGCGGTCCGAAGCGACCGCGATGGGAGGTGTCGACGCCGGCGTTCGTCGAGATGCTCGCCGTACGCGGGCTCGGGGTGGGGATCGTCAGCGAGACGACGTGCGCCGGCTGGCGTGAGGTCCGCACGCTGCGCATCGACGCGCCGGACGCGCGTTCCCGTCTCGGCATCGCCTGGCGCGGCTCCCCCGGCCATGCCGCGCGCGCACTGCTCGCCGCACTGCCGCCGGTGGACGGCTGACCCGCGGCTCAGGCCAGCCCGTGCTCGAAGGCGAAGACCACGAGCTGCACCCGGTCGCGCAGGGCGAGCTTGGTGAGGATGCGGCTGATGTGCGTCTTCACGGTCGCCTCGCTGAGGTACTCGCGCGCCGCGATCTCGGAGTTCGACAGGCCGCGGGCGGCGAGCGCGAAGATCTCCCGCTCGCGGTCGGTGAGATCGGAGTACCGCGCGGGCACCGGCTTGGGCGCCTCCGCGAAGTGCTCGAAGAGCTCACGGGTGGCGGATGCCGCGATCACGCTCGATCCGGAGTTCACGGTGCGGATCGCGGCGAGCAGGAACTCGGGATCGGCGTCCTTGAGCAGGAAGCCGCTCGCCCCCTGACGGATGGCACGCGCCGCGGCCTCGTCGAGGTCGAACGTGGTGAGCATCACGACCCGGGGCGGGTCGGGCTGGGCGAGGATCGCGGCGGTGGCGGTCAGACCGTCCATGACCGGCATCCGGATGTCCATCAGCACCACGTCGGGCCTGGTCGCGCGGACGACGTCGATCGCCTCCTGCCCGTCCCCCGCCTCTCCGACGACGTCGAGGTCGGGCTGGGAGGCCACCAGCATCCGGATGCCGGCGCGGAAGAGCGCCTGGTCGTCGACGAGCACGACTCGGATCACGGTTCTCCATTCATGCCGAGGTCCCTGGGGCCGGGCACGGCGCTCGGGGTCTGTCCTGGGACCGTGCCGGCTCCGGCCGGCGCCTCGCCGGGGCGCCGCTCCGCCCGACTCGGCGCCGACGGGGCGCCGATCGGCAGCGAGGCCCGCACGACGTACGTCTCGCCCTCGGGTCCCGCCTGAAGGCTACCGCCCACGAGCTGCGCCCGCTCGCGCATGCCGATCACGCCATGACCCGATGAGGGCGCCGCCGCCGCGACGACGCGGTTCGCGACGTGGAGCTCGACCCGGTCGGGCAGCCAGGCCAGGTGCACGTCGACCGCTCCCTCGCCGTGACGGATGGCGTTGGTCAGCGCCTCCTGCAGGATCCGGTAGACGGCGAGCTGGATCGCCCCGGGCGGCTCGCCGGGGGGCATCGGGTCGACCGTGATGCGCGGCTCGACGCCCGCCTGCCGCACCTGGGCGAACAGCGTCTCCAGATCCGCGAGCGTCGGCTGCGGCCCGTCGCCCTGCCGGTGCCGCAGCTGGGTGAGCAGCAGGCGCACGTCCGACAGGGCGCCGCGCGCGGTCTGCGCGATCGTCGCGAGGGCCTCGGTGGCCATCTCGGGCTTGACCGCGGCGGCGTACCGCGCGCCGTCGGCCTGCGCGATCACCACCGCGAGCGAGTGGGCGACCACGTCGTGCATGTCCCGCGCGATGCGCACGCGCTCCTGCTCCTCCGCCGCAAGCAGCTCGGCCTGGGCCCTGGCGACCTGCGTGGCCCGGCCGTTCAGCACGACCCGCCAGAGCAGGCCGGTGCCCCAGGACATCACCATGGCGAGCACGAAGACGGCGGCCATGAGCGAGCCGATCAGGGCCGCGCGCATGGTGCTGGCGGCATCCGTCAGCAGCTCCCCCGACCAGATGATCGCGAAGTAGACGCCGCCGACGACTCCGCCGCCGATCGCCGACACGCCGCCGACCCAGAGGATCCTGCGGGTTCCCCACGCCGCCGTGCCGAACAGCACGACGAGGATGCCGAGATCGTAGGCGCTCGGCGGCAGGCCCGCCCCCATCTGCACGATCGCGCCGAACCACGCGATCCCGATCGCGAGCGTGGGCGAGAGCCGCGTGATCGCGGCCGCGCCCCACAGGATGATCCCGACGATCACGTACATCGTGACGGCCGCGGGCGCCACGCCGATCCAGGCGCTCAGCCAGTCGGCGCCGGCGACGAAGGTCAGCGGCGTGGTGACGACGAATCCGAGCACGGCGCCGACGATGTCGACGACGAGCCAGGCTCGGGAGATGGGGCGGAACACCCTCCCACGCTACGGGGCGGCCGCCGGGCCGCGCATCCGCCTGCAGATGTATCCCCGCACGGCCTGCGAGACTTCGCAAATGTCACGTTCTTGCCCGAGAAACGTGACATCTGCGAAGTCTCGCGGACGGGCCTGGGCGGTCAGGCGCGCGCGATGATCTCGCCGTGCGGTACGAGGAACCACCCGTCGCCGTCGGCCGCCCAGCGCCGCCACGCCGCGCTGATCTCCTCGAGCTCGGCGCGCGTGGCCATCCGGCTGTCGATCAGCTGCCTGGTGAGAGCGGACTCCAGGATGCGGTCGGCCCACATGCCGCCCCACCAGTCGCGCTCTCCCGGGGTGGCGTAGCACCAGGTCGACGCCGTGACCGTGACGTCCTCGAAGCCGGCCGCGCGCGCCCACGCGAGCAGGCGACGACCGGCATCCGGCTCGCCGCCGTTGGCCCGCGCGGCCCGGCGGTACAGGTCGAGCCATCGGTCGAGCTCGGGCAGCACCGGGAACCAGATGAAGCCGGCGTAGTCGGCGTCGCGCGCGGCCACCACCCCGCCGGGGGCCGTGACCCGACGCATCTCGCGCAGGGCCTGCACGGGATCGCCCACGTGCTGCAGCACCTGGTGGGCGTGCACGACGTCGAAGCCGTCGTCGGGGAAGCTCAGCTCGTGCACGTCCTCGACCGAGAACGCGATGTTGGTCACGCCCCGGGACTCCGCGAGGTCCCGCGAGAGCGAGAGCGCGTGCTCGTCGATCTCGGTGGCCGTGACCTGCGCGACCACGCTCGCGAGATCGACGGTGATGGACCCTGGCCCCGCCCCCACGTCGAGGAGCCTCGTCGACGCGGTGAGGTGCGGCCGCAGGTACTCCGCGGAGTTCGAGATGTCGCGGACGTTGTGCGAGCGGAGGACGGATTCGTGGTGTCCGTGCGTGTACGAGGCCATGCGCACAGTCTGGCAGGCCGCTCAGCGCAGCTCGGCCGCGAGACGTCGGATCGCCTCGCGGTCGGGCTTCCCCGACGGCAGCTGCGCGAGCTCGTCGACGAGGATCATGCGCGCCGGGCGCGCAGGCTTGCCGAGGACGGCGGCGACGGCCTCACGGGCGTGATCCAGCTGCTCGGCCTCGCTGCGGCGCAGCGCCTCGCCGCGCGGGGCGACGATGACGGAGGCCTCCCCCCACCGTGCATCATCGACCCCGACGACGACGGCCGCGGCGAGTCCGGGCACGTCGCGCACGATGCGCTCGACGCGGTCGAGGGAGACGTTGACTCCGCCGGAGACGATCACGTTGTCGGCGCGGCCGTGCACCCGCACGACGCCGTCGTCGACGAGGCCCAGGTCTCCCGTGCGGTACCAGCGGATGCCGTGCTCGTCGCGCACGAAGGCCCGGGCGGTCAGGGCCCTGTCGCCGAGGTACCCGTCGGCGAGCATGGGACCCGCGATGCGCAGCTCTCCGTCGACCGCACGCACCGCGACGGTGTCGAGAGGCACGCCGTCGTAGACGCAGCCGCCGCTCGTCTCGGTCGATCCGTAGGTGCGCACCAGACGCACCCCGAGCTCCACGGCCCGCTCGTGCACCGGCTGCGGCAGCGCCTGGCCCCCGATCAGGATCGCCTCGTACGCCCGCAGGGAGGCCAGGACGGTGCGATCCCCGGCCGCATCGAGCAGGGTCGCCAGCTGAGCCGGCACCAGGCTGGTCAGCAGCGGCTGCGTCCCGACCATCGGCAGGGTCGCCCTGGCGAAGGAGTCGGCAGAGAACCGCCCCTCGATCGAGACGGGGTCGGTGCCGGCGAGCAGAGACCGCACGAGCACCTGCAGGCCCGCCACGTAGCCGGTGGGCAGCGCGAGCAGCCAGCGTCCGCTGCCGATCCGCGCGGCCGTGGCCTCGGCGCCGGCCCGCAGCGCCTCGCCGCTGAGCACGACCCGCTTGGGGACGCCGCTCGACCCCGAGGTCGCGATGACGACCGCCGTGCCGTCCGGCACCTGGGCGGGGGCGTCTCCGAGCATGCCGAATCCGAGCGCGGGTCCGCCGTCGAGCGCCCGTGCGAGCGCCGTGCGCAGCTCGTCCGGCCCACCGGCATCCACCTGGATGAGCTCAGCCATCTGATCCCCCCTCCGCTCCGGCGCCCGGCGCGTTCCCGGTGCCCTCCCGCCGCCCCGGTATCCTCCCGACGTCGCGAACGTACCGGAAGGGCGGGGACATACCGGGAGAGGACATCGTGATCAGTAGTGGTAGGGGAAGGACGACCAGTCGGGGGCGCGCTTCTCGAGGAAGGAGTCGCGGCCCTCGACGGCCTCATCGGTGCCGTAGGCGAGGCGGGTGGCCTCGCCGGCGAACACCTGCTGGCCGACCAGGCCGTCGTCGACGGCGTTGAAGGCGAACTTCAGCATCCGGATCGCTGTCGGCGACTTCGTGAGCACCGTGCGCGCCATCCTCAGCGCCTCGCGCTCGAGCTCCTCGTGCGGCACGACCCGGTTCACGGCGCCCATCTCGTACGCCCGCTGCGCCGAGTACTCCTCCGCGAGGAAGAACACCTCGCGCGCGATCTTCTGCCCGGTCTGGCGGGCCATGTACGCGGAGCCGTAGCCGGCGTCGAAGCTGCCCACGTCGGCATCCGTCTGCTTGAACCGCCCGTGCTCGGCCGAGGCGATGGAGAGGTCGCACACGACGTGCAGGGAATGACCGCCGCCGGCCGCCCATCCGGGGATCACGGCGATGACGACCTTGGGCATGAAGCGGATCAGCCGCTGCACCTCGAGGATGTGCAGGCGACCGACCGCGGGCTGATCGCTCTGGGTTGCTGAGCCGACCTCACTCTGGGTCGCTGAGCCTGTCGAAGCGTACTTGTAGCCGTCGCGCCCGCGGATGCGCTGGTCTCCGCCCGAGCAGAAGGCCCAGCCGCCGTCCTTCGGGCTCGGTCCGTTGCCGGTGAGCAGCACCGCGCCGATGCGCGGATCCTGCCGGGCGATGTCGAGGGCGCGGTACAGCTCGTCGACGGTGTGCGGGCGGAAGGCGTTGCGCACCTCCGGCCGGTCGAAGGCGATGCGCGCGACGCCGCCGTCGTGCGTGACGTGCGCGGTGATGTCGGTGTAGTCCTCGGCACCGGGCGCGAGCACCCATTCGGCGGGATCGAACAGGTCGGAGACGGATGCTGTGGTCACGGCATCCAGCCTATTCCCGCGGCGCCGGGCCCGCCGAAGGCACCGCCGGTCTCACTCCGCCGAGCCGTCCCTCGCTCCGGTATGAGTTGTGGTCGCGAAAACGCCGTTTCGGCGACCGGAACTCATACCGGAGCGAGGAGGACAAGCGGATGCCGTCAGCGGGCGCGCCGGCGGACGGTCTTGATCCATCCGTCGACGATGTCCCACACGACCCCGCCGGCGATGCCGAACCCGAGGAGGACGGCGAGGATGCGGAAGATCCCGCCTTCGCCCGCGGCCTCGGCGTCTCCCGCGGCGAACCCGTCGCCTCCGGCGGCGGCGACGTGCGAGAGGAACTCCGGATTGACGAGCTCTCCGCGCACGAGGAGGACGAGCGCCCAGGCGAGGAACGCCAGCGCGAGGACCGTGTTGACGACCGCGAGCGACGTGCTCCAGCCGCGTCGGCGGAAGACCAGCACGGCGAACACCGCCTCGGCCGCGATGAGCGCGAACAGGATGTCGATCCCCCACGGCCACAGATCCGGGTTCAGGATCGGCAGCGTCTCGCCGGGGACGAATCCGCGCAGACGATCCCAGAGCAGGGCGCCGACGGCGAGGCCGAGGAAGACGAGCGAGGCGATCAGCTCGTTGCGACCGGCTCCGTCGTCGGTGATCTCGGGCAGCCGGTCGACGTCCCACTCGTCGATCGACGTCGAGCTGCCGGTGCGCTCGAGCACGACGAAGACGAGGGTCGTCCAGAAGCAGATGTGGATGATGGCGCCGCCCGCGGCGACGATCGACGATGAGATGATCTCGCCGACCGCGGCGCCGGAGATCGTCTGCCCGAGCGCGACGGCGCCCAGCACGCAGACCGGCACGATGATCAGCAGCAGCTTCAGCAGCCGCCACCAGGTCAGATAGAAGCGCGGGCCGATCAGGTGCAGCGGGCGGTCCGCGTAGCCCGCGGCGAGGATGCCGGGGTCGCCGAGCTCGGTGAGCACGGCGCGCTCGGCGTCGCCGGGGGCCTCCCCCTGCTCGAGCCTGGCCTCGACGGCGTCGGCGATGGACGCCTGGAGCTCGGCGCGGACGTCGTCCTGCGCATCGGGTCTCAGGCTCTTCACGGTCGCGGCGATGTAGCGCTCGGTGAGCGTGGCGGTGGAGGTCATGTCAGTTCTCCTCTGCGGTGAGGGCGGTGATCGCGGTGGTGAGCGATCGCCATTCGTCGGTGAGGGTGTCGGCGAGCCGGACGCCGGCATCCGAGGTGCGGTAGAACTTGCGGGGCCTCGCCTCGTCGGTGTTCCACTCGCTGGTGAGGTACTCCTGCTTCTCGAGTCGGCGCAGCAGGGGGTACAGCGTGTTCGCATCCGTGGCGAAGCCGCGGCGGTCGAGCTCCTCGAGCAGTCCGTAGCCGTAGCCGGGGGTGCGCAGCAGCTGCAGGCAGGCCAGCACGACGGTGCCGCGCCGGAGCTCCTGCAGATGCGTGTCGAGCGTCTCATTCATGTCGATCACATTACTGTGTGCCACACACTATAGTCAACAACACATCACCACCCCACTCCTCACCCCCACACTCCCCCCGGGGCAGGGCAGAGCGCATCGGAGCGGATGCCGGTGGCGACGTTACGGTGGAGCACATGACCTTCGAGCTCAGCCGGATCGACCCCTTCGACGACGCCGCCGTGGACGCCTGGTGGGAGGCCTACGCCTCGGCCGAGCGCGCCGACCGCGGACCGGAGGCGCCGGTCTGGACGCGAGGCGAGAGCCGCAGCGAGCTCCGGCAGGCCTCCGAGTCCATCGAACGCCGCGCCTACCTCCTGCACCATCGGGGTCGCATCGTGGGGTCCGCGGACATCGCCCTCCCCCTCAAGGACAACACCCACATCGCGCACATCGGTCTCAGCGTTCCCCCCGAGCACCGCAGGCACGGCCACGGCACCAGGGCGCTCGCCGCGCTCGAGCGGGAGGCGAGGGCCGCCGGCCGCACCGTGGCGCAGAGCACGGCGAGCTGGCCGTACCCGCTCGGCCCCGACGGCACTGGGTCACCCGGGCGCGAGTTCGCCCGCCGACACGGCTACGCCCTCGCCCTGGGCGACGTGCAGAGCCGGCTCGACCTGCCGCTCGACCCTGCGCTGCTCGACCGCCTGAGCGCGGAGGCGCCCGCGAACGGCTACCGGCTGCGCAGCTGGATCGGCCCGGTCCCGGACGAGCTCGTCGACGGCTGGGCGGCCCTCGACGCGTCCATCGACACCGAGGCGCCCACCGGCGACCTCGACATCGCCCCGTCCACCCCCGACGTCGCCGACGTCCGCGAGTCGGAGGAGCTGCTCGCGATGCAGAACCGCACCTCCTTCGGGACGATCGCCCTCGCGCCCGGCGGCGAGGCTGCGGCGTACACCCAGCTCGTGGTCTCGGGCGACGACGGCAACGCCTACCAATGGGGCACGCTGGTGCGCCGTCAGGACCGCGGGCACCGGCTCGGCACGGCGATCAAGATCGCCAACCTGCGGATGCTGCAGCACGGGTCTCCGCAGACCGGATCCGTGTTCACCTACAACGCGGAGTCCAACGCGCACATGCTCGCCGTGAACACGCTGCTCGGGTTCCGCCCGAGCGAGCGCATGGGCGAGCTGCAGAAGCGCCTGTCCTGATTGTGACGACACGGGGCCGAGGCGCGGCATCCGATTCCGTACTGTAGAACGGTGACCCCGAAGACCCGACACCTCGCCCTCGCCCTGTCCGCCGCGGCCGCACTCGTCCTGTCGCTCACGGCCTGCTCGTCGAGCGCCCCGTCCGACGCCCCCACCTCGGCCCCGGCGACGGCCGCCGCCTCCGACGACGGCTCGTGCGCCGGCGTGACCGTCGTGGTCGACACCGGAGACCTCGACATCTCCGACGACCCGTCCGCCTCGGTCTGTGTGGACACCGCGGACACGATCCTCGGGACGGATGCCGTCGCCGAGGCCGGGTTCACGACGGCGGGCACCACGACCTACCCCGACGACGTCATCTGCCGCGTGAACGGCGTTCCCGCGGAGGACACCGAGCTCACCGGCGACGACGGCGCCCCCTACCACGAGACCTGCGCCGACATGCCGCCGGCCGCGGCGTACTGGGGGCTGTGGGTCAAGCCCGCCGGCGGCGAGTGGGACTACGCCCAGACCGGCCTCTCGGCGCTCGAGCTGAACCCCGGCGACAGCGTCGAGCTGCTGTTCACCGTGAACGGCGCACCGGCGGCTCCCACCCCGTGACCCGCGCGGGCCGGCTCCGACTGCGACCCGGCCCGCTGCGCGCGGCGGCGGGGCTGGCGGCGATCTTCGTCGTCGCCCGCGTCGCCTACCGCGTGCTGTTCCACGGCGCCGACGGCGCCGGTCTCGTGCTGCTGCCGCTGCCCGCCGTCCGCCTCCCCGCCCCGTTCGCCTGGGTGACGCTGCTGGGTCCGGTGACCATCGACGGGCTGTGGGAGGCCGTGCTCTCGGCGCTGCCCATCGCCGCGGTCATCCTGCTGTTCGGCGTCCTGAACGCGGTCTTCGACATCTCCCGGGCGTTCGGGCTGCTCGCCCGTCGCGGACCGCTGCGCGGCATCGCCCGAGCACTGGCCGTCGCGTGGTCGACCCTGCCGGGGCTCGGTCAGGCGGTGCGCGCCGTGCACACCGCCCAGCGGCTGCGCGGTGAGAAGGCCGGACCGCGGATGCTGGTGCCGGTGCTCGAGCGCACCCTGGAGCGGGCTGCGGCCGTCGCGAACGGTCTGGAGCTGCGCGGCTTCGGCGGCGCTCCTGCCGAGGGAGGGTGCGCGAGTCCGGTGGACGGTCCGGTGGACGTGCGCGACGCGGTCTTCGGATTCGGCGACGCCGCCGTGCTGACCGTCCCACGCCTGACTCTCGGCTCCGGCGTCCTCGCCGTCGTCACGGGTCCGACGGGGGCGGGCAAGTCGACTCTCCTCCGCGGGCTCGCCGGTCTCGTCGACCATGTCGACGGCGGCCGGTCGACCGGCATGGTCCGCGTCGCGGGGCAGGATCGCCGGGGGACGCCGCCGCGCGACACGTCCCGGCTCATCGGCGTGGTGCTCCAGAACCCGCGCGAGGGATTCTGCAGCGACCTCGTCCGAGACGAGATCGGGCTGTCGCTGCAGTTGCGCGGGGTGGCCCCGGCGATCGTGACGGCCCGCGTGGACGAGGTGTCGGAGCGCCTGGGCATCGCGCATCTGCGGGACCGCTCCGTGCACACTCTGTCGGCCGGAGAGGCGACCCTCGTCGCGATCGCCGCATCCGTCGTGGAGCGCCCGATCCTCCTCCTCGTCGATGAGCCGCTGGCCGACCTGGACGTCTCGGCCCGGGTGCGCGTCGTCTCCGCGCTCGACACGCTGGCCCACGACGGCGGAGTGTGCGTGCTGGTCGCAGAGCATCGTGCCGCCGCGTTCCACGGGGTCGCGGACGGATGGTGGGCTATCGACGACGGCGCCGTGGTACCCGCGCCGGCTCCTGAGCGCGGAGCGCGGCGACGAGACGAAGGGCTCTCGCAGAGCGCGCAGCGAGACGCCCGCTCTGGGCGAGGACCGGTCCTCGCCGCATCCGGCGTCCGCGTGTCCCAGGGCGACGCCGTCCTGGTGCAGGACGCGACGCTCGTGATCGAGCGCGGGGAGATCGCGGCGCTGATCGGCCCGAACGGCGCCGGCAAGTCGTCGCTGCTCACGGCCCTCGCGCTGCCTCCGCGGGGTCTGGCCGTGGTCGGGACCCCGGTGCTCGTCCCCGACGCGTCGGACGACCTGTTCACACGCGACACCGTGGCCGCGGAGTGCGCGCGAGCCGACCGCATGGCGCGCCGTGCCGGCATCCGCTCGCAGACGACGACGGCGGAACGGTTCGCGGTCTTTCTCGCACTCGACCCGGCCGGGCTCGCAGAGCGGATGCCGCGGCATCCGCGCGATCTCTCGCTCGGCGAGCGCCGCTGCCTCGCGATCGCCGTGCAGCTCGCGCGAGATCCCGGGGCGCTGCTGATCGACGAGCCCACCCGCGGACTGGACGCCCGTGCCCGCGAGCAGGTGCGCCTGGCTCTGGGACGGGCGGCGGATGCCGGCGCCGCCGTGCTGATGGCGACCCACGACGCCGACTTCGCGGACGCTCTCGACGCTCGCGTCCTCCCGATGCGGGAGGGAGTCGTGCCCGCACGCGACTCGGTGGCCCGGAGCTCCGGCCGCGATGCGGCATCCGCTTCCGTCACGCCCTCCGTTCCCGCACCGTCCGCGCCCGTCGGCAGGCAGAGCTCGCCGCCGTCGGAGGAACCGGCCACCGGCGGCGCGTCACCTTCTTCCTCCCGGCGGAACGATCCAGGGCCGGACCGGAGCACCCGCGACGGACGCGCCGTCGGGGGCGGGTCGGGCGGCTGGGCGCCGCTCGCGCTGCTCGCGGCGAATCTCGTCGCCCTCGCCGCATTCACCTGGCCGTTCGTCGCCACCGCCATGCCGTCGCAGGCGAACGCGGCGGTGCCCTGGGTCGCGCTCGCGCTGGCCCCGGTGGCGGTGCTCGTCGCGATCGCCGCACTCGATCAGACCGTGCGCTCCGCGCACGTCCTCGCCTACCTGGGAGTGCTCGCCGCGATCGGCACGGCTCTGCGCATCGCGAGCACCGGGGTGGGCGGGGTCGAGGCCGTCTTCATCCTGCTCGTGCTCGCCGGCCGCGTCTTCGGCGCCCGCTTCGGCATGCTGCTGGGCGTGGCGACCATCCTGCTGTCGTCGACCGTGTTCGGCGGATTCGGGCCGTGGACGCCGTTCCAGATGTTCGCCTGCGCGTGGGTGGGAGCCGGTGCCGGCCTCCTGCCCCGGCGCGTGCGGGGATGGGCCGAGATCGCCATGCTCTGCGTCTACGGGGCCGCGGCATCCTATGTCTTCGGACTGCTGCTGAACCTGTGGTTCTGGCCCTTCGCGATCGGCTCGGGCACCGCGATCTCCTACGTCCCCGGCGCTCCGATCGGCCAGAACCTCGGCAGCTTCCTGCTGTACTCGCTGGTCACCTCGAGCGCCGGCTGGGACACCCTGCGCGCGATCACCACGATCGTCGGGCTCGTGCTCGTCGGGCGCCCGGTGCTCGCCGCGCTCCGCCGCGCGAAGCCCGTCCTCGGGCCGGAGACCCGCCCCGTCGGGTTCCCCGCATCCGCGACATCCGGGATTCCCTCGCACGACGCCGCCGACGCCTGACGCCCACGCCCCTGCCCAGCTGCGACGCCCCTGCCCGGTCGCGCCGATGAACAGGGGCCTCGCAGGTCGGCAGGGGCCTCGACGGCACCGGGCCTTCAGACCGAGAAGTACTTCGCCTCCGGGTGGTGGAACACGAACGCGTCCGTCGACTGCTCGGGGTGCAGCTGCAGCTCGTCGCTGAGCTCCACCCCCATGCGCTCGGGGCGCAGCAGCTCGACGACCTTGCGGCGGTCCTCCATGTCGGGGCATGCCGGATACCCGAGCGAGAACCGGGCGCCGCGGTACTCGAGCTTGAAGAGCCCCGCCGTGTCCGCCGGGTCCTCGGCCGAGAACCCGAGCTCGGAGCGGATGCGGGCGTGCCAGAACTCGGCGAGCGCCTCGGTGAGCTGCATCACGAGCCCGTTGAGCTCGTAGTAGTCGCGATACCTGTCCTCGGCGAACAGGGTCGCCGTGACCTTGTCGATCGCCGCACCCGCCGTGACCAGCTGCACGGGCAGCACGTCGATCTGCCCGGACTCGCGCGAGCGCACGAAGTCGGCGAGGTCGAGGTGCCGGTCGCGGCGCTGCCGCGGGAAGGTGAAGCGCAGACGGTCGGCGCCGAGCGGGCCGCCCGAACCGCCGTCAGGGGCCAGCAGCCCCGGCACGCCCAGGATGCCGGTGGGGTCGTCCCCGTGGTGCAGCACCACGACGTCATCGCCCTCCGACACCACCGGGAAGTAGCCGTAGGCGACCGAGGCGTCGAGCATGCCCTCGCCGAGGATGCGGTCGAGCCAGTACCTCAGGCGCGGACGCCCCTCGGTCTCGACGAGGTGCTCGTACGAGGCGCCGTCCTCGCCGCGGCCGGGCTTGAGGCCCCACTGGCCCATGAAGGTCGCGCGCTCGTCGAGATAGGCGGCGTAGTCGCCGAGGGCGATGCCGCGCACGATGCGGGTGCCCCAGAACGGCGGCGTGGGCACCTCGTTGTCGGAGGCGACGTCGGAGCGCGCCGGCAGGTCTTCCGGCTCCGTGAGCGTGAGCTGCGCGCCGCGGGCGTGGATGCGCTTCTTCAGCGCGGGGAGGCCGACCGACGCGGGGTCCTCGCCGCGGGCGACCCGCACGAGCGGCTCCATGAGGGCCAGTCCCTCGAAGGCGTCCTTCGCATAGCGGACCTCGCCGTCGAACATGCCGGCCAGATCGTCCTCGACATAGGCGCGGGTGAGCGCCGCGCCGCCGAGGATGACCGGCCACTTCTTCGCGAGACCCCTGGCCTGCAGCTCGAGCAGGTTCTCCTTCATCACGACGGTCGACTTCACGAGCAGGCCCGACATGCCGATCACGTCGGCGTCGTGCTCCTCGGCGGCCGCGATGATGTCGGCGATCGGCTGCTTGATGCCGAGGTTGACGACCTTGTAGCCGTTGTTGGTGAGGATGATGTCGACGAGGTTCTTGCCGATGTCGTGCACGTCTCCGCGCACGGTCGCGATCACCATGGTGCCCTTGCCCGACGCGTCGGACTTCTCCATGTGCGGCTCGAGCAGGGCGACCGCGTTCTTCATCACCTCGGCCGACTGGAGCACGAACGGCAGCTGCATCTCACCGGCGCCGAAGCGCTCGCCCACGACCTTCATCCCCTCGAGCAGGTGGTCGTTGATGATGCCGAGCGCCGTCATCCCCTCGCCGAGGGCGAGGTCGAGATCCGCCTCGAGCCCCTTGCCCTCGCCGTCGATGATGCGCCGCTGCAGCCGCTCGCCCACGGGGAGAGCGGCGAGCTCGGCGGCGCGCTGGTCGCGGAGGGCTGCGGTGTCGACGCCCGCGAACAGGTCGAGCATGGTCGACAGCGGGTCGTAGGCGACGTTGCCGTCGGCGTCGTACTCGCGGCGGTCCCAGACGAGGTCGAGGGCGACCTTGCGCTGATCATCGGGCAGCGACGCCAGCGGCACGATCTTCGCGGCGTCGATGATGCCGCTGGTGAGCCCGGCCTCGGTGGCCTCGTGCAGGAACACCGAGTTCAGCACGACGCGCGCGGCAGGATTGAGGCCGAACGACACGTTGGAGACGCCGAGGGTGGTGTGGACGCCGGGGTACTTCTGCGTGATCCGCCGGATCGCCTCGATCGTCTCTATGCCGTCGCGACGGGTCTCCTCCTGACCGGTGGCGATCGGGAACGTGAGGCAGTCGACGACGATGTCCTCCACACGCATGCCCCACTCCCCCACCAGGGAGTCGATCAGGCGCGAGGCGATCGCGACCTTTCCCTCGGTCGTGCGCGCCTGGCCCTGCTCGTCGATCGTGAGCGCGACGACGGCGGTGCCGTGCTCCTTGACCAGCGGCATGATCTTGCCGAACCGCGAGGTTGCGCCGTCTCCGTCCTCGTAGTTGACCGAGTTCACGACGGGGCGCCCGCCGATGAGCTCGAGGCCGGCCCGGATGACGGGCGGCTCGGTGGAGTCGATCACGAGGGGCAGGGTCGACTGCGAGGCGAAGCGCGAGACGACCTCGCGGATGTCGGCGACGCCGTCGCGTCCGACGTAGTCGACGCACACGTCGAGCAGGTGCGCGCCGACCCGGATCTGGTTGCGCGCGATCTCGACGCAGTCGTCCCAGCGCTCCTCGAGCATCGCCTCGCGGAACGCCTTGGAGCCGTTCGCGTTGGTGCGTTCGCCGATGGCGAGGTAGGAGGCGTCCTGGTCGAAGGAGACGTGCTGATACAGCGACGCGACCCCGGACTCGATCTCGGGCGCGCGGCGCTTCGGCAGGCTCAGCGATCCATCGGTCGGCGACCCTTCGTCCCGGGTCCCTGAGCGTGTCGAAGGGTCCCGATACGGCTCGAGCCGCTCGACGACGGCGGTGAGATGCTCGGGCGTCGTGCCGCAGCATCCGCCGACCAGCCCCAGGCCGAACTCGCGCACGAACTGCTCGTGCGCCGTGGCGAGCTCCGCGGGGGTGAGGGGGTAGTGGGCGCCGTTCGCGCCCAGCACGGGCAGGCCGGCGTTCGGCATGCACGCGATCGGCACGGTGGAGTGCTTCGAGAGGTGGCGCAGGTGCTCGCTCATCTCGGCGGGGCCGGTGGCGCAGTTCAGGCCGATCGCGTCGACGCCGAGCGGCTCGAGGGCGGTCAGCGCCGCGCCGATCTCGGAGCCCATGAGCATGGTGCCGGTGGTCTCCACGGTCACCTCGACGAAGATCGGCAGGCGGATGCCGCGTGCGACGATCGCCTGCCGGCATCCGTTCACAGCCGCCTTGGTCTGCAGCAGGTCCTGGCTGGTCTCGACGAGGAAGGCGTCGGCGCCGCCGTCGATGAGGCCCTCCGCCTGCAGCGCGAAGGTCTGCTTGAGGTGGTCGTAGGTGGTGTGGCCGAGGCTGGGGAGCTTCGTTCCGGGTCCCATCGAGCCGAGCACCCAGCGCATCCGCCCGTCCGCCGCCTCCGCCGCATCCGCCCGCTCGCGCGCGATGCGGGCGCCAACCTCTGCGAGCTCATGGATGCGGTCGTCGATCCCGTAGTCCGACAGGTTCGACCAGTTCGCCCCGAAGGTGTTCGTCTCCACGGCGTCGATCCCGGTCGCGAAGTAAGCGTCGTGGATGCCGGCGATCACATCCGGGCGGGTGACGTTGAGGATCTCGTTGCAGCCCTCGAGCCCCTGGAAGTCCGTGTCGATCGACAGGTCGTGCTGCTGCAGCATCGTGCCCATCGCGCCGTCGGCGATCACGACGCGCGACTGCACGGCGTCCAGCAGCGCCTGCGAACGGGCCGGGCGATCGAAGGCCTCGATGTCGAGGGCGAAACGGGGAGTCGACATCCCCCCAGCCTAGGGGCGCGATGCGGCGTGTCTCGCGGGATTCTCGGCGACCGGATGCCGCGGCATCCGCTCTCCGCGGACCTCACGGGCCAGAATGGGGGCATGCTCCCCGCACTCGCAGACCTGATCGGCTCGGCACGGGTCGTCGTCCTCCCCATGGCCACCCGTTTCCGCGGCATCGACACGAGGGAGGCGCTGCTCTTCGAGGGGCCGGAGGGGTGGGCGGAGTTCTCGCCCTTCGTCGAGTACGCGGACGAGGAGGCCGCGGTCTGGCTGGCGGCCGCGATCGACTTCGCCTACCGCCCGCAGCCGGCGCCGGTGCGCGACCTCGTCCCCGTGAACGCGACGATCCCGGCCGTCGACGCGGAGAGGGTGCCCGAGGTCCTCGCCCGGTTCGCCGGATGCCGCACGGCCAAGGTCAAGGTGGCCGAGCCCGGCCGGACCCTGGCGGACGACGTCGCCCGCGTGCGGGCGGTGCGGGAGGCGATGGGCGCGGAGGGACGCATCCGCATCGACGCCAACGGCCTGTGGAACGTCGACGAGGCCGAGCACGCGGTGCACGCCCTGAACGAGTTCGACCTCGAGTACGTCGAGCAGCCGTGCGCGAGCGTCGACGAGCTCGCGGAGCTGCGCCGCCGCGTGAAGCACATGGGCATCCCGGTCGCCGCCGACGAGAGCGTGCGGAAGTCGTCCGACCCGCTCGCCGTGGCACGGGCGGATGCCGCGGACCTGCTGGTCGTCAAGGCGCAGCCGCTGGGCGGCGTGACGCACGCGCTGCAGATCGTGACCGCCGCGGGGCTGCCGGTCGTGGTCTCGAGCGCACTCGACACGGCCGTCGGGCTGTCGCAGGGCGTCGCGCTGGCAGCCGCGCTGCCGGTGCTCGACTACGACTGCGGGCTCGGCACGTCCTCGCTGTTCCTCGACGACGTGGCCGATCTGCGCCCGGTCGACGGGTCGATCGGCATCGGGCGGGTGAGCCCGGATGCCGCGGCCCTCGATCGGCTCGCCGCGCCCGCCGACCGCCGCGACTGGTGGCTGGAGCGTCTCGCACGCTGTCTGGAGGTCCTTGGCGGCGCGGACAGGACGGCATAGCCTGGCGGCATGTGCCGCAACATCGTCCCGCTGAACAACCTGGAGCCGGCCGCCACCGACGACGAGTGCCACGACGCCGCCCTCCAGTTCGTGCGCAAGATCTCGGGCGCCACCAAGCCCTCGCGCGCCAATCAAGACGCCTTCGACCGCGCCGTCGCCGAGATCGCACGCGCGACGCGCCAGCTCCTCGACGAGCTCGTCACGACCGCGCCCCCGAAGAACCGGGCCGCGGAGGCGGCCAAGCGGCAGGCGCGTTCCGCCGACCGCTACGAGGCGATACGGATCTTCCAGCAGGAGAAGCGCGCGGCGCGCGCCGGCTCCTGACCCGGCCGGCTCACTCCGGCGCGGGCGTCGCCGCGCGGAACCGCGGGTGCGCCCACACGAAGAGCGTGACGAAGGCCATGATGACCGCGCCGATCGCGATCGGCAGCACGGGTTGCAGACTGTACAGGGCCGTGCCGAGCATCGGCGCGACCACGAAGGTGAGCCCTGTCGTCGCTCCGATGAGGCCGGCGAGGCTGCCCTGCTCGTCGCGACCGACCAGGAGCGTCGGGCCGGCCGTGTAGCCGGGCATCGCCGTGCCCAGCCCGAGTCCGATGAGCAGGATAGCGACGAACAGGGACCAGGCGCCGAGATCGACGGTGAGCAGCGCGAAGCCCACCAGCGCCGTGCCCCCGCCCGCCCGCAGCAGCGTCGGCGGCGTCCACCCGCTGCGGGGGACGATGACGGTCTGCGCGACGACCATGCCGATGCCCGCGGCGAGCAGAGCCGCTCCGGTGACGATGCCCGTCTGGGCGGCGGACAGGCCGAGTCGGTCCTGCACCACGAACCCCGTGATGACCTGGATGAACCCCAGCGCGGTGAACATGCCGAATCCCGCCACGAGGAACGGCCAGACGCGCGTGTCGAGGGGGCTCATCCGCGTCGGCGTCTCGATCAGCTCGGACGGCGTCTGTCTCCGCAGCCGGAGGGCGACGACCGCGAGCGCGCCGACGAGCAGGACCGGCACGACGGCCAGGGGCGTGAGCAGGCCGAAGGCCGAGAGCACCCCGCCGACCACGGAGCCCGCGATCATCGCCACTCCCTGCACGGCGCCGACGCCGGCCATCCCCTTGACCCTGGCCTTCTCGTCGACGGTCACGTCGGCGATGTACGCCTGTGCGGTGGGCGGCACCGCGGCGAGCGCCGCCCCGAAGCCGATCCCGCGGAAGAGCACGAAGAGCAGGAAGAGCGCCGTGCCGGTGATCGCTCCGGACATGCCGGCCCAGGCGGTGAGGGCGAAGAGCGCCATCGCGAGCACGGCGAGGGCGAGGGCGAGCACGAGCACGGGCTTGCGCCCCCAGGACTGCGACCGGCGACCCCAGAACTGGCTGGTGAGCACGATCATCACGGCGGCGACGCTGATCGTGACGCCGATCTGCCATTCGGCCAGCCCGACCTCCCGCGACAACGGGGCGATGATCGGGTTGAGGGTCATCTGGGCGAGATAGGTCAGGAAGACGGCGCCGAGCAGGAGCGGCACCTGGGAGCTCGGCGCGGTCGGAACGGTGCGCACGGGGGCGGTGCCGGTCATGCGGTCTCCTCTCGGATGGGCGCGGATGCGCGGGGTACGGGGGCGAGGTCGTGGGCGATCCCCGCGAGGACGACGGCGAGCTTGCCGTGGAACCACTCGAAGGGATCGGCGCGGATGGCGCGGACCATCTCGGCTCGCACCTGAGCGGCGGTCCCTTCGCGCAGCGGCTCGCGCCACTGCCGTTCCACGGTCGCCCTCATTCCGCCCGCCTGCTCCGGCAGGGGCATGTCGAAGGCCTCGGCGCCGCGGCGGCTGTCCGCCGCGAGGTCGAACACGAGGTCGACGGCGAGCACGGCCGCGCGCGGGGAGAACCCGCGGTCGACGAGGGCGGCGGCGACACGATCGGCGAGGGCGATGATCGACGAGGGGATGACTCCCCTCGCCACCTCGGCGACCGCGCCCGGATGCCGTTCCCAGGCGCGCCAGGACGCGACCGCCCAGCGCTCGAGGAGCGCGCTCCACTCGCCGTCGAGCCCGGGCCACTCCTCGCCGCGCACCGCGAGGTCGAGCCCGAGCCGCACGAGCTCGTCGCGGTTGCCCGCATGGCGGTACAGCGTGGCGAGCCCCACGCCGAGCCGCTCGGCCACCGCCGAGAACGTGAGCTCGCGGAAGCCGACGTCGAGCACGGCACGGGCTATCGCGGATTCGTCGATCGCGGCCGGCCGGCCGGGCCCGCGACGAACGGAGCCGGCGGCGGATGAACTAAGGGTCACCTAACCAGATTATGAGTGTTGACTCTCTTAATCAAGGGCCTCCTCGGCGTCCTCGTCTCCGAGCGCCTCCGCCAGGTGCCCCGAGGCGACCTCCGCACTGCGCTCGCCGAGACCGCCGTCGATGCCGAAGATCGTCAGCACCTCGGCATCGTGCACTCCGTCGCCCCCGAACCAGTGCGGGATCCTGGTGTCGAACTCCGCGACCTCTCCGCTGCCGAGGAGGACATCCCGGTCTCCGACGATCAGCCGGATCCGCCCGCTGAGGACGTACATCCAGGACGATCCCGGATGAGAGGTGAGGCGCGGCACGGCAGCGTCCCGCGGCACGAGGATCTTCCACGCGTGGCGCTCCCCCTGCTGCCGGGTCAGCGCCACGACGGTCCGCCCGTTGACGCGGCGCGGACGCAGCCGCACCCGCGGATCCCCGGTCTCCGGTGCGCCCACGAGATCATCGAGCGAGACCCGGTACACGTGCGCGAGCGGGAGGAGGAGCTCCAGACTCGGCCGCCGCTGACCGGTCTCCAACCGGGACAGTGTGCTCTTCGAGATGCCGGTCGCCTCGGACACCTCGGCGAGGGTGACGCCTCGGCGAGCGCGCAGCCCCTGGAGCCTCGGCCCGATCCGCTCGAGGGCCCCGTCGATCGCATCCTGACTCTGCTCCATGCCCTCCACTACATCAGTGCGTCCCGGTTTCGGCAACGTCATTTGCCGCTGCCGCCCGCGCGGGATCAGGCTGGACTGCATGACCGATCCCTCCCGCTCCCCGCGCCGGATCCCGTTCGGACTCGCGATCAGCGTGCTGGCGGCCTCGCTCGGCACGAGCGCGGCGAACGTCGCGCTGCCGGGGATCTCCGCCGATCTCGGCGCCCCGCTCCCGCAGACGCAATGGGTGACGCTCGCGTATCTCCTCTCGATGACCGCGACCAGCCTGGCCTCGGGCCATCTCGGCGACCTGTACGGACGGCGGAGGATGCTGATGGCCGGCGCGGCGGTGTTCACCCTCGGCGCCGTCGTCGCCGCCCTCGCGCCCGTACTCGGCGCGCTGGTCGCGGCGCGTGCGATCCAGGGCGCCGGGGCGGCGGTCATGATGACCCTGCCGCTCGCGATCGCCCGCGACACGGTGGCAGCCGACCGTCTGGGCGCGACGATGGGGCTGCTCGGAACCACGGCGGCGGTGGGGACCGCCTCAGGCCCGGCAGTCGGCGGCGCGCTGATGGCGCTGAGCGGGTGGCCGGCGGTGTTCCTGGCGATGGCCCCGCTCGGCGCCGTCGCCATCGCGCTGTCGCAGCCCGCGCACGACGGCCCGCGCACGCGGGTGCGGACGAGAGGCGCTTATGCGGCCGGCATCCTGCTGCTGACCGCGGGGATCGCCCTCTACGCTCTCGGCGTGACCTCCCCCGGCACGTCCGAAGGCGCCCCGTCATGGCTCCTGCTCGCGTGCGCGGCGGCGGCGCTCGCAGTGTTCGCCGTGCACGAGCGGCGCGCCGCGCATCCGATCCTCCCGCTGTCTCTGCTGCGGGCGAGAGGCGTGCCGCGCGGCGCCGTGCTCAATCTCGCCGTCGGGACCGTCATGATGAGCACGCTGGTCATCGGCCCCTTCTATCTGGCGGGCGCGCTCGGGCTCACCCCCGCCGCCATCGGCATCGCGATGGCGGCGGGACCCGTCGTCTCCGTGCTGACCGGCGTGCCGGCCGGACGCCTGGTCGACCGGATGAGCGCAGGCCGGATGAGCACCGCCGGCCTGACGACCATGGTCGCCGGCTCGCTGGCCCTCGCCCTGCTGCCCGCCTGGTGGGGGCTCGCCGGCTACCTCGCGGGCACCGTGCTCCTCGCCCCCGGTTACCAGCTCTTCCTCGCCGCGAACAACACCGGCGTCCTGGCCGAGGCGCCGCCCGAGCGCCGTGGTGCGGTCTCGGGGCTGCTCGGGCTGTCGCGCAATCTGGGGCTCGTCACGGGCGCCTCGCTGATGCCGGTCCTGTTCGCGACGGCCTCGGGGTCCACGCTCAGCGCGTCCGCCCCTCCGGGAGCCCTCGACACAGCGCTGCGGACCACCTTCCTCACCACCGCGGCGCTCCTGCTCGCCGCGGCCGTACTCGCGGCGCTCGGCGCGCGCCAGCCGTCGGCCGCCCGCACGGGCCCCGCTGAGCCCTGATCCCACCCTCACTCCTCCAGGAGCAGAGTCACCAGCCGCCCGAGCTCCTCGCCGCCGACACGGCGCAGCTGCCCGGCATCCTGCCCGGCCATCGCGCCGCGCACCGTCATGCCCTCCCACACGATCATGAGCATGCGCGCAGCGGCCTCCGCAGGCACGCGCAGCCGGAGCAGACCCGCTGAGACGATGTCGGCGATGATCTGCGCGATGCTGGCGACCATCTCGCGCTCCTGCGCCAGATACGCGGCACCGAACGCCTCGTCGCGCAGCGCCCTGATGCGGATCTCGCTCATGAGCATGACGCCGAGGCGGTCGTCGCCGCCCGAGTCCATGACGTCCTGCACGAGGGCGATCGGGTCGCAGCCTTCGGCGAGCGCGCCGTCGGCCGCCATCTCCTCGACGCGGGCGCGCACCGCGGTCACGCGCACCTCGCCCACGTGCGAGGCCAGGGTCAGGAACAGCTCATCCTTGGACTCGAAGTTCGAGTAGAACGCGCCCCGGGTGAATCCGGCGCGCTCGCACACCGCCTCGACGGAGGCGCCGTCGAGGCCCACCTCGGCGAACACCTGCGCGGCGGCGTCGAGAAGCCGGGCGCGCGTGTTCTCGCGGCTGCGCGTGGCTGCTGTCGTCATCGAATCATCTTCCCACCGGTTCCCTGTTCCCACCGGAACCCTGAAGCGCGGTCCCTGAGCCTGACGAAGGGTTCTCACCCCGCACACAGACTTTCCCAGGCGGATCCCCTTACGATACATCTATGTATCGGATACATCTGTGTATCCGGCTGGAATCCGAAGGAGCCTCGTGTCCACACTCCTGTCCTCGCTCGGACGCTGGTCCTTCCGCCACCCCTGGCGCGTGCTCGTCTCCTGGCTCATCGTGCTCGGCATCGCGGGGGCGGGTGCTCTCGTGCTCGGCCAGGGCACCGACAACACCTTCTCGATCCCCGGCACCGAGTCGCAGGCGGGACTCGAGCAGCTGTCGCGGTCGTTCCCCCAGGTGAGCGGCACGAACGCGCAGTTCATCGTCGTGGCGGCCGACGGCGAGCACGTCACCGACGACGACTACCGGGAGCACATCGAGGACGCGGTGGACGAGCTCGCCGACCTCGACGGGGTGCTCGCCGTCACCTCGCCGTACGACGAGATGGTCACCGGCATGGTCAACGAGGACGAGACGGCCGCCATCGTCCGCCTGCAGTTCGACGGGCAGTCGACCGACGTCTCGACGGAGACCAAGGACGCCCTGAGCGCCGTCGTCGACGATCTGCAGCAGGCCCTCCCCGACGGCTCGCAGACCGCCCTGGGCGGGGACCTGTTCGCGATGTCCATCCCCGGCGTCACCCTCACCGAGGCCGTGGGTCTGCTGATCGCCCTGCTCGTGCTGATCGTCACCTTCCGCTCCTTCGTCGTCGCGGGACTGCCGCTGCTCACGGCCGTGCTCGGCGTCGGCATCTCGATCGCCGGCATCTTCGCGGCGACGGCCTTCGCCACCGTGTCGTCGACCACTCCGCTGCTCGCCCTCATGCTCGGCCTCGCGGTCGGCATCGACTACGCGCTGTTCATCATGGCCAGGCACCAGGACCAGGTCCGCGCGGGCGTGGACCCGGAGGAGTCGGCCTCCCGCGCCGTCGGCACCGCGGGCTCTGCCGTCGTGTTCGCCGGCATCACGGTGCTCATCGCCCTGATCGGGCTCGGATTCGCCGGCATCCCGTTCCTGACCACCATGGGGATCGCGGCATCCGTCGCCGTGGCCGTGGCCGTCGCGATCGCCGTCACCCTCACCCCTGCGGTCCTCGGCTTCGTCAAGGGACGGGTGACCGGCTGGCCGCGTCGCGTACGCAAACCGCGCAAGGGCTCGGCCGCCGACGGGAAGGCGGATGCCGGCTCGGCACGCCCCCTGAGCACGCGCCGCACGTTCAGCCAGCGCTGGGTCGGCGGGGTCACCCGGCATCCGGTCCTCGTCTCCCTCGCGGTCGTGCTCGGCCTCGGCGTCGTCGCCGTGCCCGCGCTCAGCCTGAACCTCGCACTGCCGAACGCCGGCGTGCTGCCCGAGGATTCCGAGGCCCGCCAGAGCTACGACCTGGTCGGCGAGCAGTTCGGGCCGGGCTTCAACGGGCCGCTCATCCTCACCGGGACCATCGTCACCTCGACCGATCCGCTCGGGCTCATGGAGGACCTCGGCGCAGCCGTCGAGAAGATCGACGGCGTGAAGGAGGTCGCCCTCTCCACCCCGAACGAGACCGCCGACACCGGCATCGTGCAGATCATCCCGGAGACCGCCCCCGACGATCCGGCCACCGCCGACCTCGTGCGCGAGCTGCGCTCGCACCACGACGAGTGGCTGGACGAGTTCGGCATCGACCTGAAGGTCACCGGCTTCACCGCGGTCGCGATCGACATCTCCGACCAGCTCGGAAACGCCCTGCTGCCGTTCGGCGTGTTCGTGATCGGGCTCTCGCTGATCCTGCTCACGATCGTGTTCCGCTCGATCTGGGTGCCGGTCACCGCCGCCCTCGGCTACCTGCTGTCGATCGTCGCCGCCTTCGGCATCGTCGGCGCCGTGTTCGAATGGGGCTGGTTCGCCGACGCCCTGCACGTGGCGAAGGTCGGCCCCATCATCAGCTTCATGCCGATCATCCTGATGGGCGTGCTGTTCGGCCTCGCGATGGACTACCAGGTGTTCCTGGTGTCGCGCATGCGCGAGGACTACGTGCACGACAAGACCCTTCGACAGGCTCAGGGACCGGGTTCAGAGGCCCGCGCGCTGCGCCGAGCCGCCGCGCTCCGCGCCGTGCAGAGCGGCTTCACCGGGTCCGCGAAGGTGGTCACCGCCGCGGGGCTCATCATGTTCGCCGTGTTCGTGGCGTTCGTCCCCGAGGGCGACTCCTCGCTCAAGCCGATCGCCCTCGGGCTCGCGGCCGGCATCGCGATCGACGCCTTCCTCGTGCGGATGACCCTGATCCCGGCGCTGATGACGATCCTCGGCGAGCGCGCCTGGCAGATCCCCGCCTGGCTGGAGAGGATCCTCCCCAGCGTCGACATCGAGGGCGAGGCCGTCGAGCGCGAGCGCCATCTGGCCGAGTGGCCCGGAGACGACTCGGTCGTCGCGGCCGACGGGCTCGTGCTCGCGGACGCCGGCGTCCACGGTCTGCGCATGCGGGTCGCACCGGGCGGCGCCGCCGTGCTCACGGGCAGTCGCCCCGGCGCGCTGCGCGCGCTCGCCCTCGCTCTCGCCGGGCGCGTCACCCCCGACTCCGGGCGCCTTCGCGTCGCCGGCCATCTGCTGCCCGGACGTGCGGCCTGGGTCAGAGCGCACGTCGGCGTCGTGATCGTGACGGATGCCGGCGCCGCGGCATCCGATCTGTCCGAGGCGCTGCGGGGGCGCCCTGCGCTCGTCGTCATCGACGGCGCGGACGCGCTGTCCGCCGCGCAGCGCGATCAGCTGGCCGCGCGCCTGCGCGACGCGGACGCCGACACCGCCGTCGTGCTCACAGCCTCGACCGCGGCCAACGCCCTCGACCTGCTCTCCACAGCCGGCCGAGCGGCACCCGCCGTGATCGACATCACCGAACGGGCCCTTCCCGAAGACGAACCCGCCTACTCGACCGAGGTGAACGCATGACCCTGCCCATCGAGCGCGCGCGCTCCCGCAAGCCGATCACCTGGCTGACGATCCTCGGCGTGCTGCTGCTGCCGGCGGCCGTCGGCGGCATCCTCGTCGCGGCCCTGCAGAACCCGACCGAACGGCTCGACTCGATGACCGCGGCGATCGTCAACCTCGACGAGCCGGTCACCATCGACGGACAGCTCACTCCGCTCGGACGCCAGCTGGCCGCAGGCCTCGTCGAGGGATCCGACGACTTCGACTCCAACCTGAATTGGGTGATCTCCAACGAGGACGATGCGAAGGACGGGCTCGCCGACGGCACCTACCAGGCCGTCATCACCATCCCCGAGGACTTCTCCAAGGCGGCGACCTCGTCCGGGACCGCGATCTCCGACGGCGGCGGATCCGCGTCAGACGACGCCGAGCAGGCGACCATCGAGGTGACCACCCCGCCGGACGGGCTCGTCGCCGACGACCTCATCACCGGGCAGATCGCATCGGTCGCGGCGTCCACCATGGGCTCCATGCTCAGCGAGGCGACCATGGGCAACGTGCTCGTCGGCTTCACGACCCTCGGCGACCAGCTCGGAGACGCGGCCGACGGCGCGGAGCAGCTCGCCTCCGGAGCCCGGGACGCCGCGACCGGAGCGGCCGCGATCCCGGACGGGGCCACGCAGCTCGCCACCGGGGCCTCAGGGCTCAGCACCGGAGCGTCCGAGCTCTCCACCGGGCTCACGACGATGGCCGGCAGCACCCGCCAGATCGCCGGCGGCGCCACCACGCTGGGGACGGGACTGCTCACCGGGGCGACGCAGCTCGACCAGAACGCCGCGGGGGTCACCGCGCTGGCCGGTGCGGTCCAGACCGCCGCCGGATCCGCCCAGGACGCCGCCGCCCAGTCGCTCGCGCTGATGACGACGATCGGAACGATGGCGGCCGACTGCGATCGCACGGCGACGCCTCAGCTGTGCGATCAGCTCGACGCCGCGTTCGCCGACGCCCAGACCCTGGCGGGTTCCGCCGGCACCGCGTCCGGATACCTGAACACCCGCCAGAACGGCAACCCGAGCACCGCCGAGGGCATCGCCACGCTCCCGGCCACGTTCAGCACGCTCGCCACGAGCATGCGCGACGCGGGCACCGGCGCCTCCTCCATCGCCGCCGGCCTCAACCAGCTCGCGACCGACGGACTCGACAAGTCCGCGGCGGGCGCGGCCCAGCTCTCCGACGGGGCGGCGCAGCTCTCCGACGGAGCCGCCCAGCTCTCCGAAGGGGCGGGCGATCTCGCCGCCGGCCTCGACACCCTCGCGACCGGAACCGGCGACCTCGCAGGAGGCCTGCGCACGGCATCCGACTCGCTGCCCTCGTTCACCGACGAGCAGTCGACCTCTCTCGCGAGCGTGATGGCCGACCCCGTGACGACGAACGCGCAGACCGACACGATCTTCGGGCCCACCGCGATCCCGCTGCTCGCCGCCGTGGTGCTGTGGTTCGGCGGTCTCGCCTCGTTCATCGTCATGCGGGCGCACACCGAGCGCACGCTCACCTCGCGCCGGTCCTCCGCGGGGCTCGCGCTGCGCGCTCTCGCCCCGGCTGCGGCGATCGGCGCCGGGCAGGGGCTGCTGGTGGCCCTGATCGTGCAGATCGTGGCGAGCTACGACGCCGGCACCTGGTGGGCCTTCGCCGGCATCGCGGTCCTCGCCGGCATCGCGTTCGCCGCGGTGAACCAGGCGCTGGTCGCGGTGTTCGGCGGGATCGGACGCTGGATCGGCGCCCTCGTGGGCGTGCTCGCGGTGGCGACGGGACTCATCTCCACGGTGCCGGGATGGCTCGCCGCGGTCGGCGCGGCCCTGCCCACGGCATCGGCCTTCTCCGGCCTCATCGACGCGAACGGCGCGGCCGCGGCGGCGCTGGTCGTCTGGGGAGTGCTGTCGCTGGTCGTGACGACCCTGACGATCGCACTGCGCCGCACGACCTCCGCGAAGGCGGTGCTCGCCTCGGCCTGAGCATCCGTGCTCCTGCCCCTCCTGCGGACGGGAGAAACCAGAGGGACTGCCCATGGCCCGGTGTGTCGCACGCGTGACACGCCGGGCCATGAGCGTTCGATCCCGGTTCTCCCGCGAAGACGACGCGAGCGGACAGCGCGCGGGGCGGGCATGCGGGCCGCCCAGGTTGTCCTTGATCGTTTCATAGGGTAGTTATTAGGTAAGCCAAACCTAATCACTGCGCAGCAGGACTCTGTCTGCTGCGCCCCGACCCTCGGAGTACCCGTGCCCGATTCCCCCCGAACACGCCCGATAGCCGCGCTGCTCGCATCGCTGACATCCCTGATCCTGCTGGTGGCCGGCCTCCTGGTCCCCACGGCCGCGACCGCGGCGACGACGACCGCGGTCACGGATGCCGTCTTCCGCTGGGGCGTGAACGACGAGACCGGCTCGGCGGCATACGCCCCCGGCACCTACAACCTGCTCAGCGCGGGCATCGTGGAGGCCTCCAGCCCGGCCGATCGCGTCACCTCGTCGAACTGGAAGCAGTCCGAGGGCGATGTCCGGATCCTGAAGCACCAGAGCGATGACAGCTACGCCGCGGCGACCTTCGAGGGCCTCCGCACCGACGCCGACGGACGGACCACGACGACGAGCGGCATCACGTCCGGGAACGTCGTGGAGATCTCGGCGGGCACCGGAACCGCCGACCCGGCGGCCGGAACCGCAGACATCCGCTGGACCGGCACCTTCACCGTCGCCTACTACTCGGGCATGACGCGCTTCTGGGTCACCGATCCCGAGCTGCGCGTCGAGGCGGACGGCACGGGCACCGTGACCGCCACGCTGGGCGGCTACGGCACCTCCATGGAAGACACCGAGAAGTTCGAGACGCTCGCGCCCGTCGACGACGTCGTGATCGCGACCCTCGCCGATGTCGAGGTCGGCGCCGACGGCATCGTGACCGTCCCCGCCTACCGCGGCGTCGAGATCGAGACCGCCGGCACCGCGCAGACGCGCACCGGCGACTCCTGGGGATCCTTCCCCCAGTCGTTCGTGGACTTCCAGCAGAAGACCGGGCAGTCCTCATACTGGTACTCCTCCGGAGGCTCGGCCGACGCCCGCAAGCCCGCGGCGCCGATCACCGTCTCCTACTCCGCCGCGACGACCGAGCCCGAGCCCGGCGGCTCCGAGGTCATCAGCGACACCGCGACCCTCGAGTGGGGCATCAACGCCAGCTCGCAGGGCTCCGCGCCCAACGGCGCCTGCGGCGAGTTCGTCGCGGGCATCAGCGACGGCACCGAGGCGACCTACAAGAGCCGCGACGAGGACCTCGTCATCATCAAGCGCTCGGTCACCGGCGAGCCGGTCGAGGTCACCTACGACAACCGCTGCGTCGCCATCGACGGCACCAGCGGCGAACAGCGCCTGCGCTACGAGAACGGTCACGCCGTCCGCGACGGATCGGGAACCGTGACCGTGCAGTGGCACGGCGCGTTCACCGTGTCGGCATACGGCGGCCTGGTGCCGTGGACCGTTCAGGACCCGCGGCTGACCGTGCTCCCCGACGGCACCGGCAAGATCACCGCATCGTTCACGGGCTACGCCTCGTCGATGGAGAACCCCGACGTCAAGGTGCCCCTCGAGCCCGTCCACGACCAGACCCTCCTCGATCTGAAGGACGTCTCGATCGACGGCGACACCATCGACGCGACCCCGGTGTACGCGGGAGTTGACTACTTCCCGCTGACGGCCGACGGCACCCGCAGCGAGACCTCAGCGATCCCGGCATCCGTCAAGCTGACGAACCCGGCCTGGGGCTCGTGGCCGCAGGACTTCGTCGACTTCCAGTACCGCACCGGCCTGTCCAGCTACTGGCACTCCAGCGGCGGCACCGCCGATCCCAACAAGGCGCCGCTGCCGGTCAGCATCTCGCTCGCCGGCGAGGAGCTGGACTACATCGACTTCGAGAGCGTCCAGATCACCACTCAGCCGAAGGCCGTCCAGGCCGTCGTCGGCGGATCGGCGACCTTCTCGGTCGCCGCCGAGAGCAGCCGTCCGCTCAGCTACCAGTGGCAGATCAAGAGCGGCCTCAAGTGGAACGACGTGCCCGGCGCCACCGACGCCCGGCTCGTGCTCGACGACGTCACGCTGACGGCCTCTCCCCTGCCGACCTACCGGGTGCAGGTCAGCAACGGACTGCAGCGGATCGTCTCAGGCACCGCGACCCTGCAGGTGCAGGCCGGCGCTGCGCCCGTGATCGGGCTGCAGCCGATCGACCAGGTCTCCTTCGAAGGCGGCCGGGTCATGTTCCAGGCATCCGTCTCGGGTTTCCCGACGCCGAGCCAGCAGTGGCAGATCAGCCGTGACGGCGGATCCTCCTGGCAGGACTACGGCGCGCCCACGGCGGCCCTGTGGATCGAGGATGCACCCGTCGACCTCGACGGCGCGCAGTTCCGCGCGATCATCGGCAACGGCATCGGCGACCCGCTCGTGAGCGAGGCCGCGTCCCTGACCGTGGTGCAGACCTCCGTTCCGGCGCTGGCTCTGCACGCGGGCGAGCGGCACCGGTTCGCGTACCCCGTCGACCCCTCGGTCACCGGGCGCGTGTACGTGGTCGGCGGCGGATTCACGCAGGCCGAGCTGCCGACGCGGCTCGTGATCGGCGTCGTCTCCGCCGAGAAGTGGGAGTCGCGCGGCGAGGGCTTCTCGTCCGCTGATCTGATCTCGTCGATCCTCCTGCAGACCGCGAACAACATCACCGCCGGCACCTTCCGTCAGGAGTTCGTCTCGATCCCCGAAGGATCCCTGGACCCCGGCACGCGATACGTCGCCGTGGCCTTCAGCGAGACCGCGGGCGACCGCAGCCTCGACGCCGCGGTGCCGTTCCAGGTGCAGGGGCAGACGACGCCCGAGGTGTCGGTCGAGGCCTCGGCGACCGAGGTGCTCGCGGGCGCCGACGTCACCCTGACCGCCACGGCCGAGGGCACGCCCGTGCCGTCGCTGCAGTGGCAGAGCAGGATCTCCGGCGGAGAGTTCGCGGACCTGCCCGGGGAGACGGGCACGACGCTCGTGGTCTCCTCGATCACCGCATCGGCCGAGTACCGCGTCGTCGCCTCCAACGGCATCGGGCAGACCGCATCCGCCGCGGTGGCGGTCACGGTGCTCCCCGAGCCGCAGACCCCCGCGCCGACGGGAACACCGCCCCAGGTGGACGATGACGAGCTCGGCGCAGCGGGCGGGATCACGCTCACGGTGCACGGCGACGGCACGGCGAGCATCCTCGTCGGCGCCGACCGCGCCGGCCAGCACGTCGGCGTCTGGGTGCACTCGACGCCGCAGTTCCTCGGCTGGTTCCTGGTCGACGCCGACGGACGCATCACGGTGTCGCTGGCGGGCATCGCCTCGGGCGATCACCGGGTGATCGTGGTGGATGCCGAGGGAGCCGTGATCGGCTGGGCACCGCTGCAGATCGCCGCGGACGGCGCCGCGACAGCGCCGGCGAACACCGGTTCGGCGCTCGCGAGCACCGGCTCGGCGCTGCCGGCGGGCGCGATCACGACGGGCGCGACCGCGCTTCTCCTGCTGGGGATCGCGGCGATGCTGCGGGGTCGCCGACGCCGCCAGCAGGCCTGAGAGCACGACAGCGAGATCGGGGTCGGGGCGCCGCACGGCGCTCCGACCCCGATCTCGTGCGGGCGGATGCCGGCTCACTCCTGGTAGGGCTGGATCGGTGCGTACCCCTCGATCTCGACGCGAATGCGGTCCACCGCGGCCTCGTCCAGATCGGCGTCGCCGGCGACCTCTCGCCAGCCGGTCGTCACGACGTCGCCGAAGTTGTGCCCGTGCCTGGCCGGAACGGCCTCTCCTCCGAGCATGTCGATCGTGACCTGCACCGCGGTCACCACCGGGATCCAGGTCATCGACGGGCTCACGTCGGCTCCGCGCTGATCCGGCGACAGCCACTCCGGCGCTCTCCACAGCAGTTCAGGGCCGAGCCAGGTCACCGGATCGGTCGCGTGCTGCAGGTACAGCACGCGCGGCGCGTTCCATGGTCCGGGCAGCAGCGCCTCGTCGCCGTCGCGCGAGATCCAGCGCACCTCCCGGCCCGCATCGAGCACCGGCTGCCAGGCGGGGCTGCCGGCATCCCGCGCGGACTGCAGGTCGCGCCACAGCCGCGAGCCGTTCGGGCTGCCCACGAACAGGGCGCCGTCGGTGCGGGTGCGCAGGTCGTCGAGGCCGTCGAACGTCTCCTGACCGCCGTGCGCGCCGAGGCTGAGCCCGTAGACGACGAGCTGCGGGCGCTCGTCGGCCGGCAGCCGCAGCCATCGTTCCTCGACCGCGTCGAAGAGCGCTCGCGCCGAGTCGACCGGGGCGTCCGGGTCGAACACGAACGACATCCAGCTCGGCGTGTACGCGTACTGCATCGCCGCGATCGCGGTGTCGCCCGCCTGCAGGTACTCGATCGAGTCCACCGCCTGCGGCTCGAGCCACCCGCTCCCAGTGGTCGTCGCGACCACCAGCACCGAGCGCTCGAACGCTCCCGTGCGGTCGAGCTCGTCCACGACCAGCTGCGCCCGCTCGGCCGGGGTCGGTGCCGACTCCAGTCCGGCGTAGACGCGGATCGGCTCCTTCGCCGGCGTCCCGGTGAGCGCGGTGATCTCCTGCGCCGTCGGACCCCCGCCGACGAAGTCCGCGCCGTGGCGGCCGAGATCATCCCAGTCGATCGCCGACTCCGGCCCCGCCGAGCGGTACTGCGACGACGGTTCGACGGCATCGGCCGAGGGTGCGCCGTTCAGACCCAGGTACACCCCGTCGACGACGAGGGTCGCCGACAGGACCACCGCCGCCGCCCCCGCGGCGACGACCGCGACCGTGCCCAGCAGCGCGACGGGCATCCCGGCCTTGCCCTGCAGCGCCCGGAAGAGGCGCCGGCTCAGCTTCCCGGCGGCGATCAGCAGGGCCACCGCCGGCAGGAAGCCGACGAGCAGGCCGCCGAGGTCGACCGCGTCCAGCGGCGGCATCTCCACGAGCCGGCGCACCTCGTTCTGCCATCCGAAGGCGAGCACCGAGAAGATCCCGGTCAGGCCGAGCCAGACCACCCCGTAGGCGATCCAGAGCGCCCGGCGCCGGCGAGGCCGCCGTGGCAGGAGACGGCGGATCACGAGCCAGGCCAGCGTCCCCGCACCGTATCCGACGGCGAACGAGACACCCGTGACGGCCCCCTGGAACAGCGCCGCCCTGGGCAGCAGCGAGGGCGTCATCGACAGCGCGGCCAGCAGGAGGCCGCCGAGCGCGCCGCCGGGATCGAGATGCCACCAGCGGCGGCGATGGGAGGTCGTCGATTCCATGTCGTCAATGATGGATGAGCGCTTTGAGCGCGATGATCACGCCGCCGAAGGCCGCGGTGACCAACAGGCTCGCCAGGCGCACGAGGACCCGGTCCGTGCGGGAGGCGGCGATGAGCCACCCGAGGATCCCGAGCAGGGTCACGTCGACGCCGAGCGCGAGCCACACCGCGTCCGCGTCGGCGAGCACGCCGATCACGCCGAGGCCGAGGATGGCGACGGGGACGATCCCGGCGACGATCATCCCCGAGGATTCACGGATGCCGTGCCTCACCGCGGCGCCGAGTCCGCGATCCGCGCCCGAGCGGCGCGCCAGCTGCGAGACCGCGGCCGCATACACGTGCGCGGCGAAGAAGACGAGCAGCGTCGTCACCACCGAGATCAGGGCGTCGCCCGAGCTCGCCGTCAGGTCACGGCTGACCACGATCATGCCGGCCACGATGATGAGCCCGTAGACGCCGTCGGTCGAGGTGGCCATCGTCGCCAGCCAGGATGCGCCGGCCGAGGACTCGGCCGGCGCATCCGACGGCGGGGCGTCCGTCACCAGGACCCGCCCGCGCCCGGCAGTCTCATCACGCGGATGCGCGTCCGAGTGCCGCCTGCTTCAGCGAGGCGAACTCCGCGTCGGTGATGGCTCCCGCGTCGAGCAGCCGCTTGGCGCGCTCGATCTCGTCGGTCGGCGTGGCGGCCGAGCCCGCGAGGGAGCGCACGTAGTCCTCGGTCGCGTTCTGAGCGGCCGCGGCCTGCTGTGCCGAGCGCTCTCCCATCCCCTTGCCGCGGAAGATCAGGTACGCCAGGGCGGTGAGGAACGGCAGGAAGACGAGGAAGAGCAGCCAGACCGCCTTCGCGAACCCGTTGAGCGCACGATCCCGGAAGAGATCGGTGATGATCGAGAACAGCGCCATCAGATAGGCGACGAAGACGAAGACGGTCAGCGACCACCAGAGGATGTCGAGGAACGACGACCAGAAATGCATGGGTTCTCCTTGCCGCGCGAGCGGCGTCTCGATGACGGATGCCGCAGTTGCGGCATCCGGGTACTGGGGGCTCAGCCGGCGGTCGGCCGTGGCCTCGACGCGAAGGCACGGGCCGACTCGAGGAGCAGCCGCGCGCCGTATCCGGTGGCGCCGGCGGTGCGCCAGGAGTCGTCCTTCTCGGTCTGCATCGTGCCGGCGATGTCGAGGTGCGCCCACGGCGTGGACCCGACGAAGTGGGCGAGGAAGAGCGCCGCGGTGATGGTGCCGGCGAACGGGCCGCCGAGGTTGGCGATGTCGGCGATCTGCGAGTCCAGCTGCGGACGGTACCTGCGCTCCAGCGGCAGCTGCCAGACCGGCTCGTCGGTGGCGGCGGATGCCGTCCTGACCAGGTCGACCATGCTCTGGTCGTTGCCGATCACCGGCGCCGTCGCCGCGCCCAGCGACACCAGCGCCGCGCCGGTCAGCGTGGCGATGTCGATGATCGCGTCGACGCCGAGCTCGACTGCCAGCGCGATCGCGTCCATCATCACCAGGCGCCCCTCGGCGTCGGTGTTCTTGACCTCGACCGTCGTGCCGTCACGGGCGGTGAGCACGTCGCCGAGCTTGTAGGACGTGCCGGAGGGCATGTTGTCGGTGCACATCAGCCACCCGGTGACGTGCGTCGTCACGCCGCTGTCCCGCAGCGCGGTGAAGGCGCCGAGGACGGCGGCCGCCCCTCCCATGTCCATCTTCATGAGCAGATGCATGGGATCGCTCGGCTTCAGGCTGATGCCGCCCGAGTCGTACATGATGCCCTTGCCGACCAGGCCGAGGTGGCCGTCGGCCTCGCCGTCCGGCGCATAGTCGAGCTTGATCATGCGCGGCTCCTCGACGGAGCCCTGGTTGACGCCGAGCAGCCCCCCGCAGCCGAGCTCGATGAGCGCTGCCTTGTCGAAGACCTCGACCTCGAAGCCGAAGCGTCCGCCGAGCTCGACCGCGATCTCGCCCATGTCGGTGGCGGTCAGATGCCCGGGAGGGGTGTTCGCCAGATCGCGGGCGACGACCGCCGCGCGAGACGACACGACGGCCCGGCCCAGGGCGTCGTCCTGTCCCTCGCCGCCCGGCACGTCGATCGCGAACTCGGCGAGCGCGACGTGCGTGCTGTCGTGGGACAGCTCCGTGTACCGGTATCGCGCCAGCAGGGCGCCCTCCGCGAGCGCCCGCACCGCCTCGTCCGCGGCGATGCCCGCGAGATCGTCGATGCGCAGCCCGATCCGGGACCGACGCGCCGCCGCGCGCACGAGCGCCGCCGCCGCGTCGCGCAGCACCGCGGCGCTCAGCTCCTCGCGCGGACCGAGCCCCACCGCCACCAGATCGGCCGAGTCCGCATGCGGCAGCAGCAGAGAGGCGCCGGGGGCGCCCGTGAAACCGGCATCCGCCAGTTGCTCGCGATCGAATCCGAGACCGGAGGGGACCTCGCCGTCGGCGAACACGCCGATGCCGATCGCCTCCGCGCCGGCCGGCGCTCCGATCCGCAGGACGGTCTCCTCGAGCGCGTCGAGCCCGGGAACCGTGCGGAATCCGGCCGGGATGAGCTTGTTGGGGCTTCGGGTCATGCGCTGTGCTCCTTGCTTTCTCGTGACGGCGGGGCGGGGGCTCAGCCGACCATGTCGACGGGCGAGCCAGGCCCCCAGGGGATGCCGAGCAGGAACCAGGCGATGTAGAGGGCGACCCAGGAGATCAGCATCCACACCGCGTACGGGATCATCAGGGCGATGATCGTGCCGATGCCCGCGTCCTTCTTGTATCGCTGCGCGACGGTCACCATGAAGGGGAGGTAGACCATCAGCGGAGTGAGGACGTTGACCGGGGAGTCGCCCACGCGGTACGCGGCGAGCAGCGTCTGCGGAGCGACGTCGAGAGCGGCGAAGATCGGGATGAACACCGGCGCGAAGATCACCCACTTGGGGACGAGCCCGGGCAGGATGAAGTCCAGTATCACGATCACGAGGATGAACGCGAGCAGGAGGACGATCGCGGGCACGTTCGCCTGCTCCAGCAGCTCGGCGGCGGAGATGGCCGCGACGGTGGGCAGGTTGGTCCAGTTGAACAGCGCGATGAACTGGGCGATCATCAGGAACATCACCAGCAGTCCGCCGAGGCCGGCGAAGGTCTTGGCGATCGCCTTGACGGCGGCCGACCCGCCGCTGAGCGTCTTCGCCCCCGCGCCGTATGCGACGCCGCAGACGAGGAACGCCAGCGAGATGATGAAGACGAGGCTCGCCATGAAGGGCGTCGTCCCGATGATGTCCCCGGTCTCCGGGTCGCGCAGCGGCGCCCCGGGCGGAAGGGTCAGGGCGAGGATCACCGCGAGGTAGCCGAGCAGGGCCCACATCGAGAACCTCAGGCCGCGCGCCTCGGCGTCGTGGTCGATGCTGTCGGCCTCGTCGGCGACGGTCATCTGCGAGCGGTCGTACGAGCCCAGGCGCTTCTCGGTGACGAACATCGTGACCAGCAGCGCGACGACGGTCAGCAGGACGGTCGAGACGATCCCGAAGTACCAGTTCTGAGTCACCTCGATCGGCTGCATGTGCGCTGCGGTCAGCACCTCGTTCGTGACCTCGGTGAGCATGCTGTCGCTCGGCGTGATCAGGATGTTCGCGCCGAAGGCCGCGCCGACGCCGGCGAACGCGCCGGCGAGGCCGGCGAGCGGATGCCGTCCGACGGTGAGGAACGCGGCGGCCGCGAGCGGCACGAGGATCAGGTATCCGGCATCCGTCGCGACCGAGGACAGCACGCCGACGAAGATGAGGATGGCCGCGATCCACCGCCGCGGAGCGACCTTCACGACACGGCGGATCAGCGCTCCCATGAGACCGGCGTGCTCGGCGACGCCGACGCCGGCCATCGCGATCAGCACCACCGCGACCACTCCGAAGCCGGCGAAGTTGTCGACGAACGACGAGAAGAAGAAGCGCAGGCCCTCGACCGACAGGAGGTTGCGGACGTCGAAGGTGCGCTCCTCGATCGTGTAGTCGGGGATCTGTGCGGGAAGGCCCGTGGTGGTGTCGTAGACCTGCCAGCCGCCGCCGAACTGCTCGTTGAGCTGCGAGAGCTGGTCCCGCGGACCCGGCACGACGACCTCGTCGGTGACGGACACGCCTGCCCACGACAGGATCGCCGACAGGACGGCGATGAGGCCGATGAGATAGACGAACATGATCGTCGGATCCGGCACCTTGTTGCCGGCCTTCTCGATCCAGTTCAGGAACCCCTTGCCCGCCGCATCCGGAGCGTCCAGAGCCTTCGTTTCACCCATAGGGCCATATTCATCGCGCGCGCGACCCGCCTGCAACCCGACCCCCTAGAACTAGGGGTGAACGCCGCCGGGCTCCCGCCGTATCGTAAGAACGTATGGATCCGATCACCACGACCCTCGTCATCCTGCTCTGCGCAGTGGTCGCATTCGTCTCGAATCGGATCCCGCTCGGGGTCGTCGCCGTGGGGGTCTCCGTCGCGCTGTACCTGTTCGGGGTGCTCGACCTGCAGGCCTCCTTCGCCGGGTTCGGCGATCCGACCGTGATCTTCATCGCGTCGCTGTTCGTGGTCAGCGAGGCCCTCGAGGCCACCGGGATCGTCGCCTGGGCCGGCCAGGAGGTGATCGCGCGCACGGGGACGGACCGCAGGCGGCTGCTGCTGACCATCGGCCTCCTCGCCGCGGCGATGACCGCGGTGATCAGCGTGAACGGCTCGGTCGCGTCGCTCCTCCCCCTGGTCGTCGTCGTGGCCGCACGTGCGGGGATCACTCCGTCGCAGATGCTCATGCCGCTGGCGTTCACCGCGCACGCCGGGTCGATGCTCGCGCTCACCGGCACGCCGGTGAACATCATCGTGTCGGACATCGCCGCGGACAGCGGAGGGCGTCCGTTCGGCTTCTTCGAGTTCGCCCTGGCCGGGCTCCCGCTGCTGGCCGGCACCCTCGCGATCGTGGTGCTGTTCGGCTCCCGGCTGCTGCCGATGCGCACGCCCGCCTCGGCCCCGATCGACCTGGAGCAGCTCGCCGGCAGCCTCCGCGCCGACTACGACATCGCCGCCGAGCGCACCCTGATGTCCGCCTCGCGCGGCGTCGCCGAGGTGGTCGTCCCGCCCCGTTCCACCCTGATCGGCCTGCACGTGTTCCCCGGCATGTGCACGCCGTCCGGCGACCTCGTCGTCCTCGGCGTGCGCAGGGCGGGCGAGGCCCTCGACGATGCCGGTGTCGAGCTGCGCCCCGGCGACGCCCTGCTGCTGGACGGCTCGTGGGACGACCTGCAGCGGCACACGGCGAAGAAGGACGAGGTCCTCGTCGTCGACGCGCCGCTGACGCTGCGCCGCTCGATCCCGCTCGGGACCGGGGCCAAGCGCACCGGAGTCATCCTCATCGCGATGATCGTCCTGCTCGCCACCGGCATCGTGCCGGCGGCCATCGCGGGGGTGCTCGCCGCCGGTGCGCTGATCCTGACGGGGGTGGTCACGATCACGAGGGCGTACAAGGCGATCTCGTGGACGACGGTGATCCTCGTGGCGGGCATGATCCCCCTGTCCACCGCGTTCACCGAGACGGGGGCGGCCGCCCTCATCGCCGACGTCCTGCGGTCGATGCTGGGCGACGCCGGCCCGCACGCCGCCGTCGCCGTGATCGTGCTGATCACGCTCATCCTCGGTCAGCTGATCAGCAACACGGCCACCGTCCTCATCGTGGCGCCCGTGGCGGTGGCGCTGTCCTCGGCCATGCACGCCTCCGTGATGCCGTTCATGATGGCGCTCACGATCGCGGGAGCGGCCTCCTTCCTCACCCCGGTGGCGACGCCGGCGAACCTCATGGTGATGGAGCCGGGAGGGTACCGCTTCGGCGACTACGCCAAGCTCGGCCTGCCCCTGATGGCGCTGTTCTTCGTCGTCGCGGTCTTCTACGTGCCGCTCGTCTGGCCGTTCTGAACCTGTCCGCCGTCGGCGCCGAGGACGATGCGGTCGCGCGCCCCATCGGCGCCCTCGAGCACCACCGACACCTGGCCCGCGAATGCGCGCACGGTGACCGACCGCGCCTCCGGGTCCGCGACGACTGCCGCGATGGCCAGCGCCAGCCGCTCGGAGATGCGACCCTGGGCACCTTCGTCGCCGAGCAGCAGCACCTGCACCCCGCGGCCGCGCGCCTCGGCGACCGCCGTCGCGAGGACGGGCCGGTAGAGGCCGGCGGCCCGGATGCGGTCGCGGATGCCGCCCTCGACGATCTCGAGCTCGCGCAGCGACGGCTCGTCGACGTCCGCGCCGCCGGCGATCCGCTCCAGCACCGGCTCTGCCGCGCGAAGGATGTCGCGAAGCTCGCGTCGCGACGCCCACCGCTCGGAGACGGCGGCCGACGTCACCGCCACGGCTCGGCGGCCGGCGGCGAGGATGCCCTCCTCCTTCCTCGCGGCGGCCAGGGTGGCGATCAGCCAGGTGCAGCCTGCGAGGGCCGAGACCAGCACCGGCGTCACCATCGCCGCGTAGCCCTCGAACGCCCGCTGCGTCCCCCACGCCCAGATCCCGAGCCAGACGATCATCGCCGTGGCTCCGGCCCCGCCGATCGCCGGGTTGCCCCGCGCGATCACGACGCCGACGAGATAGGCGCCGAAGGTGAGCAGCCAGAGCTCGGCGGCCGGGGCGCCGGTGGCGTCGGCGTAGCCGATCACCGCGATCGCCATGGCGAAGCCGCACCCGACGGCGGCGATCGCCACCGCGCGGCGGAGCGGGCCGGCGGGTCCGGAGGTCGCCAGCAGCACGCCGAGCAGCGCCACCCCGTAGACGAGCACGCCGACGGTCGGATCCGCCGCGGGGAAGCTCCCGGTGAGAAGGCCGTGCGCGACGCCCGTGAGCCACACCGCGACGAGGGCCGCTCGCGCGACGCGCGAGGACAGGCCCGTGTCGACCGCCTCCATCTCGGTGCGCGTCCAGCCGACCTCGACCCGGGTCCCCGCAGGACCGGATGACACCTCGGCGGCGCCGCCCGGCAGGCCGCGCATGCGACCGAGGATGCTGAGGCCGACGCCCATCCGCTCCGGGCTCGTCGCACCGAGGTCGAATCCGGGACCACGATCGGAGACCACCAGCCGCAGCCCGTCGCCGCCGAGCTCCCCGGTCACGACGACCGGCTCCTCGGATGCGTGCGCCGCGCTGTTGCGCACCGCCTCCGCGACAGCGCGTGCGGACTGCGCCGCGACGTCGCCGGGTATCGTTCCGGAGCGCAGGTCGATGCTCAGGCTCCGCGATGCCGCGTCGCCTCCCACCGCATCGACGACCATCCTCCGCACGGCGACGGCGTCGAGCTCCTCGTGCCGCGCTGCGGCGGGAGGCGGCGCCTGCACCGCGGCACGGAGCGCGGCGAGCCCCCGGCCGGCGGCCTCGCGCACCTCGGGGCGCGAGGGGCCGGGCAGCCTGATCGCGACGAGGAGGGCCGAGAGCACGTCGTCGTGCACGAGCCGCGCGACCTCGTGCTGACGCCGCAGGCGGGCCTCGGCCCTGATCCGCCGCACATCGATCTCGCGGTGGATCAGCTGCACCTGCTGCAGGGCGAGCAGCCGTCGGCGCAGGGCGACCACGACGACCAGCACGGCGATGTTGCCGAGATGGATGGGCGTCATCGCGAGCACGGTGTCCGGAACGTGCCCGTGCACCGCCCAGCTCGGCAGCACCATCGACATCGGCAGCGCCGTCGAGACGAGGAATGCTGCGGCGGGGCGCATCAGCAGCGGCAGCAGGCACATCGCCGGCAGCTCGAGCACCCATACCCAGGGTCGCAGCACATCGGGATCGGGGCCGGAGTAGGCGACGAACACCGTCGCCTGCAGCGCGATCACGATCGCGATGACGAGCACCCAGGCGGCACGCAGCACCGCGAGCGGGAGGACCCGTCCGAGCGCCGCGAGGAGGAGCAGCGCGAGCACGCAGGCGAACGCGCCCGCCTGCCAGGGCGCGGCGAGATCCGGAGCCTGTCCCAGGATGCGCTGCCAGGCGGCCGCCGTCGCGAGGATGCCGCAGACGGCGATCATCCGCCCCAGCAGCCGGTCGACCGAGGGCGCGCCGGGCCCGGGAATCATGACTCCTGCAGCACGAGGCCGTCTTCGACCGCACGGCGGAAGAGGTCGACCTTGGTCGGGGCGGCGCGATCGACCGATGCGTACTTCGCGCGGATGCGCCGGATGTGGTCGAGGACAGTCTCCCGGGAGACGAAGAGGGTGCGGGCCACTCGCTCGGCCGTCTCGCCCGAGGCGTACAGCGAGAGCACCTCGGTCTCGCGCTCGCTCAGGTGCGCCGACACGAAGCTCCGGTCCGATTCGAGGGCGGCGGCCCAGTCGGGCGTCGCGACCACGTGCCCGTGGGCGGCCCGGCGCACCGACTCCACGATCACCTCGATGCGGTCGGACTTGCGGATCATCCCGGCGGCTCCGGCCCTGGCCGCCTCGCGGATGAGCCGGGGCTGCTCGCCGGACGTGTAGGCGACGATGCTGGCTCCGAGCGGAGCGAGGGTGCGCAGGCTCTCGGCGGGGCTGCTGCCGTCCGAGAGCGAGAGGTCGAGGAGCACGACGTCCAGCCGGCGCGCACGGGCGACGATCTCCCCGGCCGTCGAGCCGGTCGCCGCGACCCGCATGTCGCCCGCGTTGTTCAGGATCGCCGCCGTGCCGAGCAGCATGGCGGGATGATCCTCGACGATCCCGACGAGTATGGGCATGCTCGACTCCCCCTGCCTCACGGCGTGGACCTCTCCCACCGATGAGCATACATCGGTGTATCGGCGCGGAGGGGTCGGGTGCGGTGTCGCCGACGGGAAACCCAGAGGATCTGCTCGCGGCCCGGCGTGTCCCCCGATGACACACCGGCCCATGAGCGTTCGATCCGGGTCTCTCCGCCGAGGTGCGTCGGGAAAGGGCGTCGAACGCGAGCGCCGGGGTCAGCTCAGGCCGGAGTACGCGTGCAGGCCCTTGAAGAACACGTTCACGATCGTGAAGTTGAACATCACCGCGGTGAAGCCCACGATCGACAGCCAGGCCGAGGGGTTGCCTCGCCAGCCGCGGGTCGCGCGGGCGTGGATGTAGCCGGCGTAGATGACCCAGATCACGAAGGTCCAGGTCTCCTTCACGTCGAAGCCCCAGAAGCGGCTCCAGGCGTAGTACGCCCAGATGGAGCCCGCGATGAGGGTGAACGTCCACAGGATGAAGCCGATGATCGCGAAACGGTACGACAGGCTCTCCAGCCGCTCGGCGGAGGGGAAGGTCGCGAGGAAGCGGGGCCCGGTCTTCTCGGCCCCTTCCGCGAGCAGGCGCTCGCGTCTCGACTGCATGAGCTGCGTGACCGACAGGGCGAAGGACAGCGCGAAGAAGGCGGTGCCGAGCGAGGCGACGAACACGTGGATGATGAGCCAGATGCTCTTCAGCGGGTCCATCAGCGGGGTGACCTCGACGTAGAAGTTCGTCGCGGCGAGCCCCAGCAGGATCACGACGAGGCCGGTGATGAAGGTGCCGAGGTAGCGCAGGTCGATGCGGGACAGCACGATGAGGAACACGGCGACGATCAGCAGGGTCCCGATCATCGCGAACTCGTACAGGTTCGCCCACGGCACGCGGCCCGCCGCGATCCCGCGGGTCACGGTGGCCGCCAGATGGAACACCCAGGCGAGCACCGTGAGCGAGGTGCCGATGCGCGCCATCACGAACCGCTTCGGCGTCGCGTCCCCTGCGGCCCCCGCGACGGGGAGCGTGCCCGCTCCCCCGCCGGCTCCGGCTCCGACGAGCTCCGCCGCCCGCACGGTCCTGGCGTCGGCCGTCGCCTGCGAGCGCTGGGCGAGATCGATCGCGTACGCCACGAAGGCGGCCGCGTAGATCGCGATCGCCGTCCAGAGCAGGACCGGCGAGATCACGTTGAGATCGAACATGCTGTCAGTCTACTTTCGAGGTGTCGGATGCCGGGGGCTCGGCGTCGCCGGATGCAGCGGGTTCCTGCGCGGCGGTCACGCCCGCCGCGTCGAGAAGGCGCGCGTGCCCCTTCACGATGTCGTCCACCGCCGCAGCGAGCGTCGGGTCCTCCCCGCGGGCCAGCGCCGCGTACTCGAGCGCCACGGCGTCGCCGGAGACGGTCGCCTTGACCCAGACGCGTCGACGCGGGACGAACAGGGCGAGCATGAGACCGCCGAGGGCGAGCAGCGCGAAGCCGAGGACGAGAGGACCGGAGGCGTCGCGGTGGATCTGCAGGGAGGCGAACCTCTTGACCGACTGCGAGAGGTCGGTCGCACCGGCCGGGGACTCGTCCTCGAAGGTGACGGTGCCCAGCCCGTTCGGAAGGTCCGCGGTCTCGCCGGGTGCGAGCTCGATCGACTCCTCGCCGACCGCGCGTCCGTTGAGCTGGGTCAGGTCGGTCGTGTCGAGGACGTACACCGACTTCGGCTCGCCGGCGTCGATGCCGAGGTCGCCCTCGAACACGTCGAGCGTCAGCGTCGGGTTCGTCAGGGCGGGGTAGGCCGAGAAGAACGCCCCGGACTCGAGCACGCCGGTCGTCGGGTAGAACAGCCCGCGCAGGCCGAGCTGCTCCGGCATCCCGTCGGTGACCTTGACGATCCCGACCGAGAACAGGTTGTTGTCCTGCGGCAGGAAGGGCACGCTGTTGGTGAAGACCACCTCGCCGGCGGCGTTGCGCACGGTGATGGTGGGGGCGTAGCCGTTCCCGAGCAGGAAGACGTTGTCGTCGGCGATCGCGAGGGGCTGGTTGACCTTCACCGACCCGGTGCGCTCCTCGCCGCCCTCCTTGACCGTCATGTTCGCCGAGAAGTCGCCCGCCTGCCCGGAGCCCGCGGTGCCGAAGGGCTGGTAGGTCACGTCGAAGGAGTCCAGGCGCATCGAGTAGGGCGCGAGCGCGCCGTCGCCGACGAAACGGCCCCGGTTCATCGAGTCGTAGTCGAGCAGGGTGTTCGCGAAGGTCTCGCCTTCGACGAGCACGCGCTGCCCCGTGTACGCGAAGCCGCCGCCGACGCCGACCGTGATGAGCACGCCGACGAGGGCGATGTGGAAGACGAGGTTGCCGGTCTCGCGCCAGTAGCCGCGCTCGGCGGACACCGAGAAGGCGCGCTTGTCGTCGTAGCGCTCCACCCGATAGCCGAGCGCCCTCAGCTGCTTCTGCGCGATGTCGATGGAAGCGGCGGCGTCGGCCGCGGCATCCGTCGATCCGCGCTCGACCTGACGGAAGTCGGCCAGCCTCCTCAACCGGGCGGGCGTGCGCGGCGGGCGCGCCCTGAGCGCCTTGGCGTGGTGCTTGATGCGCGGGATCACGCAGCCGACGAGCGAGGTGAACAGCAGCAGGTAGATCGCCGAGAACCACGGCGACAGGTACACGTCGAACATCTTCAGCGCGTCGAGCACCGGGAAGAGGTCCGGATTGTCGCGCTGCCACTGCGTGACGCCGTTCGGGTCGGCCATGCGCTGCGGGAAGATCGACCCGGGGATCGCCGCGATCGCGAGCACGAGCAGCAGGATCAGCGCCGTGCGCATCGAGGTGAGCTGTCGCCACCCCCACCGCAGCCACCCGACGACGCCGAGCTTCGGCTGGGCGATCGTGTCGTCGCCGTCGATGTGATCGGACGGGCGCAGCGGGTCGGTTTCCACGGAGTCCTTCTGGTCGGGGCGGGCCTTCTGGTCGGGGCGGGTATCAGAGCGGGAGGATGACACTGCCGATCACCGCCGTCAGCCGTGACATGATGTCGGTCCACAGCCCGGTCACCATCAGCACGCCGAGGACGATCAGCAGGACGCCGCCGATGATGTTCACGACGCGGATGTGCCGGCGCAGGAACCCGATCGTCTTCGTGGCCCAGCCGAATCCGAGGGCGACGAGCAGGAACGGGATGCCGAGGCCCAGCGAGTACGCGAGCCCCAGGAAGGCGGCGCGCCCGGGGTCGCCGGCGTTGAAGGCGAGCGCGACGATCGCGCTGAGCGTCGGCCCCATGCAGGGCGCCCAGCCGATGCCGAGGGCGATGCCCAGCAGCGGGGCGCCGATGATGCCGGCCCTGGCGTCGACGTGGAAGCGGAGCTCGCGCTGGGCGAAGCCGAACAGGCCGAGGAAGACGAGGCCCATGAGGATGATGACGGCCCCGAGGATGCGGGTCATCAGATCGCCCCAGCGCAGCAGGAAGACGCCCACCGTGCCGCTGAGCGCCGTGATCCCGACGAAGACGATGCTGAAGCCGAGGATGAAGAGCAGCACGCCGAGCACGAGCTGACGGCGGCCCGGCATCCGTGTCTCCGCGGTCTTCGCGACCGGGCCCGTCCGCGGCCCCGCGACCGCCGCCCCGAGGAACCCGAGGTACCCCGGCACCAGGGGCAGCACGCAGGGCGAGAGGAACGAGACGAGGCCGGCGAGCATCGCGACCGGGATCGCGAGCCACAGCGCACCCGAGCCGATGATGGCGTCGGGGTTCACAGCTGCTCCGCGAGCGCGTCCTTGACGAGCGTGGAGAGGATCGACGGGCTGTCGATCGGCCCGATGATGCGGGCGGCGACCCTGCCCTGCTTGTCGAGCACGAGCGTCGTCGGCGTGGCCTGGATCGGCACGGCCTCGGCGAAGGCGAGCTTGGCCTCGGCGGTGTCGACGTCGATCAGGCTCGGGTAGGTGATGCTGTACTCGTCCGAGAACGCCTTGGCGGTGTCGGCCTGGTCTCTCGTGTTGACGCCGATGAAGGACACGCCCTGGTCCTCGAACTTCTGCCAGGTGGTCTCGAGGTGCTCGGCCTCGACGCGGCACGGGGCGCAGCCCGCGTACCAGAAGTTGACGACCGTGACCTGCCCGGCGATGTCGGCGCTGTCGAACTCCTCGCCGTCCTCGGTGACTCCGCCGAAGGCGACCGGTTCGCCGCGCTCGGCGACCGGGATCTCGACGATCGCACCGTCTGTTGCGACGTAGCCGGTGTTGTCGCCGCTGAGGAAGGAGTCGCTCACGGGATCGGGGGCGCAGGCGCTCAGACCGACGACGACGACCGCGGCGAGCGCGGCTCCGACCGCACCACGAACGAGTCGGATGCGGGAGCGGCGGCCGCTGCGGATCGGGGTGACCAGAGGCGCGACAGGCACGATTCCCAGTCTACGCAAGGGTTCCTATGCGTGGGCCGGACGCTCGCGGCCTCAGAACCGGGCGAGGACGTCGGCCACGCCCGCCTGGAATCGGGGGCAGGTCGCGATGTCGTGCGCGCGGCAGTTCATCGCGTGCTCGGTCATCGCCCGCGAGAGCCTCATCTCGTCCATGCGACGGTCGAGCTCGTCGAGGTGGGCCTGCAGCACCTTGTGGCGGCCGGCGCTGCCGTCGTCGAGGAGCACGCCGATCTGCTCGAGGCTCATCCCCGCCGCCTTGCTGCGCTGGATCACGGCGATGCGCACGATCTCGTCCTGTCCGTAGCGCCGACGAGCCGCCGAGTCGCGCTCGGGTCGCAGCAGCCCGACGGACTCCCAGTGCCGCAGCACGTTGGTGGGCAGGTCGAAGCGTGCCGCGACCTCGCCGACGGACCACGGATGCCGATCGTTTGACTTCATGTCGACATGAAGTCACAGACTGAGCGGAAAGGCAAGAAGGAGGACGATCCATGTACGACGCGATCGTGATCGGGGCGGGCCCCGCGGGCCTGCAGGCCGCGCTCACCCTGGGGAGGATGCACCGCCGCACGCTGCTGCTCGACTCGGGCGAGTACCGCAACGGCACGGTGCTGCACATGCACAACGTCGTGGCGAACGACGGCACCCCGCCGGCGGAGTTCCGCGCCGCCGCGAGGGGGCAGCTCGGCGAGTACCCCGATGTGGAGGTGCGCGACATCGCCGCGGAGCGCGTCTCCGGCGAACGGGACGACTTCACCGTGCGGCTCGCCGACGGCACGGAGGTCGGCTCGCGCCGCATCGTGCTCGCCACCGGCGTCGCCGACGAGCTGCCGGCTGTGCCGGGTCTCGCCGCGCTGTGGGGCACGCGCGCCTTCAGCTGCCCCTTCTGCGACGGGCACGAGCACGCCGGGAGGCCGATCGCCGTCATCGGCGCTGCGGCCCGCGCCGAGCATCTGCTCGGCCTGCTCGGACGGATCGCGGGTGAGATCACCGTGTACCCCGTCGACGGGCCCTTCGCAGACGAGGACCGGCGGATGCTGGAGGAGCACGGCGCTCTCGTCAGCGCCGCCCCGGTGACGGAGGTCGCGCTCGACGGCCCCGACGTGCGCGTGGCGACGGCCGACGGCTCGGCGACGGTGGGCGGGGTCTTCGTCGCCTCGGTCGAGATGCGCCAGCGCGCTCCGTTCGCCGAGCAGCTGGGACTGCGGATGCTCCCGTCCGGCGCGATCGAGATCGACGACTTCGGCGCGACCTCGGTGCCAGGGGTCCTCGCCGCCGGCGACCTCGCGCACCGTGCGGCGCTGCCCGGCCCCATGGCCTCGGTCCTGCTCGCGGCCGCCGCCGGTCAGCTGGCGGCGATCGGCCTCATCAGGTCCCAGCCCTGACCCCCTACCTGCTCGCGAGACTTCACGAATGTCACGTTTTCAGGGCGAGAACATGACATTCGTGAAGTCTCGCGAGCTGTCGGAGGTCAGACCGCGCCGAGGTCGATGCCGGCGGCGGCGGGCTCGGCGTAGCCGATCTCGCGCCAGACGTCGCCGACGCGCTCGAACGACGTCACGCTCGACAGGGCGCAGCGACGTGTGCGCGGGTCGTGCCGCAGGGGCAGGCCCGCGACGCGCAGGTGGGTGATCCAGATCGGCGCCTGGTGCGACACGATGACGACATCGCCGTCCGGGGCCGAGTGCCAGGCGTCGTCGCACGCCTGCAGCATCCGCTCCGCGATCGCGGCGTAGGGCTCGCCCCAGCTCGGCACCGAGGGGCGCCGCAGGTGCCACCAGTTGCGCGGGTTCATCAGCGAGCGGCGCATCTGCGTGCCCTCGAAGACGTTGGTCGGCTCGATCACGCGCTCGTCGAGCACGGGCGTGAGACCGAAGATCTCGGTGAACGGCTCGGCGGACTCCTGCGTGCGCTGCAGCGGCGAGCTGACGAGAGAGGTCACCGGGCGGTCGAGATCGCGCACGTACTCGGCTGCCGCCCACGTCATCCGGCGCCCCTCGTCGCTGAGCCGGTAGCCGGGGAGCCTCCCGTACAGCACCCGCTCGGGGTTGTGGACCTCGCCGTGACGGACCAGGTGCAGCCGCGACGCGGTCATGCGCGGCGGTACCTGGCGTCGCCGAAGCCGATGACGAAGTAGCCGATCACGGGGATCAGCCACAGCAGGAAGAACGAGAACAGCCCGCCCTTGCCGAACCGGTCGCCGAGCCTGATCGCGACCACGATCCCGAAGATCCAGCCCACGATCGGGATCAGGTAGAGCAGGGTCATCCACGCCGAGTAGCCGGCGATCTTGACGACGATGAAGACGTTCACGATCGGGATCAGGGCGAGGATGCCGGAGTAGCCGGCCTTCTCGAACACCTTCCACAGCGCCACGGCGACGAGGACGTAGAACGCCAGCGCGATCACGCTGTTCGTCCCGGTGAAGATGGTCTCGTAGATCTTGTCGATGTTGTCGGTGACATCGAGGGCGACGCTCATGGCGGCCTTTCGCTGGAGGGACCTGGGGCTGCGCTGGCGAGTCTACTGAAACCGCCCCCGGTAGACTGGGCGGGTTCGTCATTTCCCAGATCAGAAGGAATCCTCCGTGCTTCGCACTCACTCCGCAGGTTCCCTGCGAGCAGAGAACATCGGTCAGACCGTCACCCTCACGGGCTGGGTCGATCGTCGTCGTGATCACGGGGGAGTCGCGTTCATCGATCTGCGGGACGCGTCGGGCATCGCCCAGGTCGTCATCCGCGACGAAGAAGTGGCCCACCCGCTGCGGAACGAGTTCGTGCTCAAGGTGACGGGCGAGGTCTCGCGCCGCCCCGACGGCAACGAGAACCCGAACCTGCCCACCGGCGAGATCGAGGTCATCGCGACCGAGGTCGAGGTTCTCAACGAGTCCGATCCCCTGCCGTTCCAGGTGTCGACGGCTCTGGCCGACACCGAGACGGTCGGCGAGGAGGCCCGCCTCAAGTACCGCTACCTCGACCTGCGTCGTCCGCAGACGGCATCCGCCCTGCGCCTCCGCTCCGACGTCTACAAGTCGATCCGCGACGTGCTGCACGCCGACGGCTTCACCGAGGTCGAGACCCCGACCCTCACCCGCTCGACCCCCGAGGGCGCCCGCGACTTCGTCGTGCCCGCTCGTCTGCACCCCGGCAGCTGGTATGCGCTGCCGCAGTCGCCGCAGCTGTTCAAGCAGCTGCTCATGGTCGGCGGTGTCGAGAAGTACTTCCAGATCGCGCGCTGCTACCGCGACGAGGACTTCCGCGCCGACCGTCAGCCGGAGTTCACGCAGCTCGACATCGAGATGAGCTTCGTCGACCAGGAGGACGTGATCGCCCTCATGGAACAGCTCGTCGTCGCCATGTGGAAGACGATCGGCGTCGAGGTGCAGACCCCGCTGCCGCGCATGACCTACGCCGAGGCGATGGCGAAGTACGGCTCGGACAAGCCCGACCTGCGCTTCGGCCTCGAGCTCGTGGAGGCGACCGAGTACTTCGCGGACACGCCCTTCCGCGTGTTCCAGGCCGAGTACGTCGGCGCGGTGCGGATGCCGGGCGGCGCCTCGCAGCCCCGCAAGACGCTCGACGCCTGGCAGGACTGGGCCAAGCAGCGCGGCGCCCGCGGCCTCGCCTACGTGCTCTTCAACGAGGACGGGACGCTCGGCGGCCCGGCCGCGAAGAACCTGTCCGAGTCGGAGCAGGCGGGTCTCGCCGAGCTCGTGGGCGCCGAGGCCGGCGACTGCGTGTTCTTCGCCGCGGGTTCGACCAAGGAGAGCCGTGCGCTCCTCGGCGCCGCCCGCGTCGAGATCGGCCGCCGCCTCGGCTACCTGAACCCCGACGAGTTCGCGTTCACCTGGGTGGTCGACGCCCCGATGTTCGAGCCTGCGGCGGATGCCGTGGCATCCGGCGACGTCGCCGTCGGCGCGGGCGCCTGGACCGCCGTGCACCACGCGTTCACCGGCCCGAAGCCCGAGTTCGAGGACACCTTCGACACCGACCCCGGCTCGGCGCTCGCCTACGCGTACGACATCGTGTGCAACGGCTCCGAGCTCGGCGGCGGCTCGATCCGCATCCACCGCGAGGACGTGCAGAAGCGCGTCTTCGAGGTCATGGGCATCAGCGACGAGGTGGCCGACGAGCAGTTCGGCTTCCTGCTCGACGCGTTCAAGTTCGGCGCTCCGCCGCACGGCGGCATCGCGCTGGGCATGGACCGCGTGCTGCAGCACCTGTCGAAGACGGAGTCGATCCGCGACGTGATCGCCTTCCCGAAGTCGGGTGGCGGCTTCGACCCGCTCACCTCCGCGCCCGCCCCCATCACCGAGGCGCAGCGCAAGGAAGCGGGAGTCGACTTCGTGCCGGAGGACGACGAGGCCTGACCCCGCACCGCGGTGCTTCGACGGGCTCAGCAACCCATCCGTGGGTCCCTGAGCCCGTCGAAGGGCCCTCGGCCTACGAGGCGAGCGCGGGAACGATGTTCTCGTTCCACACGTCGACGCCGAGCTTCGCGATCAGGCCGATCACCACGACGAGGAACACGACGCGGATGAATCCCGCGCCCCTGGACACGGCCATGCGCGAGCCCAGGTAGCTGCCCGCGACGTTGGCGACGGCGAGGATGCCGCCGAGCAGCCACAGCACCGCTCCGTGCGGGATGAACAGCATCAGCGCCCCGGCGTTCGTGGCGAAGTTCACGATCTTCGCCTTGGCGCTCGCCTGCAGGAAGTCGTACCCGAGCAGCGCGACCAGGGCGATCACGAGGAACGTCCCGGTGCCCGGGCCGATCATGCCGTCGTAGAAGCCGATGCCGAGTCCGGCAACCCCCGCCATGACGTGGTGCCTGTGACCGCTGAAGCGCAGCCGCGTCGCGGCGCCCAGCTCTGGCCTGAAGGCCGTGAACAGCGCCACGGCGAGCAGCGCCACGACGATGATCGGCTTGAAGGCCGCCGCGGGGAGCACGGTCGCGACCGCAGCCCCTCCGAACGAGCCGGCGAGGGCTATCGCGGCCATGGGCAGCGCCGTGCGGATGTCGGGCTTCGCCCGCCGGTAGTAGGTGACGCTGCTGGTCGCCGTGCCGAACACCGAGGCGAGCTTGTTCGTCGCCAGGGCCTGCACCGGGGAGATGCCGGGGATCAGCAGCAGCGCCGGCAGCTGCAGCAGCCCTCCTCCGCCGACCACCGCATCGACCCACCCCGCCGCGAAGGCGGCGACGATCACGAGGGTCAGGGTTCCCCAGGTGAGCTGTTCCAGCCCGAGGAGCGCGCCGATGTCCATCGCTCCAGGATGTCAGACGGATGCCGACGCTCAGGACCTGCGCCGGGGAAGGAGGAACGCGCCGCGGAAGGACGGATGCCGCGCATTCCCCCTTCCGAGGCGCGGTTCTCCTCGCGGACCGCTGCTATCCGCCCCGCTGCGCTCCGACCCGCCACACCCCTGACACCCTCCGTTCACCCGGCCCGGCCCGCGACGTAACCCCCGGAGCGTAGCGTCCTGACGCAACCCGACTCCGGCTCACAGCGCCGGGCACCGAGAGGACCCACATGGCTCACCACATCCGCCGCGCGCGCATCGGCGCCGGCATCGCCCTCGCCGCCACCGCCGCGTTCGCCCTGACCGGCTGCGCGACCGGAGGCGACGCGAACGCATCCGACGCCGGCGACGGTGTCGACGCCGCATCCGCCACCACCGTCGCGGACTTCGGCACCTTCGCCGAGCTCGAGGCGGCGGCCAAGGCCGAGGGCGCGCTCAACGTCATCGCTCTCCCCCGCGACTGGGCGAACTACGGCGAGATCATCGACCTGTTCGCCGAGAAGTACCCCGAGATCACGGTCAACGAGGCCTCGCCCGACGTCTCCAGCGCCGAGGAGATCCAGGCCGCCGAGACCAACAAGGGCCTCGACACCGCGCCGGACGTGTTCGACCTCGGCATCGCGGTCGCACTGCAGAACACCGACGTGTTCGCCCCCTACAAGGTGCAGACGTGGGATGAGATCCCCGACAACCTGAAGGAGTCCACCGGGCTGTACGTCGGCGACTACGGCGGGTACATGTCTGTCGGCTACGACTCCTCGAAGTACCCCGCCCCGAAGACGATCGACGACCTCCTCGGCGCCGACTACAAGGGCGCTGTCGCGCTGAACGGCGACCCGACGCAGGCCGGTGCGGCGTTCGCCGCCGTGGGCCTGGCTACCGTGCAGAACGACGGCACCCTCGACGACTTCCAGCCGGGTATTGACTTCTTCTCGGAGATGCAGAAGGCGGGCAACCTGCTCAAGGTCGACGCCACCACCGCCACCATCGCCAGCGGCGAGACCCCGGTCGTCTTCGACTGGGACTACCTGAACACCTCGCACCAGGCCGACAACAAGGACTGGAAGGTCGTCGTGTTCCCCGGCACCGGCTACTCCAGCTACTACAACCAGGCCATCAACATCGACGCTCCGCACCCGGCGGCCGCTCGTCTGTGGCAGGAGTTCCTGTACAGCGACGAGGTGCAGAACCTGTGGCTGAAGGGCGGCGCCCGCCCCGCGCGCGTCGACGCCATGACCGAGGCCGGCACGATCGACGAGGCGCTCCTCGCCAAGCTCCCCGATGCCCCCGAGGACACCGTGCTGCCGACCGAGAAGCAGAGCGCAGCCGCCGGCACGCTCCTCGGCGAGAAGTGGGCAGCGGCCGTCCAGTGACCACGGCCGTGACCATGGGGGCGGATGCCGCGGCATCCGCCCCCTCCTCCCCTGCCGGGCCGACGCACAGCGCGTCGGCCCGGCGGTCGGCACGCGGGACGGCCTGGCTCGGGCTGGTCCCGTTCGCCGCGTACGTGCTGTTCTTCCTCGCCGTCCCCACGGTGCTGGCCGTCGCCTCGGGGCTGTTCGCGAAGGACGGCTCGTTCACCTGGAGCAACATGGCCGCCCTCGGCGACCCCGTGGTGATCAACACGTTCGCGAACTCCGCGGGGCTGTCGCTGCTGACCGCCCTGGTCGGCGCCCTGGTCGGCGCCCTCGTCTGCTATGCGCTGCTCGGCCTGAGCCCCGACGGCGCGATCCGCTCGACGGTCGACGCCGCCGCGGGCGTGCTCGCCCAGTTCGGCGGGGTCATGCTCGCGTTCGCCTTCATCGCCACCATCGGCATCCAGGGCGTGGTCACCGTTCTGCTGCGTGACTCCTTCGGCCTGAACATCTACGAGAACGGCACCTGGCTCTACGAGCTCCCGGGCCTGATCCTGCCCTATGTGTACTTCCAGATCCCGCTCATGGTGATCACCTTCATGCCCGCCCTGGCCGCGCTGAAGCCGCAGTGGGCGGAGGCGAACCTCACCCTCGGCGGCACCCGCGCGAGCTTCTGGCTACGCATCGGCATCCCCGTGCTCGCGCCGTCGTTCCTCGCGAGCCTGCTCCTGCTGTTCGCCAACGCGTTCTCCTCGTACGCCACCGCGGCAGCCCTCGCCAGCCAGGGTTCGCAGATCGTGCCCCTGCAGATCCGCGCCGCGCTCACCAGCGAGACCGTGCTGGGTCGCGAGAACCTCGCCGGGGCGCTCGCCCTCGGCATGATCGTCGTCGTCGGAGTCGTCATGGCCCTCTACTCCTTCATCCAGCGCCGCGCGGCGAGGTGGCAGGCATGAACCGTCTCGGCCCCTCCGTCGCCACCCGCTGGGTCATCGGCGTGCTCGTCGGGGCGTTCTTCGCGATCCCGCTGATCTCCACGCTCCTGTTCACGCTGCGCGATCCCGACGGCGGCCTGTCGCCCGCGCACTGGATCGCGCTGTTCGATCCGGCGAAGTCGGCCGCGATCAAGCCGATCTGGACGGGCCTGGGCAATTCCCTGGTGCTCGCGGTGGTCACGGTCGCCCTCGTGCTGCTGATCCTCGCTCCCACGATGATCCTCGTGAACCTGCGTTTCGCCAAGCTCAAGCCCGCCTTCGAGTTCGTGGCGCTGCTGCCGATCTCGATCCCCGCCATCGTGCTGGTCGTCGGACTCACCCCGATCTACCTTCAGATCGGGCGCACCATGGGCACCGGTACCTGGACACTGGCGTTCGCCTACGGGATCACGGTGCTCCCGTTCGCGTACCGCTCCATCCAGGCGTCCATCGACGCATCCGACCTGCGCACCCTCTCCGAGGCAGCACGCTCCCTGGGCGCGAGCTGGCCGGCCGTGGTGCTGAGGGTGCTCGCCCCGAACCTGCGGCAGGGCCTGCTCGCGGCATCGCTCATCTCGATCGCCGTCGTGCTCGGCGAGTTCACGATCGCCTCGCTCCTGAACCGGCAGGTGTTCCAGACCTCCATGGTCGTCGTCGGCAAGCAGGACCCCTACGCCCCGGCGATCTTCACCCTGCTGGCGCTGCTCTTCGTCTTCCTCCTGCTCCTCCTCATCGGCCGCGTCGCCCGCGGCGCCGGAAAGGTCCGCCCATGAGCCTCCCCCGCACCGCCGACAACATCCTGCTCGCCGAGGCCGGTGAGGGCACCCGCGTGCAGCTGCAGGGCATCGTGAAGAGCTATTCCGGCACCACCGTGCTGCACGGCGTCGACGTCGACATCGCCCCCGGCGAGTTCGTGTCGCTGCTCGGACCGTCGGGCTGCGGCAAGACGACGCTGCTGCGCGTGCTGGCGGGACTCGAGGGCGCGGACCGGGGCGTGGTGCTGCTCGGCGGAGAAGACGTGTCCCGCGTCCCGACGAACCGGCGCGACATCGGCATGGTCTTCCAGTCGTACTCGCTGTTCCCGCACCTGCGCGTGATCGACAACACCGCGTTCGGACTCCGCCGGCGCGGGGTGGGCAGGGCGGACGCCGCGAAACGCTCCCTCGACGCCCTCGCTCTCACGGGGCTCGCCGACTTCGCCGACCGCTTTCCGCATCAGCTCTCCGGCGGCCAGCAGCAGCGGGTGGCGCTCGCCCGGGCCCTGGTCACCGAGCCCAGGGTCCTGCTGCTCGACGAGCCGCTGTCGGCGCTCGATGCGAAGGTCCGCGTGCAGCTGCGCGACGAGATCCGCCGCATCCAGCTGCGCCTGGGCATCACGACCGTGTTCGTCACCCACGACCAGGAGGAGGCGCTGGCCGTGTCCGACCGCATCGCGGTGATGGACTCCGGCCGCATCGAGCAGATCGGCTCGCCGGAGCAGCTGTACACGACCCCGTCGAGTGCCGGCGTCGCCGCCTTCGTCGGCCTCTCCAGCGTGGTCTCCGGGGTCGCCGAGGGCGACCACGTCACGGTCTGGGGGCAGCGCCTGCCGTTGCAGTCGCCCGCGGACGGACCGGTCGACGTGTACATCCGCCCGGAGAACGTGTTCTTCGCGGGAGAGGCGGATGCCGCCACGGACGCTCTCGTCGAGGAGAGCACCTTCCTCGGCAGCATGCGCCGGACGCTCGTGCGCACCGAGTCCGGCGAGCTCGTGCGGCTGCAGCACTCCCCCCGCATCCGCCCCGCCTTCGGCGACCGTGTGCGGATCGCCCTGGCCCCTGAGCCGGTGGCGGCGCATCCGCGCGGCTGAAGTCCGCTCTTCCGCCGCAGGTCGTCGCAGCGCTAGTTTGAACGACGAGGGCGTCATCCCCTCGACCCGAAGAAGAAAGGACGCCTCATGGCAGGCAAGTGGGAGCTGTACACCGACAAGTCCGGCGAGTACCGGTTCCGCCTCAAGGCGGGCAACGGCGAGGTGATCGCACTGTCCAGCGAGGGCTACTCGTCGAAGTCGGGTGCGCTGAACGGCATCGACTCGATCCGCCGCAACGCCGACGCCGAGATCGTCGAGGCGGACTGACTCCGGCACACACGCTTCCGGGGGCGACACGCCAGATCGGGGGACGAATCCGCGGATTCGTCCCCCGATCTGGCGTGTCGTCCACCGAAGTGGAACGTGCTTTTCCGCAGACGAGCTACAGCACCCGCGAGAGGAAGTCCTTCGTGCGCTGGTGCTGAGGGTTGCCGAGCACCTCGCGGGGGTCGCCCTCCTCGAGGATGTGGCCGCCGTCCATGAAGATCAGCCTCGACCCGACCTCGCGCGCGAAGCCCATCTCGTGCGTGACGACGAGCATCGTCATCCCCTCGTCCGCGAGCGAGCGCATGACCTGCAGCACCTCGCCGACGAGCTCGGGGTCCAGGGCCGACGTGGGCTCGTCGAACAGCATCATGTCGGGGTTCATGCACAGCGCCCTGGCGATCGCCACGCGCTGCTGCTGGCCGCCGGAGAGCTGACCGGGATAGGCGTCCGCCTTGTGGGCCAGCCCCACGCGACCGAGCATCTCGTGCGCGATCCTCTCGGCCTCGGCCTTGCCGCGCTTCTTCACCCGCCGCTGCGCGATGGTGAGGTTCCCGAGCACGCTCATGTGCGGGAAGAGGTTGAAGCTCTGGAACACCATCCCGATGCGCGTGCGCACCCGGTCGATGTCGATGTCGGGGTCGGTGATGTCGATGCCCTCGATGAAGATCTTCCCCGCGGTCGGGTCCTCGAGCAGGTTCACCGACCGCAGCAGCGTCGACTTGCCCGAGCCGGAGGGCCCGATCACGCAGACGACCTCGCCGGCGGTGACCGTGAGGTCGATGCCCTTGAGCACCTCGTTGTCGCCGTAGGTCTTCACGAGGCCCTCGACGACGATCGAAGGGGCGTGGATGTCGATCAGGTCGGTGCTCATCGCTGCCTCGCCATCCGTCGCTCGAGGTACGCGGTGAACCGCGTGAGGGGGATCGTCACGATCAGGTAGAGGATCGCCGCCATGATCAACGGGGTTCCGTTGGAGTTCTGGGTGCTCGCGTCCCGGGCGAAGGTGGTCAGCTCCTTCGACCAGATGAACGTCCCGACGACGAAGAGCAGGGACGTGTCCTTCAGCAGCAGCACGAACTCGTTCGTGAGCGGCGGGATGATGATGCGGAAGCCCTGCGGCACGACGATCCAGAACGTCGTCTTCATCGGGGACATCCCCAGCGAGCGCGCCGCCTCGGTCTGCCCCTTCGGCACGGCCTGGAGGCCGGCGCGGATCGTCTCGGCCATGTAGGCCGACGCCACGAGGATGAGGCCGACGAGGCCGAGCACCACGGGACCGCCGAGGTCCTGGTTACGCACTCCCAGCGCGATCGGCAGGATGAACCCGATCGCGAAGATCGTGAGGATCGCGGGGAGGCCGCGGAACAGCTCGATCCACGCGGTCGCGATCCACCGGAACGGGCCGATGCTCGACATCTTCAGCAGCGCGAGCAGCACACCCAGCAGCAGGCCGCCCACGAAGGCGACGGCCGTGAACCACAGCGTGTTCACCAACGCGGTCGTGATGATCGCCGGCAGCATCTTCGCCGCGACCTCGGGATTGAAGAACAGCGGACCGAGCTTCGCCCAGTTGGCTGTGAACGCTATCCAGACCACCAGCGCGATCAGGATGACGTAGACGGTGTACCGGTACAGCTTCTGCTTCTGAGTGCGCCTCAACGCCATCGTAGGGGCCCTCCCGTGATCCTGCTCGCGGCTCAGTTGGCGGTGAAGTAGGAGTCGTAGATCTTCTGGTACTCGCCGCTGTCGCGCAGATCCTGCAGAGCGCCGTTGACCGCCTCGAGGAGCTTCGTCTTCGCGCCCTTCTCGAACGCGAAGCCGTAGGACTCCTCGGTGTCGTACGTCTCGACGATCTTGTAGGTGGAGTCGGCCTTCTCGTGCTCGAGGTTCACCGGCTGGTCCTGGAGGATCGCGTCGATCGCTCCCGCCTGGATGGCCGGCCACAGCTCCCCGTCGGAGGGGTACTGCACGAGGATGGCGCCCGGGGCGTTCTCCGTCGCGTATGCCTCACCCGTCGTGCCCTGCTGCACGCCGACGTTCTTGCCGTCGAGGTCGTCGATGCTCTCGATGCCCGAGTCGGTGCGCACCAGCAGCGACTGCAGCGAGTCGTAGTACGGGTCGGAGAAGTCGATGTTCGCCTTGCGCTCATCGGTGATGGTCATCGCCGACGCGCCCACGTCGCAGGTGCCGGCGGCGAGGGTCGTGCCCGACTGCAGGGCGTCGAAGCCCACGTCCTGCACCGAGAGCTTGAGGTCGAGCTTCTCGGCGATCGCACCCAGCAGGTCGATGTCGAAGCCGGTGTAGCCGGTGCCGTTGTCGCCGCCCTCGAACTCGAAGGGCGGGTACGGGATGTCGGAGCAGACCGTGAGCGTGCCGGCGTCGACGAGGTCGTAGGGGTTGTCGGCGGTGTCGCCCGATCCCGCGCCGCTGCCGTTGCCGCCGGTTGCGCATCCGGTGAGGGCGAGGGCGGCGGTGGCCGCGAGGGCGATCCCGGCGAAGATGTTGCGACGCTGCATGTTCAGCTCCTGAGGGTCGGGGGCGGATCGCGCCCGCGATCGGGTAGGTGGTGTGTTCATCTTGACACGCGCTCCCCGGACCGCCGAGCCCATCAGCCTGTCAGCTGGTCACGTTTTCGTTGCAAGTGCCCGCGCCCGCGCGCCTCAGATCTCGAAGTCGACGGCGACGCGGGAATCGACGACCGAGCGCACGTACGCCACGACCTCTTCGTGCGCAGGGTGCACCTGATACTGCTCGAGCGCCTCGATCGAGTCGAAGTCGGCGACGAGCGTGACGTCCCAGTTCGTCTCGGGATAGGCGACGTTGGCCCCCGCCGAGATCGAGCGCAGCTGCGGCACGACGCCCTCGAGGGCGTTGAGCCGGCGCGCCACCTCGGCAGCCTGCTCCGCCCGGACGGCGGGGTCGGATGCTGCGAGCTTCCAGCTCACGACATGACGGATGCTCACTTCGTCTCCCTTCGGTCGCTCGGCTCGGCGCGCGTCGCGGCCTCCTCGAGCGCGGAGCGCAGCCGGTCGGCGGACAGCCGCCAGTGCGCGTGCAGCTCACCGTCGATCAGCACGACGGGGATCTTCTCCCACCACAGCTCGTACAGGGCGGGGTCGTCCTGGATGGACGCGGTCTCGACCTCGATGCGTCCGGCCTCGGCCTCCGGCAGCTCGGCGATCACCGTGTCGATGATCTCCGATGCGACATCGCACAGATGACAGTCGGGCTTGCCGATCAGGGTCAGCGTGGTCACGCCGACGGCACCTCGACCTCGCGGCCGTCGGCGACCCATTCGGCCGTGCCGCCCGTGACGTTGGTGACGTCGTAGCCGCGGGCCTCGAGCGCCTCCACGACCCGCGCGGAGCGTCCGCCGAGCTCGCAGATCACGTCGAACGCCTCAGCGGGGAGCTCCTCGAGACGGTTCCCGATCTCGGACATCGGGATGTTCACAGCACCAGGGACATGCCCCGCGGTGAACTCGTGCGCCTCGCGCACGTCGATGAGCGGAGTGTTCTCCCGAGCGGCGAGCTCGGTGACGGTGATCGACTTCATGGCGTCCTCCTGGGGGTGGATCATGGGCGCGGGCGGAGACACAAAGCGCCCCCTTCGACCGGTTGCTGGGCTTGTCGAAGCACAGGAAACCAGCCGGGGGCGCTCGGTGTCTGGCCGCTTACTTCTTGTTGCGGCGCTGGTGGCGAGTCTTGCGAAGCAGCTTGCGGTGCTTCTTCTTCGCCATGCGCTTGCGGCGCTTCTTGATGACAGAACCCACGGAAACCTCACTAAGTCAGGGGCTGGGCGTCGCACGGAGCGGACACCCGGGTACGGGCACGGAAAAATGCCTCGGAACAGTCTAGCAAACCGCCGGAGTGCTAGCCGACGTCGGCGATCGGCCGCTGCAGCGCCTCGGCCACCGCGGACTCGGGGACGCGGAAACTGCGCCCGAAGCGGATCGCCGGCAGCTCCCCCGCATGCACGAGCCGGTAGACGGTCATCTTCGACACGCGCATGAGTTCGGCGACCTCGGCCACCGTCAGGAACTTGACGTCAGGAACTTCGGGCATCCCACGTACCCCTTTCTCGATGTGCACACTCTATGGGTTCGCTGGGACGCGTGTAAACCCATGTGACCTGTGTGATCAGTGAGACGACTCCACCGTGGCGAAGGCCCGCACCGGGAGGACCCCGGATCCGCGGACGGCCGGGGGCGCCGCGGTGAACCGCGCGCCGCGGGCGGGGACCTCGTGGAGGCCGGTCAGATGCTCCACGACGTGCACGCCGGCAGCGAGCAGGATGCTGCGCGCCGGGCGGTCTCCTGCGCTCTCGACCTCGTCGATGCCCGCCGAGTCGATCCCCACGATCCGCACATCGGCGTCAGCCAGGAAGCGGGCTCCCTCCACGGTGAGGAACGGCGCCCCGACCGCGTACTCCGGGGAGCCGAACCGGCTGCTCCAGCCGGTGTCGAGCAGCACGGCGGCGCCCGCGAGCTCACGATCGGCGAGAGTCACCGCGTCGATGCCGCGGCGCTCGGAGGTCCACGAGTCGCGCAGATGGAAGACCTCGGCGGGAATGCCGACGAGAGAGCTCAGATCGGGAGCCGCCGGACCTCCGCCTCCGGCCCGCCCGCGCAGCGGCGAGTCGAGAGAGGTCCCGATCCCGCCGGGAGAAGTGATCAGCCCCGTGTCGAGCGGATGGCTCAGGTCGATGACCCGAGCGGGGCCGGGGGAAGGAGCATCCGCTCCCCTGCTGCCCCGGTGCGCCTCCTCGACGATCCGCAGGCCGCGGAGCTCCACCTCGCTCACGAGCGCGAGGCCGAGATGCCGCACGAGGAGCCGGCCGAGCTCGGACTCGCCGATGTCGGCGCGGGGCAGATCGAGCCGGAAGCCCTCGCCGCTCATCCCTCCGCCGTTCGCGAAGGAGATCGTGAAGTCGAAGTGCGCGCGGTGCTGAGCGGGGGCGGTGGGCATCACCACATCATGGCAAGGGCCGCGGACTCCCGCCCGCTCACCCCTGCTTCCTCGCCTTGGCCAGCCGCTCCTTCGCCTCGCGCAGCGTCTGCCGTTCGGCCCTGCGTGCGGCACGCAGCAGCTTCTCCGCCTCGCGGACCGCCTTCTGGGCCTCCTTGAGCCGACGATCGCCCGCGAGCTCGACCGGATCCAGGGCCGTCCACTCCTCCGCCGGTGCGCGCGGGCCGCCCCGGTCGAGGGCGGCCAGGTAGGCGGCGACCCCGTCGAGGGTGCGCTCGACGCCGAACCGGAACGGGTCGGCCGGCGAGGTGAACACCCCCTCGTCGATCGCCTGCCGCAGCGCGGGGAACTCGTCCGCGGAGATCACGCGGTCGTAGAGGTCGGCCTCTCCGACGGCCACCTCGTCGGCGGACAGCCCCGTGCCGCGGGCCTGCTCGGTGTAGCCCGCCTGCACGATGCCGCACCAGCGCGCATGCCCGGTCACGGCCAGCGCGGTCGCGATGCGCTCCTCGGCGGTGAGCGCCGTGTCCTCGAGCGCGGCGAGGGCGGCGTCGAGCCAGGCCGAGCTGTTCGGGGTGATGGGAGACCCGGTGATGGGCACGGACAGCATCCACGGATGCCGCTGGTACATCAGCACCTGCTCCTCGTAGAGGGCGAGCAGACGATCGCGCCAGTGCTCGTGCTCGAGGTGCGACTCGGGCGGGAGCCCCGTGGCCTGCTCCTGCATGAGCAGCAGCAGGTCGTCCTTCGCGCTCACGTAGCGGTACAGCGACATCGGCGTGAAGCCGAGCCTCGCGGCCACGGCGGCCATCGAGACCGCCCCGATGCCCTCGGCGTCCGCCAGCTCGACGGCGGCGTCGACGATGCGCTCGACGCTCATCTCGCGCTTGGGTCCGCGCTGCGGGTTCGCGGCGACCCCCCAGGCGAGCGCGATGCCCCGCGGCAGCTCCGGCGGCTCGTTCTCGGTCATGGGGCCATCCTACTTCTGTTTATAAGGTAAACAGTGTGTTATGGTCATACACAGTTGCGTACGACATACACAGTTCGTGCGCGGAGACCATCAGCAGAGAGGAAGACGTCATGACGACAGCCATCGACGTGCAGGGCCTGCGCAAGACGTTCGGAGACAGAGTCGTCGTCGACGGCCTGGACTTCGCCGTCGCGCGGGGCGAGGTGTTCGCCCTCCTCGGGCCGAACGGGGCCGGCAAGACGACCACCATCAACATCCTCACCACGCTCACGGCCCCGGATGCCGGGCGGGCGGAGGTGGCGGGGTTCGACGTGCGGGAGCAGCGCACCGAGGTGCAGCGACGGATCAGTCTCACGGGGCAGTCGGCCGCGGTCGACGACGCGCTCACCGCGACCGAGAACATGACGATGTTCGCCCGCCTCTGCGGACTCGACCGGCGGGCGGCCAGGCTCCGCGCCGACGAGCTGATCTCGCGGTTCGGCCTCGTCGACTCGGCGAACCGGGCGGTGCGCACCTTCTCCGGGGGCATGCGACGACGCCTCGACCTCGCCCTGAGCTTCGTCGTGACGCCCGAGGTGCTGTTCCTCGACGAGCCGACGACCGGGCTGGACACCCGCAGCCGCAGAGACCTGTGGGACATCATCCGCGCCCTCGCCGCGACCGGCACGACCGTCTTCCTCACCACCCAGTACCTGGAGGAGGCCGATCAGCTCGCCGATCGGATCGCCGTCCTCCACGACGGCAGGATCGCCGCACTGGGGACCCCGGACCAGCTGAAGTCGCGAGTGGGCGGGGACACGGTCGAGCTGCACGACGAACGCGGCGAGCTGCTCGCGACGCTGCCGACCGACGGCAGCGTCGCGGACCTCCGCCGGGCGCTCGACCTGCTCGACGAGGAGGGCCGCGAGGGCGTCGTGACGCTGCGCCGCCCGACCCTCGACGACGTCTTCCTCGCCGTCACCTCCGACGGCCTCGCCACGAAGGAGCCCGCATGAACGCCTCGATCACCGCCGCGCCCGCCGCGGCATCCGCTCTTCGCCCTCCGCTGCGCGGCTTCGCCGCCGAGCGCGTCTTCGTCGGCCGCAGCCTCACGCACTCCCTGCGCGACGGGGAGTCGCTGATCATGGCGATCGCACTGCCCGTCGTGCTGATGCTCATGTTCACGTGGGTGTTCGGCGGGGCGATCGACCCCTCCGGCGAGTACGTCGACTACGTGGTGCCCGGCATCATCCTCACGTGTGCGGGATACGGCGCCGCGTCCACCGCGGTGTACGTGGCGAACGACATGCGCAGCGGCATCATCGACCGCTTCCGCACGATGCCGCTGCGCGCGAGCGCCGTGCTCACCGGCCACGTCGTGGCCAGCCTGCTGCGCAACCTCGTCGCCACGAGCGTCGTGATCGGAGTCGGCGTGCTCGTCGGGTTCCGCCCTGATGCGACGTTCGCTGAATGGCTGGGCGTCGCGGCGCTCATCGCGCTCTACATCCTCGCGATCACCTACCTGTTCGCCGCGATCGGCCTCGCCGCCGGCAGCCCCGAGGGCGCGAGCGGCTACGGATTCGCGCTGCTCTTCCTGCCCTATCTGTCCAGCGCCTTCGTCCCCGTGCAGAGCATGCCGGACTGGCTGCAGCCGGTGGCCGCCCACCAGCCGATCACGCCGATCGTCGACAGCATCCGCGGCCTGCTCACCGGCACGCCGCTCGCAGACGAGCCCTGGTGGGCGGTCGGCTGGTGCCTGGTGATCCTCGCGATCGCGGTCGCCTGGGGCGCGTGGCTGTTCCGGCGCCGGTCCGGCCGGCGCTGACCGCACGACACGCCCTCGGCGTCAGCCGCCGAGGGCGTCGTCAGGTCCTCGCCGGGCGGATGCCGTCAGCCCCCGAGCCGTTTGAAGGCGTTCGCGACGACGTGCTTCGCAGAAGCCGCGGCGCGACCGACGACCTCGGCGGCGTGCGCGGCCCCGTCGGGCAGCGGCTGACCCGGGTAGCCGATGTCAGGGGCGTCGTCGCCATAGGCGTCGACGAGGAACGGGACCAGCCAGTCGTCCACGGCCGTGAGCGGCTCGACGGCGAGACTGTAGAAGCGCCGCTGCCCGTCTTCGCGGACATTCACGAGATCGGCCTCGCGCAGCACCTTGAGGTGCTTGGAGACGGTGGGCTGGCTGATGCCCAGGTCCGCCACGATCTGGCCGACGCTGGTACCGGTCTCGCCCTCATCGGCACGACGCAGAAGGAGCTGGAGGATGTCGCGCCTCGTACCGTCTGCGATCACGTCGAAGATGTCCGTCATGTGATCAGGCTAGCCGCCCCCGGCACGGAGTACCATGACGAAGGCTCGCCACGGCGGGCCGCGCATCCACACGGTGCGGCTGCGGCAGAGGAAAGGGGCGGCGATGTCGGGCATCGCATCGGCGTCTTCTCCGAAGCGTCGTCTGGACGCCCTCGCCAGCCGCGGCCGCCACATCGTCACCTCCTCGCCGTCGCGGTTCGCGATCGTCGTGTTCGCGCTGCTGATCCTCGTCTTCACGGTGCTGCTGGGGCTGCCGATCTCCTCGGCGTCCGGCGAGGCCACCGATCTCAGCGACGCGCTCTTCACCGCCGTGTCCACCATCTGCGTGACCGGCCTGTCGACCGTCGACATGGCCACGCACTGGTCCCCGTTCGGACACGTCCTGGTCTACATCGGCGTGAACGTCGGCGCCCTCGGCGTGCTGACCCTGGCCTCGCTGATGGGCATGCTCATCTCGAAGCGTCTGGGTCTGCGCGCCAAGCTGATGGCCGCGGGAGACACCAACCCCATGCGCGCGCACGGCGGCGTCGTCAACGAGAGCCAGACCGTGCGCCTCGGCGAGGTCGGGCAGCTGCTGATGACCGTCGCGATCTCGTCGCTCGTGATCGAGGGCGCTCTGGCGATCCTGCTCTATCCGGCGCTGGTGATGGCGGGGGTCGACCCGATCGCCGCACTGTGGGAGGCGCCGTACTTCGCGGCCATGGCCTTCACGAACACCGGATTCGCGCCGAACGCGGGCGGTGTTGCGGTGTTCGCCGACGACTATCTCGTACTCACCCTGCTCATGGCCGGCGTGTTCCTCGGCAGCATCGGCTTCCCCGTCATCTACACGCTCGCCAAGCACGTCTGGCACGTGAAGAAGTGGTCGCTGCACTCCAAGCTCACCCTCGTGACGACCGTCCTGCTGTTCTTCATCGGCGCCGCGGTGTTCCTCGTGCTCGAGTACGACAACCCGAGGACGTTCGGGTCGATGGACGTCGGCGACACCACCTTCCAGGCGTTCTTCCTCTCGGCGATGACGCGATCGGGCGGCTTCAGCGTCATCGACATGTCCGACCTCAACGGCTCATCGCTGCTCGCGGCGTCCATGCTGATGTTCGTCGGCGGAGGCTCGGCGTCCACCGCCGGCGGCATCAAGGTCACGACCCTCGCCGTGCTCGCGATCGCGGTGTGGTCGGAGGCCAAGGGCCGCCAGTCGGTCGAGGTGTTCGGGCGCCGCATCCCCAGCGACGTGCAGCGCGTGGCCCTCAGCGTCGTCGCCTGGGGAGCCACGATCGTGGCCCTGTCGACGATCGTGATCGCGCAGATCACCAAGGACGACATCAGCCACGTGCTGTTCGACGTGATCTCGGCGTTCGCCACCGTCGGGCTGTCGTCGGGGCTGACCGAGACCCTCCCCGATGCGGGCGCCTATGTGCTCGCCGCCACCATCTTCATGGGACGCGTTGGTACAGTGACTCTCGCCGCGGCAGTCGCCGCGACATCACGGACGCAGTACTACTCGCTGCCGGTTGAAAGGCCGATCGTTGGTTGAAGTCCTGCGGAGCGACGCTCCCGTCCTCGTCATCGGCCTCGGCCGGTTCGGCGCCGCGTGCGCCGGTGAGCTCGACCGGCTCGACCGCGAGGTGCTCGCGATCGACGAGAACCTCGAGCTCGTGCAGAAGTGGTCCGACCGGGTCACCCACACCGTGCAGGCCGACGCCAAGAACGTCGACGCCCTGCGGCAGATCGGCGCCCAGGACTTCCAGGTCGCCGTGGTCGCGGTCGGCTCGTCGATCGAGGCGTCGGTGCTCATCACCGCGAACCTCGTCGATCTCAAGGTGCCGCAGATCTGGGCGAAGGCCGTCTCGCAGTCGCACGGCAAGATCCTCGCCCGGGTCGGCGCCAACCACGTCATCTACCCCGAGCGGGAGGCCGGCGAGCGCGTCGCGCACCTGGTCTCCGGACGGATGCTGGACTTCATCCGCTTCGACGACGACTTCGTGCTCGCCAAGATGTACCCGCCCAAGTTCATCCGCGGGATCGGCCTGAACGAGTCGGGCGTGCGCACCAAGTACAACGTGACGGTGGTGGGCGTGAAGAGCCCCGGCAAGCCGTTCCGCTACGCCGAGGCGAACACGATCGTCACCAACCACGACCTCATCATCGTGTCGGGCACGAACAGCGACATCGAGCGCTTCGCCGCCCTCGACCGGTAGTCCGGCATCCGCCCGCCCGAGCGCGGCGGGGCGGCGAGGCCGGAGCGGGATATCCGTCGCAGGGCGGATGCCGCGGCATCCGCCCCCGTGATGGGATGAGGGCATGACCGACCAGACAGCGGCCCCTCCCGTCCTCGCCCTCCGCGGCCTTCGCAAGCAGTTCGGCCAGAAGCTCGCGGTGGCCGACCTCTCGCTCGACGTGCCGGCGGGGACCATGCTGGGCCTGCTCGGGCCCAACGGCGCCGGCAAGACGACGACCCTGTCGATGACCACGGGGCTGCTGCGCCCCGACGCGGGGACCGCCTGGATCCTCGGCGTCGACGTGTGGCAGGACCCGGCCGCGGCGAAGGCGCTCATGGGCGTGCTGCCCGACGGCATCCGCATGCTCGACCGGCTCACGGGCGCCGAGCTGCTGCGCTACAGCGGCCTGCTGCGCGGCATGGCCGAGGCCGACGTCGTCTCCCGCTCCGGCGAGCTGCTCGACGCGCTCGGCCTGGCGGATGCCGGCAGCACTCTCGTGGTCGACTACTCGGCCGGCATGCGCAAGAAGATCGGCCTCGCGTGCGCGCTGATCCACGCCCCGCGGCTGCTGATCCTCGATGAGCCGCTCGAAGCCGTCGACCCGGTGTCGGGCGAGACGATCAGGCAGATCCTGCGCGCCTTCGTGAACGGCGGCGGCACCGTGGTGCTGTCCAGCCACGTGATGGAGCTCGTGGAGTCGATGTGCGACCGCGTCGCGATCGTCGCCGAGGGACGTCTGCTCGCGAACGGCACGCTCGACGAGGTGCGCGCCGGCATGAGCCTGCAGCAGCGCTTCCTGTCGCTCGTCGGCGCCCATGAGCTCGGAACGGAGACGCTCGCATGGTTGCGCTCCTCGTAGGCCTGCGCTGGCGCCAGCTCGGCCACCAGCTCACCCGCAACCCGTGGATGATCGTGACGCTCGTCGTCACGGGCCTGATGGCGCTCGGGTTCCTGGCCCTCCTCGCGGTCGGGCTGGTCGCGATGCGCGTGGCCGCACCGGACACCGCCGTCACCGTGCTGGTGCTCACCGGCGCCGTCATCGTCGCGGGCTGGTGGATCGGCTCGCTGCTCGTGAGCGGCGACGACTCGCTCGCCCCTGAGCGCTTCGCGCTGCTGCCGGTGACGGCCCGTCGCCTGCTGCCGGGCCTCGTCGTCGCCGGGGCGACCACGATCGGCGGGATCGGCACGACCCTGGCGCTCCTGCTGATGCTGCTGGGCTGGTCGGTGAACCTGCTGGCGCTCGCGGTCGGCCTGCTGATCGTGCCGCTGGCTCTCGCGACCTGCGTGCTGGGCGCTCGGGTGATCAGCGGCCTGCTGGCCGGCTGGCTCGCGCGCCGGCGCAGCCGCGACCTCGTGATGACGATCGGCGTGCTGCTCGCGGCGTGCTCCGGCCTGCTGATCAACCTGGGTCTCGCCGCCGTGCGGGAGATGGGCGACATCGGATCCGCTTTCACCGGCGCCGCGGAGGTCGTCGCGTGGACGCCCCTGGGCGCGGTGTTCGGCGCCCCCGCATCGATCATCGCGGGCGACATCGGGGCCGCGGGGCTGCGGCTGCTGATCGCGCTCGCGACGATCGTCGCCCTCTGGTTCGCCGCACGGGCTCTGCTCGCCGCCCGGCTGGTCGCGCCGATCCAGTCCAGCGGCGGCGGCCGCGTGCGATCGGGCGGGATCGTCGACCGGATGCTGCCCGCCACGCCCGTCGGGGCGATCGCCGCGCGCACCCTGCGCTACTTCCGCCGCGACCCGCGGCAGGTCATCAACGTCGTCATGATGCTGCTGCTGCCGGCGATCCTCATCGGCGTGGTGTTCATGAACGGGCTGCAGGACGAGTCGATCGGCTTCGGTCCCGTGATCACGCTGGTGCCCGCGATCGACGCGCTGCTGGCCGGCACCATCATCCAGATGGCGATCGCCTACGACAACGACGCCGTCGCGCTGCACGTCCTCACGGGCGTGCGCGGCTCGGCCGACCGCTACGGGCGCCTGCTCGGGTTCGCGATCATCGCGGTGCCCCTGGTGATCGTGCTCAGCGTCGCGAGCTGCGTGCTCGCCGGCCGGCTGGATCTGCTCCCGGGCAGCCTCGGCGCAGCTCTCGGGCTGGGCGCGATCTCCGCAGGGGCCGGTGCGTGGACGGGGAGCTTCCTGCCCGGACGCGCCCCTGCCCCCGAGGCGAACCCGTTCGGGCGCGGGTCCTCGGGCGGCGTGCAGTCGCTCGCCGCGATGGCGGTCATGTCGCCGATCACTCTGATCCTCGGCGCGCCCGCTCTCGGCTTCGCGATCGCCGCGTTCTGGGTTCCCGCCCTCGGCTGGGTGAGCCTCGCCTGCGGTCTCGTGATCGGCGCGGCGGCGATCTGGGGCGGCGCCGAGCTCGGCGGACGGATCCTCGACCGCCGCTGGCCGCAGGTGCTCGCCGAGGTGTCGAGCGAGGCCTGACCCCCGGCATCCGTCCTTCTCCCGCCCGGCCGGCCACCCGCGGTGCGGGCGATCAGGCTCCGGCGGCGAGCTCCTTGGCGCGGACGAGGGCGGCGGCCGCGGCATCCGCGAAGGTGCGGTCGAGGTGCGCGTCCTGCAGCACCGCGATCGCCCTCTCGGTCGTGCCCTTGGGGCTGGTCACGCGGCGGCGCAGCTCGGCAGGATCCTCACCCGACGCGTCGAGCAGCGCGGTCGCCCCGATGAAGGTCTGCTCCGCCATGAGCCGCGCGTCGGCATCGTCGAAGCCCATCCCGACGGCCGCGCGGGTGAACTCCTCGATGAGCAGGAAGACGTAGGCGGGGCCCGAGCCCGAGATGGTCGACAGCGCGTCGATCTGCGACTCCGGCACCTCGATGACCGCCCCGACCGTCTCGAAGAGGCGGCGGACGACGGCGAGGTCGTCGGCGGTGGCGGATGCTCCGGCGGCGAGCCCCGTCACGGCCTTGCCGACCGTGGCCGGGGTGTTCGGCATCGAGCGGATGACGCGGGCGTCTGCGCCGAGGACGTCGGCGAAGGTCTGCAGGGTCACTCCGGCGGCGATGCTCACGACGATCGCGTCGGACCTCAGATGCGGCGCGATCTCGCGCAGCAGATCGGGGACCATGGCGGGCTTCACGCCGACGATGACGATGCCGGCTCCGGCCACGGCATCCGCATTGCCTTCGGGTCGGCCGTCGAGGGCGATGCTCGTCACCCCCGGCACCTCGGCGAGCGCCGCGGCGCTGCCGGCCGAGCGGTTCGTGGCGGTGATCCCGCCGTCGATCCCGATCCCCGAGGCGACGACGCCGCGGAGGATCGCCCCTCCCATGGAACCGGCACCGAGAAAAGCGAGAGCGGGAAGAGAATCAGCCATGTCGTCATCCTACGGCGGGCTCCCCGCACTCGGCGGAGAGGGCGATCTAGACTCTTTCCATGAGTGCATCCGGAGGCAGCAAGGCCATCGTCGCGGCGTTCCTGGCGAACCTGGGCATCGCCCTCGCGAAGTTCATCGCCGCGGCGCTCTCCGGGTCGGCCTCGATGCTCGCCGAGGCGATCCACTCGGTCGCGGACTCCGGCAATCAGCTGCTGCTGATGCTCGGCGGCAGGAAGGCCCGGCGCCGCGCCGACCGCGACCACCCGTTCGGCTACGGCCGCGAGCGCTACGTCTCGGCCTTCGTGGTCTCGATCATCCTGTTCTCGGTCGGCGGCGTCTTCGCC
>Ga0222419_100258_pt1 | contig 74766 bp, 70 predicted proteins | sample 1B20Ametagenome_FD_182474 | JGI IMG/M metagenome (GOLD analysis project Ga0222419, IMG submission 182474) | Enriched microbial communities from leaf-cutter ant dump, University of Wisconsin, Madison, United States - 1B20A (version 2) | ecosystem: Environmental > Terrestrial > Nest > Insects nest...
CAGCGCCCCGCCCAGGTACACCAGGATCAGGCCCGTGTGGGTGTTCAGGCCGATGGCCGGGAACCAGTCGCCGAGCGTCGACATGAGCAGGAAGATCGCGACCACGGCGAGCAGCTGCGGGAACATCTGCACGACGACGATCGTGACGAGCCCGACACGGCGCCCGGTGAATCGCATGCGCGAGAAGGCATATGCCGCGAGCGCGCCGATGAACACCGTCGCGGCGCCCGTGACGACGGCGATGACGAGCGTGTTCAGGAACCACAGTCCGTAGGGGTTCTGCGGATCGCTGAGGATGCGCACGTAGCTGTCGATGCCGATGGCCGAGAACAGCTGGTTCGAGCCGGTCAGCGTGCCCTTCGGGTTCAGCGAGGCCGACAGCACGTACAGCAGCGGGAACAGGGCGAAGGCGCTCACGACGACGGCGACGAGGTGGCGCCACCCGGTGTCGGCGAACCACCGGGCGAAGCCGCGCGTGCGCCGCGCGGGACGCCTGTCGACGGGGGCGAGGACGTCGGTGCTCATCAGTTCAGCTCCTCGAGTGCCTTGGTCTTGCGGAAGCTGATGATCGAGATCGTCGCCACCACGATGAAGATCAGGATGGTGAAGGCGGAGGCCAGGCCGTAGTCGCGGTTCTGACCGGTGAATGCCACCTTGTAGACCATCGAGATGAGGATGTCGGTGTGCCCGACGGGGATGCTCACGTCGTCGAACCGGGGTCCGCCGTTGGTGAGCATGTAGATCAGGTTGAAGTTGTTGAAGTTGAACGCGAACGACGAGATCAGCAGCGGCGCGACCGTCACCAGCAGCAGCGGCAGCTTGATGCGCCGGAAGATCTGCCACGGGTTCGCGCCGTCCATGACGGCGGCCTCGTTCACGTCGGCGGGGATGCCCTGCAGGGCCCCCATGCAGACCAGGAACATGTAGGGGAAGCCGAGCCAGAGGTTCACGATCAGCACCGAGGCCTTCGCCAGCGTCGGGTCGGTGAGCCACGGGATCTCGGCGCCGCCGAAGATCACCTGGTTGATGAAGCCGAAGCTCTCGTTCATCATGCCCGCCCAGACCAGGGCCGACAGGAACGCCGGGAAGGCGTAGGGCAGGATCAGGATGATGCGGTAGCCGTTGCGGAACCGCATCCTCGTGTTGTTGAAGACGAGAGCGAGCAGCAGGCCGAGGAAGAACGTCGAGGCCACCGAGACGAGGGCGAAGACGAAGGTCCAGATCGTGACCGAGATGAGCGGACCGCGGATGGAGGAGTCGCTGACCGCGCGGACGAAGTTGTCGAATCCGACCGTGGTCTGCCAGCCGGGAAGCAGCTCGGCGCCGTCGTCCGAGGTGAAGGCGCCGGTGCCGATGTCGGCGTACACCGTGCCCGTCCTGGTGTCGGTGACGGTGTCGGCATCCGCGTCGTACTCGAGCGTCGAGATGTACAGGTAGCCCTTCTGGCCGTCGGGGGCGCGCAGGCTCCCGTCGTTGGGGTCATCGCTGAACGGCACCGAGAGCTTCTCGAGCTCGGCCGACAGGGTGAAGACCTTGGCGAGCGGCAGGGTCGTCCACCCCTCGGTGGAGACCGCCTGGCCGCCCTCGAAGTCGGCGTCGACCTGCTGCAGCGGCTGATCGGCGGTGCCGAGCAGAGCGTCGCCGGTCTCGGGGTCGGTGACGAGCAGGCCGTAGGTGCCGAACTGCTCCACCACCGTCACCGGATAGGTGGGCGAGTCCTCGACCCGCTCCTGCGCCGAGGCGAGCAGCGAGGAGATGGCCTGGTCCTTGGTGCCGTTGTGCCCTGTGCCGTAGTTGGTGAAGCCGATGTAGCCCGTGTACAGCAGCGTGAACACCTGGAACACGACCAGGAAGATGATGCCCGGCGTCAGGTACTTCGCCGGGATGCGCGTGCGGGAGAAGTAGATCCAGTTGATGACGACGGCGACCACGACGACGATGCCGAGGATCAGCCACTCGTGGTGGGTGAAGAGCACGAAGGCCGCGTAGAGCGCGATCGCGTCGACGATCGCCAGGGCGAGGATCTTCAGGAGCGTCCAGCCGATGGGTCCGGACGCGGCCTCGGCGATCCTCGCCGCCTGGCGCTGGCGCTTGGTGGGTGGAGCCGTGGGCTCGGCGGTGTCTGTCATCTCGTCCCCGTCGTGGAGCCGCCGGGGCGGACGGCTGCGTCCGCCCCGGCGGGATGGTGCTGGATGTGCCTTACTTGATGGCCGCGGTCACGTCGTCGACGAGCTTCTGCCACGTCGACGCCGGGTCTGCGCCGTTGATGATGGCCGCCTCGGCGACGCCCCAGAACTGCCAGACGGATCCCATGGCCGGGATGGCCGGCATCGGGACGGCGTCGGCGCCGACGGCCTGGAAGCCGGCGATGATCGGGTCGGATGCCGCGGTGTCGGCGGCCGCGGTCAGCGCGGGCAGCACGTTGCCGGCCTTGAACAGCGCGAGCTGCACGTCCTCGGTGCCGATGTAGTTGACCAGGAAGTCGTTCGCGGCGACCTTGTTCTTGGACTCGGCGCTCACGAAGAAGCCCTTCACGCCCGCGAACGGGGAGGCGGTCTCGCCGGTGGGGCTGGGGACGGGGTCGATCGCGACGTTGATGCCGGCGTCGACGGCCGCACCCACGTTCCACGGGCCGGTCAGCCAGAAGGCCGCGGTGCCGTCGAGGAACTGCTGCTTGGCGATCTCTCCGTCGATGTCGGTGTTCAGCACGCCGGTGCCGTTCTTGCCCTGGGCCGCCAGCCAGTCGGCGAAGGCGAAGCCGCCCTCGCTGCCCAGCTGCAGGTCGGTCGGGTCGTAGCTGCCCGAGTCGTCGGTGCCGAAGACGGGCGCCCCGAACGCGGTCTGGAACGGGTACAGGTGGTAGGGGTTGCCCTCGGCGCCCTGCTCGACGACGAAGGTCCCCTTGGAGACCATGTCGTCGAAGCTCGTCGGCGCCTCGGGGACGAGGTCGGCGTTGCGCAGCACGGCGATGTTCTCCACCGCGTAGGGGAGCATGTAGACGGTGCCGTCGTAGGTGGCCGCCTGCAGGGCCACCGGGAGGTAGTCGGATGCCGAGTCGCCGAGCTCGAGCGGGGCGACGACGCCGTTGGTGGACAGCTCGCCCAGCCAGTCGTGCGCGCCCATGACGATGTCGGGGCCCTTGCCCGTCGGCACCTGCTGGATGAAGTCGTCCTTCATGTCGTCGACGGACTTGCCGACGAGGTCGACCTTCACACCGGTCTTCTCCTCGTAGGAGTCGGCCGCGCCCTGCAGCGCGTCCACGCGCTCGGAGTCGACCCAGACGGTCAGGGTGCTGGCGGCGTCGTCGCCCTTCGAGTCGTCGCCGGTCCCGGTCGAGCAGCCGGCGAGCGTCAGAGTCGAAACCATGGCGATCGCGCCGACGGCAGCGATGCCCCTCTTGTTCACCTTCATTGGTGTGAGCCTCTCTCAGTGCTGATGGCCTGCAGGACTGCAAGCGCTTACAGTATGCACTGATCTCGTCGTGATGTGCAATGCAAATCTGGGTCGATACCAGACTGTGACCGCGTCAGCATCCGCACATCGAAGTGGAAACGCTTCCAAGGCACCCGGAATTTCGGCGTGTCGCTAGACTTTTCGTCATGGCTGACAGTTCCTTTGACATCGTCTCGAAAGTGGATCACCAGGAGGCGCAGAACGCCCTGAACCAGGCCCACAAGGAGATCGAGCAGCGCTATGACTTCAAGGGCACCGGCGCGTCCATCTCCTGGAGCGGCGAGCAGGTGCTCATCACCGCCAACTCCGAGGAGCGCGCCAAGGCCGTCCTCGACGTGTTCCAGTCCAAGCTCATCAAGCGGGGCATCTCGCTGAAGAGCCTCGACTCCGGCGAGCCCTTCGCCAGCGGCAAGGAGTTCCGCATCGTCTCGAGCCTGAAGGACGGCATCTCCTCGGAGAACGCGAAGAAGATCGGCAAGATCATCCGCGACGAGGGCCCCAAGGGCGTCAAGAGCCAGATCCAGGGCGACGAACTGCGCGTGCAGTCCAAGAGCCGCGACGACCTGCAGGCCGTGATCGCCCTCCTCAAGGGCAGCGACCTCGACATCGACCTGCAGTTCATCAACTACCGGTAGCCGTCCCGCTGACCTGGGGATGCTGGACCGCCGGCATCCGCTCCCGAGCGCCTTTGCGCCCTCCCCCACCCTTCCCCGGTACCTTCCCGCCGCCCCGGTACGCTGCCGACGTCGCGAACATGCCGGGGCGGCGGCCGGGTACCGGGAGCTCGATCGCATACTGATATACGGGTTGGCTTCGGAAAGACTGGAGATGTCGCATCCGGAGCGACGGACGATGTGAATCCTGCATGACGCGCTTGTCGGCTGAGGGGCCACGTTCTCAGGATCGTGATCCTCCCCCGGTGGGGACCGGGTCGGCCCGCGGCTCCGTGCACTGCATCGCCCGTGGTCGGCGGGCGCCCCTACGCTCGTCGGCCACGGAAACGCTCCTCCGGGCATCCTCCGCATGCTCCCCTCGGCGCGTCGCGACCCGTATGTTGGCAACTCGGCCCACTTCATGATGTAGTTGCCATCCGGGCGTATTTGGGGAGCCCGGATATGGACATGCAACTGGGGGCATCCATGATCGGAAGAGGTATAGGGACCGGACACGGCGAGACGAAGCAACTGCTCGCCGAGGAGGTCTACGACCACATCGCATCGCAGATCATCGACGGCCGGCTCGCGCCGGGACAGCGGATCCGCGACGTCGAGGTCGCAGAGGAGCTGCACGTGTCGAGGACACCGGTGCGCGAGGCGCTGCAGAGGCTGGAGCGCCTCGGGCTGGTCACCATGTACCCGAGCAGGTACACCGAGGTGACGGCGGTCACCCCGGAGGTGGTCGCGCAGACGCTGGAGTTCGCCGGATACCAGGCGGGGGTGGTGACGCGCATGGGCGTGCCGCGCCTCGACGAGGCCGAGCGCGAGCAGCTCGCGGGCCTGGTCGAGCAGATGCACTCGGCGCACGAGGGCGCCGACATCTCGCGCACCCGCTGGACGGTGTTCTCCTACCTCAGCGACCGCTGCGCCAACGCCCAGCAGCGCACGCTCATCGAAGACGCCGGGATGGCGCTCTTCCGCAATCTGCGCGAATGGCGGATCCCCGAGGAGGACGAGGAGCGGATGCAGCAGCTCTACCGGGACTTCCGCGACGCCGTGCTCGCGGGCGACGGCGACGGCGCGGAACGCGTGGCCAGGGCCATGCACTACGTCTGAGTCGACGCCGCCCAGCCGCGCACCCAGCGGTCCAGCCGCGCATACGCCTCCTCACGCGCCTCGTGCCGCGAGAGGAACACGTCGTGCAGCGCTCCGTCGATGCGCTCGACGGTGACGGTCGGTCCGAGCTTGAGCGCGGCCCTGGCGATGTCGTCGACCACGAGCACCGTGTCGGCGGCGGTGAGCTCCTGCGACCACCTGGTGGGCGTGGCCGAGCGCGCCGAGAGCAGCACGCACACGGGGGCGGCGATCGAGAGTCCCGCGGCGACCCTGGTGTGTCCGGCGATGATCGCGTGGAACCAGCCCGCGTGCACGGCCATGGTCTGAGCGGGGCGCCAGTCGAGGTTCACCTCGACCGGGTCGTCCGGGTCGGCGACCTCGTGCTGCGCCCGCGTGTAGAAGCCGAGGTCCACCTGCGGGGCCACCTCACGGGGAGCCCAGCGCGCCTGCAGCTCGGCGACCGGCGCGATCAGCGGGCGCACCGACGCCACCTGGAACTCCAGCCACGGGCTGTTCAGGATGAGGGCGTCCGCCGCCCCCTGATGGCGCGAGGCCCACAGGCTCAGAGTGAGACCTCCCGTGGAGTGGCCGAGCAGGACCAGCCGCCGCGGGGCCGTGCCGTCGGATCCTCGGCCCATCGCCTCCAGCGCCGCCGCGATGTCCTCGTCGTACGTGCCGAGGTCCGTGATGTACCCGGGCGTCTGGCCCGGGCGCAGACTGCGTCCGTACTTGCGCAGGTCGAGGGCGAAGAACCGCGCTCCGCGCGCCGTCCAGAACCGGGCGAGGCGCTTCTGGAAGAAGTAGTCCGACCAGCCGTGCACGTACAGCACGTCGACGTCGTTCAGCGGACGCCGTCTCCCCCGGGGGTCGATGAGCCGGCCGACAGACCGATCCCACCACCCCTGCGGCTCGGGCAGCGCGCGCACCAGCGTCGCGACGACCGGCCCTTCGTCGTCCTCCGCGAGGTCGAGCGTCAGCTGCGCGAACTCGTCTCCGAGGATGTCGGGGATCCACTCAGCCATGCGGCCAGGCTAGCCGGTCATTCGCCGCGGGAGACCCGCACCATCTCGTCGCGCGGGACGACCTTGACGCGGGCGCGCTCCTGCGGCGCTCCGAGGGCGATCTCGTGCTCGTCGAGACGGTGCCAGCCCTCGAGGTCGGTCCACCGCACGCCGCGCTCGGCGAGCAGGGCGGGGATCGCCTCCTCGGACGGGTCCTCGGGGTGCCACCAGGAGCCCTGGTCGTTGATGACGTGGCGGACGGTCTCCATGGCGTCGGACTTCGTGTGGCCGATCAGGCCCACCGGCCCGCGCTTGATCCATCCGGTGGCGTAGACGCCGGGCACGTGCTCGTTGGAGTCCTTGGCGAGCACCTGGCCCTCGCGGTTCGGGATCACACCGTGCTTCTTGTCGAAGGGCACGCCAGGCAGCGGGGAGCCGAAGTAGCCCACCGCGCGGTACAGCGACTGCAGCGGGACCTCGCGCAGCTCGCCGGTGCCGACAGCGCCGCCTTGGCCGTCGGGCTCGGTGCGCTCGTACACGAGGGCCGCCACCCGTCCGCTGTCGTCGGTGCGGACCTCGACCGGGCGGGCCCAGAAGTGCAGGTGCAGACGACGGGATGCCGTGCCGCCGGCGTTGTTCACCGAGTCGCGCTTGCGCCACGACTGCAGCACGCGGTCGATGACCATGACCTGCTTGTTGCTGGCGATGGCGTCCTTCGACGCCTCGTCGTAGTCGAAGTCCTCGTCGTACACGACCATGTCCACGTCGCGCAGCTCGCCGAGCTCGCGCAGCTCCAGCGGGGTGAACTTCACCTGCGCAGGTCCCCGGCGGCCGAACACGTGCACGTCGGTGACGCGGCTGGCCTTGAGACCCTCGTAGACGTTCTCGGGGACCTCGGTGACCAGCAGGTCCTCCGCGTGCTTGGCCAGCATGCGCGCGACGTCGAGCGCGACGTTGCCGTTGCCCAGCACGCCGACGGAGGCCGCGTCCAGCGGCCACTCGCGCGGCACGTCGGGGTGTCCGTCGAACCAGCTCACGTAGTCGGCGGCGCCGTAGGAGGCGACCGCGTCGATCCCGGGGATGTCGAGGGTGGTGTCGCGGATCGCGCCGGTGGCGAAGATCACCGCGTTGTAGTGCTTCTTGAGGTCGTCGAGGGTGATGTCCTCGCCGAAGCGCACGTTGCCGAAGATGCGGATGTCTCCACGGTCGAGCACGTCGCGCAGCGCCGTGATGATGCCCTTGATGCGGGGGTGGTCGGGGGCCACGCCGTAGCGCACCAGTCCGTACGGCGCCGGGAGCTGCTCGAACAGGTCGATCGAGACGTCGAACTTGCGCTCTGCCTTCAGCAGGATGTCGGCGGCGTAGATGCCGGCGGGGCCGGCGCCGACGATGGCGAGTCGGAGCTTGGTCATCAGGGTCCTTTCGTCACGCCGCGCGTGTGCGGCGGCGCGGGATCAGCGGGAGCGCTCGGCGAGGGACTCGGCGAAGCGGGTCAGCGCCTCGCGCACGGTGCCCTTGGGCAGCGGCGCGAGCGCGTCGATCGCATCGCGGGTCCACGCGAGGGCGAGTTCGAGGGTCTTCTGCGTGGAGGCGTGGTCGCGAAGCTCGGTGAGCGGCCCGTCGAGGATCGCCGGGTCGGCGCCGTCGGCGATGCGCGCGACGCCCTCGTCGATGCGCGCCGCGAGATCGGCGGATGCCGGATCGGTCTCGGCCTTCAGCAGCAGGTACGGCATGGTGGGCACGCCGGCGCGGAGGTCGGTGCCGGGGACCTTGCCGGTGTCCTCCGGCTTGGCGGACAGGTCGATCACGTCGTCGAGCAGCTGGAAGGCGACGCCGATCTTCTCGCCGTACACGCGCATCGGCTCCTCGTACTCGCTCGGGGCGTGCGAGAAGATGACGCCGGCCTGGGTGGCCGCGGCGATCAGCGAGCCGGTCTTGTCGGCCAGCACCTGGATGTAGAACTCGATCGGGTCGTCGCCGGGCTGCGCGCCGAGCGTCTCGTGCATCTGCCCGAGGACCAGGCGCTCGAAGGTGTCGGCCTGCAGGCGGATGGCCCGGTCGCCGTGCCGGGACATGAGCTGGCTCGCACGGGAGAACAGGATGTCGCCGGTGAGGATGGCGATGTTGTTGCCCCACACGGTCTGCGCGGCGGGGACGCCACGGCGCCGGTCGGCGCCGTCCATGACGTCGTCGTGGTAGAGCGAGCCGAGGTGCGTGATCTCCAGCGCCTTGGCGATGTCGATGACGGCATCCGTGTTCCCGTCGCCGAGCTGCGCGGCGAGCAGCGTCAGCACGGGGCGGATGCGCTTGCCGCCGGCCTCGTAGAGATAGCGGCTGGTGACGTCGGCGAGCGGGTCGGCGACGCGCACGTCCTCGGCGAGCCCGGTCTCGACGAGCTCGAGCCCGTCTTCGATGGATCGGGCTACGCGGCGCGCGGCCGGGCCGATGAAGATGCGGTCGCTGAAGCCGAGACGGCTCGCCAATCGCGAACCCGGGGCGATGGGGCTCGAAGTCACGGGGTCCAGCCTACCTGGGCGCGGTCACTCCGGCTTGCGGGCCCGGTGCAGGGCGACGATGCCGAAGGACAGGTTGCGGTAGGCGACGTCGGTCCAGCCCGCCTCGCGGATCCAGGCGGAGAGCCTGCGCTGATCGGGCCAGTCGCGGATGGACTCGTTGAGGTAGTCGTACGCGTCTGAGTTGGTGCCGGCGATCCGCGCGACGCGGGGCAGCACCTGCGCGTTGTAGAACCGGTAGGCGCCGCGGAACAGCCCGTTCGGCGGGGTGGAGAACTCGTTGATCACGAGCCGGCCGCCGGGCTTGGTCACCCGGAGCAGCTCGCGCAGGGCCTTCTTCGGGTCGTTCACGTTGCGCAGCGCGTACGACATGGTGACCGCGTCGAACTCGGCATCCGCGAAGGGCAGGGCCGTGGCATCCGCCTCGACGAAGGACAGGTTGCGGATGCCGCCGTGCCGCCGTCTGCCCTCGGCGAGCATCCCGGGCGAGAAGTCGGCGGCGACGACCTCGGCGCCGCTGCGGGCGAGGGAGGCCGAGGACGAGGCGGTGCCCGCGCCCAGGTCGAGGATGCGCTCCCCCGGCTTCGGGGCGACGGCGCGGGTGGTGGCCGCACGCCAGAGCGCGTCGTTGCCGACGGTCATCGCGGTGTTCGTGCGGTCGTAGCCTGCGGCGACCTGGTCGAACATGCCGCTGACGCGGTCGGGGTCCTTGCCGAGGTCTGCGCGATTGGGCTCTGTCACACCTCAAGTCTAGGCGGGCCCGCTCTCCCGGGAGTCCCGCCGAGAGCGCGGCTCAGGCGGGGCGCAGGACGGCGAGGCGGTCGAGCCAGCGGTCGGCGGTGGCGTCGTCGAACGGCGGGAGCAGAGCCCGCACCCGCTCCTCGAGATCGAGGGCCAGCGCCTCGAGGTGCGCCATCACGTCGGCGGGATACCCGAACCCGGCGCTGTGCTCGGCCCACTCGTCGCGATCGTCGACCCAGGTGCCGCGCTCCCCCTCGACCCTGACGACGTCGAGGTCCATGTCGATGCCGGTCACGAGCAGCGGGTCCTCGGTCCACTGCACGTCCCATCCGAGGTCGATGTAGATCCGCATGCCCTGGGGATGATCGCGGTTCACGGTGAGCGCGTGGTCCTGGCTGCGCGCGGGCACGAGCGTGACGTTGGGGCTCGAGGCGGTGAACTCCCGGCCGGGGCGCTCGCTGCGCCAGCCGACGGGCTGGCCGATCCAGTCGCCCCACTCGTCGGCGCCGAGGTAGACGCATTCGTGCCTCCAGTGCGGCGATCCGTCCCACTTGCGCCACTGCATGATCATGTCGGTGCCGGGGTCGGGGCGCGCATCGCTCATGCCCTCACTCTATGCATCCGCCGCTGCATCTCCGCCCCGCGGGCGGGCGGAGGCACGGACGGAACTAGGCTGGAGGGGTGAGCACGAAGCTGGTCGTGGAGACCCGCGAGATCGACCCGGTCGAGGATCCGCTGGCGTACGCGGATCCCTCCCGCCCCCTCGCCTGGCTGCGGCGCGGCGACGGCATCGTCGCGATCGGCGGCGGCACCGCGGCGACGCTGAGGGTGCCGGCCGGCGCGGACACGGTGCGCTCGGCGGTCATCGCCTCGGCCTGGCAGCGGCTGGCCCAGGATGCCGAGATCGACGACCCGCTGTCGCTTCCCGGCACCGGTCTGGTGGCGTTCGGCGCGTTCGCGTTCGACGAGCGCTCCGCAGCCGACAGCGTGCTCGTCGTGCCCTCAGCCGTCATCGGCCGCCACCGCGGACGCGCCTGGGTGACCAGCATCCGCTCCGCCGGCTCCGAGCCGCACGTCCCCCCTGCCCCCGAGGCCTACGGCCCGCACTGGGCGGGCACCGTCGGCCCCGGAGCGCAGAGTCCGCAGGGGTACCAGGACTCGGTGCGCGGCGCCCTCGCCCGCATCGCCGGCGGCGAGCTCAGCAAGGTCGTGCTCGCGCGCGACCTCACCGGCAGCATCCCCGCCGGATCCGATCTGCGCCGGCTCGTGCGCGCCCTGTCGACCGGCTATCCCGACACCTGGGCGTTCGCGGTCGACGGGCTTATCGGCGCGAGCCCGGAGACCCTGGTCACGGTGCAGAACCGCACCGTCACGGCTCGCGTGCTCGCCGGCACGATCGGACGGGGCGCGGATGCCGACGCCGACACCGCCGCCTCGGCCCACCTCGCCTCCAGCACCAAGGACCTCGACGAGCACCAGTACGCCGTGCAGAGCGTCCTCGCCTCGCTGCGCCCGCACACGCGCGCCCTGGCTGCGAGCGAGCAGCCGTTCCTGCTCAAGCTGCCGAACCTGTTCCACCTCGCGACCGACGTCGAGGGCGAGCTCGCCGAGGGCGAGTCGTCTCTCGACCTCGTCGGCGCCCTGCATCCGACGGCCGCCGTCGCCGGCACCCCGACGCCGGCGGCGATCGCCGCGATCCGCGAGCTCGAGCCCTTCGACCGCGGCCGCTACGCGGGCCCCGTCGGCTGGGTCGACGCCGCGGGCAACGGCGAGTGGGCGATCGCGCTGCGCTGCGCGCAGTTCACCGCCGGCGCCGACGACATCGCCGTCACCGCCTATGCCGGGGCGGGCATCGTCGCCGGCTCCGACCCGGAGTCGGAGCTGCTGGAGACCAGGGTGAAGTTCCGCCCGCTGGTCGACGCGCTCGCCTGAGGGACGGCTCAGCGCTCAGCTCTCGGCGAGCCGCTTCTTCTCCGCCGCGACGTCGAAGTCCGCCGCGGGCCACTTCGGGTCGATGTCCTCGAGGGCGGCGAGCAGCAGCTCCTGCACGGCGAGGCGCGCGTACCACTTGTGGTTCGCGGGCACCACGTGCCATGGCGCGACCTCGGTCGAGGTGCGCTCGAACACGGTCTGATAGGCGGCCATGTAGTCGTCCCACAGCATCCGCTCGTCGACGTCGCCCGGGTTGTACTTCCAGTGCTTGTCGGGCCGGTCGAGCCGCTCCATGAGCCGCGCCTTCTGCTCCTCGCGCGAGATGTGCAGCATGACCTTGACGATGCGGATGCCGGATGCCGCCGCCCGCGCCTCGAACTCGTCGATCGCGCCGTAGCGGCGCTCGATCTCCTCGGGGGCCGCGAGCTGACGCACCCGCCCGATCAGCACGTCCTCGTAGTGCGAGCGGTCGAACACCCCGATGAAGCCGGGCTCGGGAAGCCTCTTCTCGACGCGCCAGAGGAAGTCGTGTTCGCGCTCATCCTCGGTCGGGGCTTTGAACGCGGCGAGCGAGACGCCCTGCGGGTCGACTCCTCCCACGACGTGACGCACGATGCCGCCCTTGCCGGCCGAGTCCATCGCCTGCAGCACGAGCAGCACGGCGTCCTTCGCGATGCCGACGCGGCTCTGCGCGAACAGCCTCTCCTGCAGCTGGTTGAGGTCGTCGAGGCCGGCGGCGAGCGCACGGGCCCCCTCGGATTTGCCTCCGGAGAACCCCGGCTTGCCGTCGGGGTCGACGTCGGCGAGACGGAAGCCGTCGCCGACCTGCAGGGAGCGCGTCCACGCGTGTGCGTTCATGCACACATCATGCCAGTCAGCGCGGCAGCGGGACCTCGATCAGGTGCCGACCGGGGGCGGGCGTCGTGAGTACCTGGTCGAGAGCGGCGCGGGTCGTGACGCGGTGGTAGGTCCAGCCGTAGGCGAGGGCCAGCTGCTCCAGGCCCACGGTGTGCGGCGTGTAGAAGGCCCGGTCCAGGTCGGCCGCCGGGGCGGAGGAGGCGACCTCGAGCCCGTCGAAGATCGTGCCGCCGCCGTCGTTGCCGACGACGACCTGCAGACGCGGCTGCTCCTCGTCCGGCGGCAGCAGCAGGGCGCCCACGTCGTGCAGGAATGCGAGATCGCCGAGCAGCACGCGGGTGACCCCGTGCCCCCCTTCGGCCTGGGAGGCGACGGCGATGCCGGTGGCCGTGGCGACGGTGCCGTCGATTCCGGCGAGCCCCCGGTTGGCGTGCACCGGCACCTTCTTGCCGCCGAGAACGACGTCGGCGACGCGCACCAGCCGCGACGACCCGAACACGAGCCGGTCGTGCGGCCAGGTCGCCCGCCACACGGCGTCGACGAGCAGCTCCCGATCCAGCGGACGCCTGACCGCGTCCAGCTCCGCACGCACGGCGTCGCGGCGGACGGCGGCGTCCTTCGACGCGAGCCCTCGCGTGTCGGGGGCTCGTTCGCTGAGGTCGACGGCGAGGGCGGCGGATGCCGTCATCCATGCGCCGAGCCAGTCCCGGTCCGGCTCTCCGGGAACGACCGAGACGGCCGCCGCCGCCACGGTGCGCCGGTTGAGGTTCAGCTCCTCGCCGCCGTGGCGCACCGCGATCACCTCGACATCGGCCCGGGAGAGCAGCCGGGAGACCTCGCGGCTGAGGGTGGGGTGACCGAGCACGACGGCCCGTTCGATCCGGCCGCCGAGCTCGGGCTCGTCCAGGAGCGCCCGGTACCCGTGCACGATCCGGCGGCCGAAGCGCGCCCCGCTGACGACCTCGGCGATGAGGGGCCAGGAGCCCTCGTGGGCGATCCCCTCCGCCACGGGACCGGCGTCCGCCCCCGCGATCACGACCGTGCGCGGACCCTGCTCGAGGCGCATCTGCTCACCTGCCGAGGTCTCGGGCGCGGGACCGGATACCACCTCGATGTGCGGCACCGCACCCGACAGCGGCTCCCGCGAGGGCAGGTTCAGGTGCACGGGACCGGCGACGCCCGGCAGCGCATGAGGGGCGTCCGCTCCGCACGCCGTCGCGACGGCGTCGGCGGCGAGACCCGACCAGTCCCCGTCTCCCGGCACAGGGGCGTCCACGGCCCAGCGCACGAACGGATCGAAGAGACCGGGCTGGATCGTGGCCTGGTTGGCGCCGACGCCGCGCAGCTCGGGCGGCCGGTCGGCGGTGAGCAGCAGCATCGGCACGCCGGAGTGGAAGGCCTCCATCACGGCGGGCAGCAGGTTCGCCGCGGCGGTGCCCGAGGTGCACACGACGGCCGTCGGCACGCCCGTCTCTCGGGAGAGCCCGAGGGCCGTGAAGCCCGCGACGCGCTCGTCGACGCGCACGTGCACGCGCAGCAGGCCGCGTCCCTGGAAGTGCACCGCGGCGAGAGCGAGGGCCTGAGAGCGGGACCCCGGGGAGAGCACGAGATCGCGCACCCCGTGCGCGATGAGGTCTGCGATCAGGGATGCCGCGGCATCCATCGCCGGCGAGGACGTCACGGACGCGGGTCCGGTGCGTCGCCCTCGTCGTCGAGGCGGGCGAGCTCGGCCTCGAGCTCGGCGATGCGGGCGTCCTGCTCCTTCTTGTCGATGCCGCGCAGGAACTCGGGGTCGTCGTCCGGTGCGTATCCGCGGGCGGTCTGGTCGTCGGCGCGACGGCGCCCGAGAGCGAACCACAGCACGCCGCCGATCACGGGGACGAGGATGACGATGGCGATCCACACGCCCTTGGGCACACCGCGGTGCCGCGTCGCCGGCTGCACCGCGCAGTCGACGATGCTGAACACCCAGAACACGGCGGCCAGGAAGCCCCCGATGATCAACAGTCTCGCCACGTCTTCAGTGTAGGCGCGTCTGGCCACCGCGGAGCCCCAGAGGAGGCGTTGCTAGACTGCGCGGACCATGCCCGTCCCGTCGCCGCACCGGAACGAGCGGATGCTGATCGTCAGGGTCGTCATCGCGCTCGGCCTCGCCGTGCTGCTGCTCGTGGGCGCGTGGTCGGACTCGCACGCCGACGCCGCCACCGGCACCTCGCTGTGCGTGGCAGACGGGACCTCGGCGAGCTCGGTGGTCTCGCACCAGGAGATCACCGCGCCGGGCATCGCCTCGACGGACGCCGGCCTGCTCGGCGTGTGCGCGATCGTGGTCTTCCTGCTGGTCCTCGCGGGCCTGCGGCTGCTCGGCGAGCGGACGCGGCTCTTCACCGGCCGGGCCGCCACGGCATCCGCTCCTCCCCGCGCGGGGCCGGCCGTCGTCCCGCCGACCCTCTCGCTGACGCAGCTCTCCATCTCGCGGACGTGATCCGGGGCGCTCTGCGCTGCCCCGACTCACCCATCCCGTACCCGGAGAGAACCATGAAGACCTCATTCAAAGCTGTGATCATCACCCTGGCCGCCGTCGTCGTGCTCGGCATCGGCGGCATCGTCTACGCCCTGAACCAGCGGGCGGCGGCGCCCGCAGGCGACGCCGAGACCATCCGCTCCGACACGCACGTCCTCGACGAGGGCGGAGCGGATGCCGTCACCGTCGTCGAGTTCCTCGACTTCGAGTGCCCCTCGTGCGGAGCCTTCTACCCGATCGTCGAGGACCTGCGCGAGAAGTACGACGGCGAGATCACCTACGCCGTCCGCTACTTCCCGCTGCCCGGCCACGTGAACTCCACGCAGGCGGCGCTTGCCGCCGAGGCTGCGGCACAGCAGGGCCGCTTCGAGGACATGTACGACGCCCTGTTCACCACCCAGTCCCAGTGGGGCATGAAGGTGACGGAGGAGAGCCCCGAGCTGTTCCGCGCCTTCGCCGAGGAGATCGGCCTCGACATGGCGGCGTACGACGCCGCCGTCGCCGACCCGGCCACGCTCGAGCGCGTGCGCTCGGACAAAGCCGACGGCGAGGCGCTCGGCGTGCAGAGCACCCCGACCTTCTTCGTCGATGGCGAGATGCTGCGGCTGCAGGACTGGGGCGATCTGGAGGCCGCGATCGAGAAGGCCGTGAACGGCTAGGCTCCCGCCGCGACGCGACCGCCCGACACCCCGAGCAGGTCGCGCAGCGTGGCGCCCTCCTCGTAGGACGTGCGGTAGGCGCCGCGCTCCTGCAGGAGCGGGATCACCCTGTCGGTGAACTCGTCCAGGCCGTGCGGGGTGAGGTGGCCGACGACCGTGAAGCCGTCGGTCGCCCGCTCCTGCACGTAGCGGTCGATGTCCGCCGCCACCTGGTCCGGGGTGCCGACGAAGGTGTGGTTCGCGGTGAGCCGGATGACGAGGTCGCGGATGCTGAGCTTCTCGGTCTCGGCGACCTCGCGGAGCTTCGCGATGCGGCTGCGCACCGCGGCGTGCCTGTTCGCGAACCCCTGGGCGCTCTCCGGCCCGGTGTCGGGCTCGACCTGCGGCAGCGGGCCGTCGGGGTCGTAGCCGCTGAAGTCGCGGTTCCACACCTGCTCGAGATAGGTGATCGCGGTCTCCGGGCGCACCTGCGCGAGCGCGATCTCCCGCGAGCGCTCGCGGGCCTCCTCGAGGGTGTCGCCGAGGACGAACGACGCGGCGGGGAGGATCTTGAGGTCGTCCTCGGCGCGCCCGGCGGCCGCGAGGCGGCCCTTGACGTCGCGGTAGAACTCCTGCGCGTCCTCGAACTCCGTGTGCAGGGAGAAGATCACGTCGGCGTGCGCCGTGGCGAAGTCGCGTCCGTCGGCGGAGTCCCCCGCCTGCACGATGAGCGGCCGGCGCTGCGGCGAGGCCGGCACGTCGAACACCGCGTCGACGTCGAACAGGTCGCTCGTGCGGGTCACACGGGCGATCGCGTCGCGCCGCAGGAACTCCCCCGACTCCGGGTCGGCGACGATCGCGTCGTCTCGCCAGGAGGCCCACAGTCTCTTCGACAGCTCGGCGAACTCGGAGGCTCGGCGGTAGCGGTCGCCGTGGTCGAGGTAGCCGCCGCGGCGGAAGTTCGCGCCGTGGAAGGCGTCGGAGCTGGTGACGGCGTTCCACCCCGCCCGTCCGTTCGAGAGGTGGTCGAGCGTGCCCAGCTGCCGGGCCAGCTCGTAGGGCTCGTTGAAGGTCGTGCTCAGGGTGCCGACGAGCCCGACGTGCTCGGTCACCGCGGCGAGCGCCGCGAGGATGGACAGCGTGTTCGGCCGCCCCAGCACGTCGAGGTCGTGGATGCGGCCGCGGTGCTCGCGCAGGCGGAGCCCCTCGGCGAGGAACAGGTAGTCGAACAGCCCGCGCTCGGCGCCCCGGGCGAAGTACTCGAAGGACGAGAAGTCGATCTGGCTGCCGGCCGACGGGTCCGTCCACACGGTGGTGTTGTTCACGCCGGGGAAGTGCGCGGCGAGATGGATCTGTCGGCTCATGCGGAGACCTCCTGGGCGACGTAGCGGCTGGACGGGCGGGGAAGTCCGAGTCGCTCCCGCAGGGTGGGCGCGCCGTCGTCCTCGTGCAGGAGGCCGGCGGCGGTGAGACGAGGCACGACCTGCTCCGTGACGGCGATGAGGTCGGCGGGGAGCCGGGCCGGACGCAGGCGGATGCCGTCGACTCCGGCGCCGGCGAGATCGTGGATCACGTCGCCGACCGCGTCGGCGGTGCCGACGACGACACGCGCGTCGGTCGAGATCGGCGAGCGCTCCTCGAGCCGGCTCCAGGCCTCGGCCGCCGCGGACTCGGTGCCCTCGACGAGCACGAGCAGATCGGCGAAGACCCGCAGCGGCTCGGGCTGCTCCCTGACCTCGTCCGCGGCTGCGGCGATCTCGGCGAGGACGGCCTCCGCGTCGTCGACGCCCTGCGGGGTGACGAAGACGACGTCGGCGTGCTCGGCGGCGAGGCGATAGGGCACGCTCTGGTGCGCCAGCACGGTGATCAGCGGCTGGCCCTGCGGCGAGCGCGGCACGATCGAGGCGCCCGTGATCGAGAAGAACTCCCCCTCGACGTCGACGTTGTGGATCCGCTCCCGGTCGAGGAAGCGGCCGGTCTCGACGTCGCGGATGATCGCTCCGTCCTCCCAGGAGTCCGCGAGCCGGCGGATCGCGTCGACGACCTCTCCCGCCTCGCGGAACGCCGCCTCCCACGCGGGGTCGTCCTCGACGCGGCCGGATGCCGGGAACCCGACGGGTCCGTCGGCGCGGCGGCCGAAGTTCGCCCGCTCCGACACGGAGGAGCCGGCCACGATGCGGGCGCCCGCGCGACCGAGGCTGGAGTGGTCGAGGGTCTGCAGGCCCGTGGCGAGGTGGAACGGCTCGGTGTGCGTCGTCGTGACGGTCGGCACCAGGCCGATCCGGCGGGTGAGCGGGGCGAGGAAGGAGGCGAGCAGCACCGCGTCGAGGCGCCCGCGGACGCGGTCGCGGCGGGTCGCGGCATCCGCCTCCGTCGACCTGCCCTCGAGCGACAGGGCGTCCTCGATCGTGACGAGTACGACGCCGGCGTCGTCGGCGGCCCGCACGAGGTCGCGCCAGTATCCGGGCGAGACGAGCTCGCGGGGGCGTGCGGACTCCTCGCGCCAGGCGGCGGGATGCCAGCCGGCCCCCTCGAGCGCCACCGCGATGTGCACCTTCTCGGTCATGTGTCGGTCCTCTCGGTCACCAGGACGCGGGTCCTGCGACGGTCTCGTCCACCACGGGCAGCACCTCGCTGCGGAAGAGCTCGAGGCTGTCGATCCAGGCCTCCCTGGTCGAGTGGTCGGGGTGCCCGGGGATGGAGATGGCGCTGTAGCCGTAGGCCTCCCGGTACGCGGCGAGCTTGTCGATCACCTGCTGCGGGCTGCCGACGAGCGCAGCGCTGCGCTCGAGGTAGTCCTCGAAGGAGTGGAACAGCACCGAGGAGTCGAAGTCGTTGTACGTGTCCACGCGGTTCGCGAAGAACTTCTCGTAGACCGGGCGGAACGCCTCGACGGCATCCTGCGATCGCTTCGTGACGTGCAGGCTGAAGCCCGCGCCGACCAGGGCGTCGGCGGGGTCGCGCCCCGCCTCGGCCCACGCCCTTCGGTAGCGCTCGACGAGGGGGCGGTAGCCGTCGACCGACTTCTGGAAGTTGGCCACCCAGATCGGGTCGCCGTGCTCGGCCGCCAGCTCGACCGTCAGCGCGGACGTCGACGAGCCGTGCCAGATGCGGACGCGGTCCTGCAGCGGGCTCGGGTGCACACGCGCCCCGCGCAGCGGCGTGCTGCGGATGCGCGGACCGTCCGCCGCAGGCTCCCACTCGACGGGCTCGCCCGACCAGATCGCGCGCAGCAGGCGGTAGTTCTCCCGCTGCACCTCCCAGGCGTCGTCGCGCTCGATGCCGAACAGCTCGGTCTGCTCGGGTCCGTTGCCCTTGCCGACGATGAGCTCCAGCCGTCCGCCGGAGAGCAGGTCGAGGGTCGCGTAGTCCTCGGCGACGCGCACCGGGTCGAGCACGGACAGCAGCGTGACCCCGGTGAAGAGCTTGAGCGTCGTGGTGCGCGCGGCGATCGCGGAGAGGATGACGGGCGGCGAGCTGGACACGAAGGGCGCGTGGTGGCGCTCGCCCACGGCGTAGCCGTCGAAGCCCAGCTGCTCGAACAGCACGGCGTTGTCGACCACGCCGTCGAGCCGCTCCTTCGCCGTCGCCGTCGTGCCGTCGGCGCGAGGGGTGTTCGCGATGATGTCGAGACCGATGACCCTGACCATCACCGCACCCCGTTCCCGACTCGCGAGACTTCACGAATGTCATGTTCTCCGGCCGAGAACATGACATCTGTGAAGTCTCGCGAGCGGGGCGTGCGCACCGCGAGGAAGGTGGTGTGCCGGCGCAGGGCGAAGCCGAGGCGCTCGTAGACGCGGATCGCGCCGGTGTTGGTCGCCGCCGCGTGCAGCAGCGCGCGATCTCCCCGCTGCTGGATGTGGAAGGCGACGTCGAGCACGAGGCGCGAGGCGATGCCCTGACCGCGGTGCTCGGCATCCGTCGCCACCGCGCTGATCTCGGTCCATCCCTGCGGATGCAGCCGCTCCCCCGCCATCGCGACGAGCCGCCCCTCCCTGCGGATGCCGACGTAGCGGCCGAGCTCGTGGGTGCGCGGACGGAAGGGGCCCGGCTGGTTGCGCTCGACCAGGGCGAGCATCTCGGGCACGTCCTCGGCGCCGAGCACGATCGCCTCCTCGTACGGGCGGGGCTGCAGGGCGTCGGTCTGCACGAGCTGCACGCCCGCTCCGCGGCCGAGCTCCGCCCATCCCTCGGGGAGCTCGGGGTCGGCTCCGGAGATGCCGACCTCCTCACCAGGGCCGACGAGATCGGCCAGCGCCTGCCACACCCCGGGGTCCTCCCAGGTGCGCACCGCGACGAACGGAGCGACGTCGCCGGGATAGCGCCGCACGAGGTCCCCGCCGATCGCGAAGGAGGAGTGCGGGCCCGTGAGCGCATGCCAGGCCGGATTGTCGAGGACGTCGTCGTCGATGGGCGTGTGCGGCATGGGCCGGTCCCTTCATCAGGTGGAGGCGAGGTGGGTGAACCCACGCTAGGAGCAATCGGCGCGCGTCCGGCGCCGCGGCCTCCGACTGTGTCGTCCGGTGACACGGAGCGACGGCGTGTGACCGACGACGTCGTTCGTTGACGGCCCGCGACAGCGCGTGACCGCCGCGTTGGCCGGCCCTCTCCTGCGGTGAGAGCATCGCCCATCGGCACAGCGTCGATCCCGCTGGACCACACCCCGAAACGGCGAAAGGAGCCCCCGGATGTCCTCGACGACCACATCCCGATCGGCGATCGTCCGCTACGTCGCCTCGAGACTCGGACAGGCGCTGATCGTGCTCTGGGCCGCGTACACGGTGTCGTTCATCGTGCTGTACGCGCTGCCGAGCGACCCGGTCGCCCTGCTCGCCGGCGGCGACGCCACCGACGTCACGCCCGAGCAGCTGGCCGACCTGAAGGCGCAGTACGGCCTCGACCAGCCTCTCGTGGTGCAGTACCTCCTGCGCCTGGGCGGAGTGCTCACGGGAGACTTCGGCAGCTCTATCGCCACCGGACGCCCCGTGGCTCAGGTGATCGGCGAGGCCGTCCCGCCGACGCTGCAGCTCGCCGGCCTCGGCTTCCTGATCGCGGTGGCGACCGGGGCGGGCCTCGCCGTGCTGGCCACCTACGTGCGCAGCCGCACGCTGTCGACCTTCCTGCTGGGACTGCCCCCGCTCGGCGTCGCGATCCCCTCGTTCTGGTTCGGGCTCATGCTCATCCAGTGGTTCTCGTTCCAGCTGCCGCTCTTCCCCGCCATGGGCGACAAGAGCCTCGCCTCGCTGGTGCTGCCGGCGATCACGCTGGCGCTGCCGACCGGCGCGATGATCGCGCAGCTGCTGTCCAAGAGCCTGGCGACCTCGCTCGGCGAGCCCTACATCGACACCGCGCGGGCGAAGGGGGCCGACCGCCGCCGGGTCCATCTGCGGCACGCCCTGCGCAACGCGGCGCTCCCCGCGATCACGATGACCGGACTGATCATCGGGCAGCTGCTCAGCGGCACGGTGGTGACCGAGACCGTGTTCTCCCGCCCCGGGATCGGCCGGGTCACCGCGTCGGCGGTGCAGCAGCAGGACATCCCGGTCGTGCAGGGCATCGTGCTCTTCGCCGCCGCAGCCTTCGTCCTCGCCAACCTCGCGGTCGACCTCGTCTACCCCCTCCTCGACCCGCGCATCCAGCTGACGGCGGCGCCGCGCCGCCGCCGTCGGGCCTCCGCCGGCTCCCCCGCCGCGACGGCCTCCGAGGGCGCCGAGCCCGCATCCCCCGACATCGACGCCGTACTGGAGGCCGCACGATGAGCGAGACCACGGCCCTGCTCCCCGACAGCGCCCAGCATCCCGCAGACGGCTTCGGCGCGACCTCCGCCGACAGGTTCGCGGATGCCGTCGCCGAACGCGCCTCGCGCTCCGGCTCCCGCACGCCGTGGCCGCGCGCACTGGGCTGGCTCGCCCGACGTCCCGCGGCGGCCCTCTCACTGCTCTGGCTGCTCGTCGTGATCGTCGCAGCCCTGTGGCCCGGCATCCTCGCGCCCGGCGACCCGCTCGCGGGCGTCCCCGCCGAGAACCTGCAGGGACCGTCGGCCGCGCACTGGTTCGGCACCGACCAGATCGGGCGCGACCTGTACACCCGTGTGGTGCACGGCACCTCGCTGACGATCAGCGCCGCCTCGATCGCCGTCGCGGTCGGGCTCGTCGCGGGCTCCGCGCTGGGCCTGCTCAGCGGCTTCGCCGGAGGGAGGACGGATGCCGTCATCATGCGCGCCGCCGACGTGCTGCTCGCGATCCCCGGCCTGCTGCTGTCCCTCGCGATCATCACCGCCCTCGGCTTCGGCACCGTCAACGTCGCGATCGCGGTCGGCATCGCCAGCGTCGCCTCCGTATCGCGCATCATGCGCGCCGAGGTCATCAAGGTGCGCAGCTCGGCCTACATCGAGGCGGCCAGGGCATCCGGGAACGGCTGGCTCCGGGTGCTGGTCCGTCACGTGCTGCCGAACTCGACCGGACCGGTGATCGTGCTCGGGGTGCTGGAGTTCGGCGGAGCGATCCTCGCCGTCTCCGCGCTGAGCTTCCTCGGCTACGGCGCACCCGCTCCCGCTCCCGAGTGGGGCGCGCTGGTCTCGGGAGGCCGCGACTTCCTCCGAGGCGCCTGGTGGCTCACGACCCTCCCCGGCCTCACCATCGCCCTCACCGTGCTCGCCGCGAACCGGCTCGCGCGGGGGCTCGACTCCGAAGGGACGGGACGATGACCGACAAGACGCCGCTGCTCGAGATCGATTCGCTGTCGGTGACCTACCGCACCTCGCGCGGGCGCATCCAGGCCGTGCGCGACGTCAGCCTGTCGGTCGCGCCCGGGGAGACCGTCGCGATCGTCGGCGAGTCCGGATCGGGCAAGTCCACCACAGTGCACGCCGTGATCCGCCTGCTCCCGGATGCCGCGCAGATCGCCTCGGGGGCGATCCGCTTCGACGGCGCCGACCTCGCGACGGCCTCGGGGCCTGCTCTGCGCGCGGTGCGCGGCCGCCGGATCGGCTTCGTGCCCCAGGACCCCACGGTGAGCCTGAACCCCGTCACGCGCATCGGCGCACAGGTCGCCGAGGTGCTGCGCGTGCACGGTCTCGCCGACCGGCGCGACGCCGCCGAGCGTGCGGTGGAGGCGCTGGAGCGCGCGGGGCTCCCGGATGCCGCGCTGCGCGCCAGGCAGTACCCGCACGAGCTCTCCGGAGGAATGCGCCAGCGCGTGCTGATCGCGATCGCGATCATCGCCAACCCGGAGCTGATCATCGCCGACGAGCCGACCAGCGCCCTCGACGTCACCGTGCAGCGGCAGATCCTCGACCACCTCGACGTGCTCAAGCGCGAGCGCGGTGCGAGTCTGCTGCTGATCACGCACGACCTCGGCGTCGCGGGCGACCGCGCCGACCGGATCGTCGTGATGTCCCAGGGCGAGATCGTCGAGGAGGGCACCCCGGAGCAGGTGCTGCTCGCACCGCAGCATCCGTACACCCGCCAGCTGATCGCCGCAGCCCCCAGCCTGAACGCGCGGCGCGAGCCGATCACCGCCGCGGAGCGTCCGCCCCTCGTGCTGCAGGGGCGCCCCGGCGATCCGTTCGCACCCCGGGAGGCGGCGGAGGACGACCCGGAGGGCGCAGAGCCCGTGCTCGAGGTCGCCGGCCTCGTGAAGGAGTTCGCCGTCCCCGGAGCGAACGGGGCCGTGCAGCGCGCGGTCGACGGCGTCGGCTTCCGCATCGACCGCGGTCAGACTCTCGCGCTGGTCGGCGAGTCAGGCTCGGGCAAGACCACCACGGCGCGTCTCGCGCTGCGCCTGGCCGATCCGACCGCGGGCAGCGTGCGCGTCGACGGCGTCGACGTCACGGGACTGCGCGGGGCGGGACTGCGGCAGCTGCGCCGCCGCATCCAGCTCGTGCAGCAGAACCCCTACGCCGCGCTCAACCCGCGCCTGACGATCGAGGAGATCGTCGTCGACCCGCTCAAGGCGTACCGGCTGGGCACGAGCGCGCAGCGACGCACCCGCGCCGCCGAGCTCGTGGACGTCGTCGCTCTCCCCTCGTCGGTGCTGCACCGCAAGCCCGCCGAGCTGTCCGGCGGTCAGCGACAGCGGGTCGCCATCGCCCGCGCCCTGGCGATCTCGCCCGAGCTCATCGTGCTCGACGAGCCGGTCTCGGCCCTCGACGTCTCGATCCAGCACCAGATCCTCACCCTGCTGGGCACGATCCAGCGCGAGTTCGGACTCAGCTACCTCTTCATCTCCCACGACCTGGCCGTGGTCCGGCAGATCGCCCACACGGTCGGCGTCATGCAGCGGGGCCGGCTCGTCGAGCTCGGCCCCGCGGAGGAGATCTTTGAGAGCCCCCGCGCCGAGTACACCCGCACCCTGCTCGACGCGATCCCCGGCCGCATCCAGGCCGCCTTCTGACCCGCACACCCCACCAAGGAGCCACCATGAACCGCACCCGACACACCCTGCGCCGCCGAGGCGCGCTCTCCGCCGCGACAGCCGTCGCCGCCGGTCTCGTCCTCTCCGCCTGCGCCGGCACGGCGCCCGCCGGCGCCCCCGAGGACTCCGGCGACGCGACGCCCGTCGACGGCGGCGACCTCACCTTCGCCATCGCCAACGACCCGATCTCGTTGAACCCCTCGGGGATCGGCTCGGGCAACGACACCTGGTACGTCACCCGCCAGCTCGTCGACTCGCTGCTGTACCAGAACCCCGACACCGGAGAGCTCGAGCCCTGGCTCGCGACCTCGTACACCGCGAACGCCGACGCCACCTCGTTCACGTTCGAGCTGCGCGACGACGTCACCTTCTCAGACGGCACTCCGTTCACCGCGGCCAACGTCAAGGCCACCTTCGACGACATCATCGCCGCGGGTGCCCTGAGCCAGTCGGTGAGCAGCTTCGTCGGGTACCAGGAGACCAAGGTCATCGACGACGACACCGTCGAGGTCGACTTCTCCACCCCGAACGCGGCCTTCCCGAACTCCACGGCGGCCGTCGGCCTCGGCATCGTCGGCAACGCCACCCTCGCGGTGCCCTTCGCCGATCGCGCCGACGGCGAGGCGGTCGTCGGCACCGGGCCGTTCACGCTCGACACCTACACGAAGGACGTCGAGACCGTCCTTGCCGCCCGCGAGGACTACGCCTGGGCGCCCGAGGCGCTCGGCAACGACGGACGCGCCCACCTCGACACCGTGACCTTCCAGATCGTCCCCGAGGCGGGCGTGCGCACCGGCAGCCTGACCAGCGACCAGGTCGACGTGATCGGCGGGGTCCAGCCGACCGACGTCCAGACGCTGCAGGATGCCGGCTACCCGCTGGTCTCGCGCGGCAACCCCGGCATCAGCTTCGGGCTCTCCTTCAACCTCGCCCGCCCGATCGTCTCGGACATCGCCGTGCGCGAGGCGATCTCGGCGGCCATCGACCCGGAGGTCGTGCGCGACACCGCGCTGAACGACCTCTTCAACGTCGGCACCAGCGCCCTCGCGAAGAACACGCCGTCCTGGGCCGATGAGAGCGAGCACTTCTCCTACGACCCCGATCACGCCGCCGAGCTGCTCGAGAAGGCGGGGTGGGCCGAGGGCGCCGACGGCATCCGCGCGAAGGACGGCCAGCCGCTCACCCTCCAGCTCGCCTGGATCACCAACTTCGGCCCCAACCAGACCTCGCTCGAGCTGATCCAGCAGCAGCTCAAGGAGGTCGGGATCGACGTGGTGCTCGAGGGCAGCACGGTCCCCGAGTTCCTCGAGAAGCAGTCCTCCGGCGACTTCGACATCGTGTGGGGCAACCTGTCCCGCGCCGACGGCGACGTGCTGCGCACGCAGTACTCGGCGGCGACCACCAAGCTCAACATCGACGACCCCGAGCTCGAAGCGCTGCTGCAGGGACAGCTCGCGGCGGGCGACACCACAGAGCGCAACAGCATCCTCGCCGAGGCCCAGGCCCGCATCGCGGCGCAGTACTACCAGATCCCGGTGCACGAGCTGACCTCGATCCTGTCCACGCAGTCGACGGTGCACGGCGTCTCGTTCGGCGCCGACTCCCGGCTCGACTCTCTCGTCGCCGCCTGGAAGGACGCGAGCTGATGGCCGCGCCGAAGATCGCCGAGGCCGGATTCACCCTGGCCGGCAACTACCCGGAGGCAGACCCGGCGGCAGGCCTCGAGGACACGCTGCGGCTGTTCGAGTTCGCCGAGGAGATCGGCCTGCAGGTGGCCGGCATCCGCCAGCGCCACCTCGAACGCGGCGTCTCCTCGGCCCTGACCTTCCTCGCCGCCGCGACGCAGAGGACCGAGAGCATCCGCCTCGAGACCGCGGTCGTGCCGCTCGGCTACGAGACGCCGTTCCGGCTGGCCGAGGACTTCGGCACCGTGGACGCGCTGTCGAAGGGGCGGCTCAATGTCGGCGTGAGCTCCTCGGCGCCGCACGGCGCCCTGCTGCGCCACCTCGGACGCCTCGAGGACGAGGGCGAGATCGACGCCTACGTGCTGATCGCCCGGTTCCTGGAGGCGCTCGAGGGACGTCCTCTCGGGGAGGACATCCACACCCCCTACGGCCCGCAGACCCCGCGCGTGCAGCCGCACGTCGCGGGCCTGCGCGACCGGGTGTGGCTCGGCGGCGGCTCCGCCCGCTCGGTGCGCTGGGCGGCCGAGCAGGGGCTGAAGCTCCTGCTCGGCAACATCACCGCGGCAGACGGCGGCGACACGTTCGAGACCGCGCAGCGCGTGCACATCGACGACTACTACGCGCACCATGCCGGGCCCGGAACGCCGTCGGTCGGCGTCGAGCGGGTGATCCTGCCGATCGACAGCGCGACGGCCGACCAGCGCGAGCGCTACACCGCGTTCGCCGAGAGCCGCCAGGCCCGCACCGAGCAGGCCACGAACGGCCACCTGTTCCAGAGGGACCTGTTCGGCGCCTCGGAGGAGATCGTCGACCGGCTGCTGTCAGACCCGTCGATCGACGGTCTCACCGAGCTGCGCGTCGCCCTGCCCTACGCCCTGTCGCTCGACGACTACCGGCAGATCCTGTCCGACATCCGCGAGGCCGTGCTGCCCCGCCTCGGCTGGACCCCTGCGGCATCCGCCCTCGCCTCCACCACCGTCTAGACCGCACCCACCGAAGGAGCACCGCAATGACCTCACGACTTCGCATCGGCGTCGCCCTCGACGGCGCCGGCTGGCACCCCGCGGCCTGGCGGGAGCCGTCGTCGCGCCCCGCCGAGCTGTTCACCCCGCAGTACTGGGTCGACCTCGTCCGCACCGCGGAGGAGGGTCTGCTCGACTTCGTCACGATCGAGGACTCGCTCGCCCTGCAGTCCTCCGACGTCGTCGGGCCCGATGAGCGCACCGACGAGGTGAGAGGGCGTCTGGATGCCGTGCTGATCGCCTCGCGCGTGGCGCCGGTGACCGCACGCATCGGGCTGATCCCTGTGGCGACGGTGACGCACACCGAGCCGTTCCACGTCTCCAAGGCCGTCGCCACCCTCGACTACACCAGCGAGGGTCGTGCCGGCTGGCAGGTGAAGGTGTCGGGGCGCGCCGACGAGGCCGCCCACTTCGGCCGCCGGGAGCACCCCGGCACCGAGATCGAATGGACGTCGCCGGCGTTCCGCGAGTTCGCCACGGAGCTGTTCGACGAGGCGGCGGATGCCGTGGAGGTCGTCCGGCGGCTCTGGGACAGCTGGGAGGACGACGCCGAGATCCGCGACGTCGCCACGGACCGGTTCCTCGACGCCGACAAGGTGCACGAGGTCGACTTCGAGGGACGCTGGTTCAGCGTCCGCGGCCCGTCGATCACGCCGCGCCCGCCGCAGGGCCAGCCGGTCGTCGTCGCGCTCGCGCACAACGACATCCCGTACCGTCTGGCGGCACGGTCCGCCGACGCGGTCTTCGTCACCCCGGCGGATGCCGCCCAGGCGCAGAGCATCCTCGACGAGGTGTCGGCCATCGCGGCGGATGCTGTGGCGTCCGGGGAACGCGACGGCGAGCCGCTGCAGGTGTTCGCCGACATCCTCGTCCTCCTCGACGACCCGGACGGCGAACGCGCGGAAGACCGGTTGCGGCGCCTCGACGCCCTCGGCCGCCCGCTCACGAGCGACACCCGGATCTTCACCGGGTCCGCATCCGAGCTCGCCGACGTCGTCGCCCAGCTCAGCGCGATCGGCTATGACGGGGTGCGGCTGCGCCCCGGCGTCGCCACCGACGACCTGCCGCGCATCGCCGGCGCCTTCGCCGCGGAGCTCCGCGCCCGCGGTCTCTTCCACGACCGCTACGAGGCCGGCACCCTCCGCGGCCTGCTCGGGCTGCCCGAGCACCTGCCCAGCCGCTACGCCACCGTCTGAGATCTCCTGGAGCTGACATGACCAAGAAGCAGATCATCCTCGCCGCCTACGTCGGCGGGGTCAACGAGCACACCCTGTGGGAGCATCCGGAGGCGGGGAGTCAGATCGACTTCTCCACGTTCCGGCACGTCGCGCAGACCGCCGAACGCGGCCGCTTCGACTACTTCTTCCTCGCCGAGGGCCTCGCCCTGAGGGCCAGGGCCGGGCGGATCTTCGACCACGACATCGCCGGGCGCCCCGACACGCTGCCGGTGCTCGCCGCCCTCGCCGCCGTGACCGACCACATCGGCCTCGTCGGCACCCTGAACGCGACGTTCAACGAGCCCTACGAGCTGGCCAGGCAGATCGCCAGCCTGGACCACCTCTCCGGAGGCCGCGCCGGGTGGAACGTCGTCACCTCCTTCGACGCGTTCACCGGGGCGAACTTCCGCCGCGGCGGCTTCCTGCCGCACAGCGAGCGCTACGTGCGCGCCGAGGAGACGGTCGCCGCCATCCGGCGGCTGTGGGACTCGTGGGCGGAGGACGCGATCGTCGCGGACAAGGCGTCAGGGGTGTTCCTCGCGGACGCCGCGGCCGGCGCGTTCGCGCAGTCCAGCACGCAGTTCGACATCGCCGGCCGCTTCACCGTGCCGCGGAGCCCGCAGGGGCGGCCGGTCATCGTGCAGGCGGGCGTCTCGCCGCAGGGGCGCGACTTCGCGGCATCCACGGCCGACGCGATCTTCTCGCCGTACGCGACGCTCGCCGAGGGCAAGGCCTTCTACGCCGACATCAAGGAGCGGGCCGCCCGCTTCGGCCGCGGTCCCGACGAGGTGAAGATCCTGCCGGCCGCCGGCTTCGTGCTCGGAGACTCCAGGGCGGATGCCGAGGAGAAGGCCCGCCACATCCTCGAGCAGCAGCTCACCGACCGGACCATCCAGGTGACCTTCGAGCAGGTGTGGAACCGCGACCTGTCGGCCTACGACCCCGACGGCCCGCTGCCGGACGTCGACCCGGACCCGGAGGCCGCGCCGATCATCCAGGGACGCGCATTCGTGTTCCAGGACCGCTTCGAGACGGTGCGCAAGTGGCGCGAGCTCGCCGCGGACAAAGGCCTCACGCTCCGCGGCCTGGCACGCGAGATCGCGGGCCGGGTGGGCTACGTCGGCACGGCGTCGCAGATCGCCGAGCAGCTGGACGCGTTCGTGCAGGAGGACGGCGGCGACGGCGTGGTGATCGGGTCACACCTGGTGCCCTCGGGTCTCGACGAGTTCGTCGACCAGGTGGTGCCGCTGCTCCAGGAGCGCGGATCGCTGCGCACCGAGTACGAGGGCACGACCCTCAGAGAGAACCTCGGGCTCCCGCCGGTGCTGCGCGATCCCCAGCTCGCCGGCGCGGGAACGGAGGCCGGGCGATGAGCCTGCAGACGACGACCGCGCAGGCCGACGCCGCCTTCGCGCAGGAGTGGGAGGAGTGGCACCGGGCGCATGAGGAGCGCCGTGCCGATCCGCACGGCTTCCTCGCCGTGACCGGACTGTTCTGGCTCTCGGCGGAGCCGGTGGCCCTCCCCGGCGTGCCCGGTCGATGGAGCACCTCGGCGGAGGGACCCGTCGTCGAGCTCGGCGGGGACGAGACGCTGGTGCTCGGCGAGGCGACGCTCTCGGGAGTGCACCGCTTCGGCCCGATCGCCGAGCGCGGCGGCCTCACGGTCGGCTTCGACGGGGGCGTGATCGAGATCGCGAAGCGCGGAGGGCGCGACATCGTGCGCCCCCGCAGGGCCGACTTCCCCTTCCTCTCGTCCTACGAGGGGACCGCGTCCTACGCCCCCGATCCGAGGTGGCGGGTGCCGGCGAGGTTCGTGCGCTTCATCGCGCCGCGCGCGATCGAGGTGGGAGCTGCGGTGGACGGTCTCAGCCACGTGTACGAGGCGCGCGGATACGTCGAGTTCGACGTCGACGACGAGACGTTCCGGCTGCTCGCGTTCCCCGGTCACGCGCCCGGGTCTCTGTTCGTGCTGTTCACCGACGCGACGAGCGGCATCACCACCTACGCCGCGAACCGCACCCTGACGATCGAGGTGTCCGAGGACTCCGACGAGACCGTGATCGACTTCAACCGGGCGACGAACCTGCCCTGCGCGTACACGGACTTCGCCACGTGCCCGCTGCCTCCCGCCGAGAACCACCTGCGCATCGAGGTGACGGCCGGCGAGAAGACGCCGAGCAGTCGCGTGCAGGGCGCCGCCTCTGCGGCCGGCCTCGTCCCCGCGGCCGGTTCGCTCTGAGCGCGCCCGTCGACAGCGCCGCCCGCGATCACTCGCGGGCGGCGCTGTCGTGCTGTCTCGCCGCCGGATTCGCCACCCTGCTCGACGCCACGATGATCGCGTTCACGGCGCCGTCCGTTCTCGAGTCGCTCCACGCGACGACCGCGGGCGTGCAGTGGTTCCTCGCGTCGTACTCGCTCACGTTCGGGCTGGGCCTCGTCCCCGCCGGACGTCTCGGCGACGCCTTCGGTCGCCGCGGACTGTTCGTCGGCGGGCTGCTGATCTTCATCGCCGGGGCGATCGCGTCCGCCCTCGCCCCGGCGATCTGGATGCTGGTGGCCGGTCGCCTGCTGCAGGGCGTCGGCGCCGGGGTGATCAGCGCCCAGGTGCTCGGGATCATCCAGGACGCGTTCCACGGCGGCGCCCGCATCCGCGCCCTCGGCGCCTACTCGGCCGCCGGAGCGCTCGCGGCGATCGCGGGCCCCCTGGCCGGAGGCGTGCTGCTGTGGCTCTTCCCCGTCGACGTGGGCTGGCGCCTGCTGCTGCTCGGTCCCGTGCCGTTCGCGATCATCGCGGCGTGGATGGGCCTCCGCTCGCTGCCCCGTGACGAGAGGGCGCGGCGCACCCGCGGCCTGGACCTGCCCGGCATCGCGCTGCTCGGCGCGGTCGTGGTGATCGTGACCCTGCCGGTGATCGATCCCGGCATCCCCGCCCCCGCGATCGTCGCGCTCGTCGCGACGGCATCCGCTCTGATCGCCGTGCTGATCCTCTGGGAGCGCCGCTATGCGCGCGGCGGCCGGCTGCCGCTGTTCGCCGCGGCCCTGATGCGCTCCCCGGGCTTCCTCTCCGGCAACGTGGTCGCCCTGCTGTGGTTCGGCAGCCTGATCGCGTTCTCCACGGTCACCACCGTCTACTTCCTGCAGTCCCTCGGCATCCCGGCGCTCCTGATCGCTGCGGCGTTCGTCCCCGGCTCGGCCGCGCGCTTCGTCGCCTCGCGCGTGGTGTCGCGGCTCTTCGACCGCTTCGGGCCACGGCTGGTGCCCCTCGGCCTGGCGGTCGAGGCGGCGGGGCTGCTGCTGGTCGTGGCCGCGACCTGGCTGCAGGACGGCTGGCTGCTGTTCGCCGCGGCCGCCGCGATCCAGATCGTCCTCGGCTTCTCCGGAGGGGTGATCGAGCCGCCGCTGCGCGCCATCACCCTGAGCTTCGCCCCGCACGGCATGCACGGAGTGGCCGCCTCGTTCCTGCAGCTGACACAGCGCCTGTCGGCGACCTTCTTCGTCGCCCTCACCACCGGCGTGCTGCTGAGCGTCGGTGGCCGCACCTCGGCGGACTCGCTGCGGATCGCCGTGCTGATCTGCACCGCCGCGATCGTCGCCGCGCTGATCGCGGGACGGACGCGGACCCGCAGAGACTGACGCGACGGCGTAATCCACGGTTCAAGGGCCGGCAGGTGGCGGCGGTTCCGGCATCCTCAGCCCTGACGGGCGCGACCGCCACCCCGTCCGACCAAGCCCGCCGGCACGGCCGCAGGGACGCGGTGTGGCGGAGCGACGGTGCGTTCAGGCCTGATCGAGATCCAGCCCGAAGGCGAGCAGGTCGAGGAAGCGCCCCGGCTCCACCTCGATGCGGTGCTCGCGCTCAGGCAGCCGCCGGAAGCCGATCTTCGCGTAGAGCGCGTGCGCGCCGAGCATCTCGGGGCCGCTGTTCATCACGACGCGCACGGCGCCGCGCTCCTCGGCGAGCGCGATCACGTGCCTGGTCAGGGCCTCGCCGACCCCGCGCCCGCGGGCGGACGGGGCGACGGCGAGCTGGCGGAAGTCGAGCTCCCCCTCTTCGGCCAGCTCGGAGAGGTGCTCCCCTGGGCGGGGAACCCAGACGGCGCCGACGATCGGGCCGTCCGCCTCGGCGGCGACCCAGATGTCGCCGAGCAGCGCGCGAGCCGCCGCATCGCGCAGCGACTGCAGATACGCGGGCGACAGCCCCGAGTAGCTCGACCGGTACGCCTCTTCCGTGACGATCCCGACGAGCTCGTGCTCCTCGGGGGTCGCGAGACGGATGACGAGGGTCTGCTCGGGAGCGGATGCCGTCATGACCGGGCCGCCGCGAGCGGACGCTCCGCGTCCTGGGGCAGACCCCACGCCTCGGCGAGCAGCTCGAAGGAGCGCACCCGGTCGGCAGGGTCGTGCGTGATCGTGGTGACCAGCAGCTCGTCGGCGCCGGTCACGCGCTGCAGCGTCTCGAGGCGCTCGGCGACGACGTCCGGGTCCCCCGCGAACCGGGTGTCCAGCCGGTCGCCGACGACCTCGAGGAGCTCGGGCTCGAACGGCTCGGCGAGCGCGTCCTCCGGACGCGGATACGGGACGGCTCCCTGGCCTGCGCGGATGCTGTGCACCCATTCAGCGTAGCCGCGGCCGATGCGCTCGGCCTCGGCCGCGGTGTCGGCGACCAGCACGTCGGCCGAGACGATCACGCGGGGCTCGGCGAGCGCTCCGGGGCGGAAGGCGCGACGGTAGGCCTGCACGGCGTCGAGCACGAAGCTGCCGGCGACGTGGAAGTTGGCGCCGAACGGGAGTCCGAGCCGGCCCGCGAGCTCGGCGCTGATGCCGGCGGTGCTGCCGTGCAGCCAGACCTGGATGTCCTGCCCCTCGGCCGGGGTCGCATGGATGGGGACGCCCTCGGGAGCGACGTAGGAGCCGTCGATCAGGGCGAGGATGTCGAGCACGTCCTGCTCGAAGCGGTCGGCGTCGCCGGCGGTGCGGCGCAGCAGCCGGGCCTGCGCCGCGAAGCGCGCCGAGTCGAAGGCGAACGGTCGCGCGGGCGGGAGCAGCAGGCCGTCGACGACACGGGCCTCGGCGGCGGAAGGCGGGGGCGTCGCCGCCGCGCCGCTCGAACCCGACCGGCCGATGCCGAGATCGAAGCGGCCCGGGTGGAGGGCCGCGACGACGCCGGCGGCCTCGACGACCTGGAGGGCCGCGTAGTTGCCGATGATGGTCGCGGCGGTGCCGATGCGGATGCGGTCGGTCGCGGCGGCGATCGCCGCGAGGAGCACGTGCGGGGCGGCTCCCGCGACCCCCGGGTTCAGGTGGTGCTCGGCGAGCCAGTAGCGCCGGTAGCCGAGGCGCTCGGCGGCCACGGCCAGCTCGATCGAGTCGCGCAGCCCCTGCCCCGGGGTCGAGCCCTCGCCGAACGGAGAGAGGTCCAGGATGCTGAGCGGTGCGCGGTTCGTCATGTCTCTTCTTTCTCGGATGGATGCTGCGGCGGGCCCTTCGACGGGCTCGGGGACCCAGGGAGGGCTCCTGTGCCCGCCCCTTCGGCGGGCTCAGGGACCGAAGGCCCTGAGCCCGTCGACGCGCGGCGATCAGGACTTGGGAAGCCCCTGCGGGTTGATCTCGGACTTCTCGATGCCCTCGGAGTCGAGGCCCCAGGCGTCGAGGAGCTCGGCGTAGGTGCCGTTCGCGATGAGCTCGTTCAGGACGATGTTGACCGGCTCGATGAGCCCGTTGCCCTTCGCGGTGCCCGCGGCGATGGTCGCGGCGAGCGGCCAGCCGCCGGGGACGATGCCGACGAGCTTGGTGTCCCCGGTCTCTCGCGCCGCCCACGCCGAGGTGGCGTTGGGTCCGAAGGTGGCGTCGACGCGCCCCGACTGCAGGGCGAGCACCGATGCGGCGTTGTCGTCGTAGTACTGCAGCTCCGCCGGCGCCTTGCCGTCGGCCTCGAGCTCCTCGTTCCACTTCAACAGCACCTGCTCCTGGTTGGTGCCCGAGCCGACCACGATCTTGAGACCGGAGATGTCTGCGGCCTCCTCGATCTCCTCGATGTCGCTGTCGGCCTTCACGTAGAAGCCGAGCAGGTCCTGCCGATAGCTCGCGAAGTCGAAGAGCTCCTTGCGCTCCTCGGTGACCGTCACGTTGGAGGTGATGAGGTCGTACTTGCCCGACTGGATGCCGAGGGGCCAGTCGGCCCAGGCGACCACGACCGGGTTGTACTCGAGGCCGAGTCCCTCGGCGATCAGGCTGCCGATGTTCGGCTCGGTGCCGGCGGGGAGGGTCTCGCCGTCGGGGACGTAGCTGAGCGGCGGCACGAAGGCTCCGACCGCGACGGTGAGCTTGCCTGGCTCGATGGGCTCGAACCCGCTCTCCTTGAGCGCCTCCACCGCCTCGGGCACGACCTCGCCCGTGATCCATTCGATGTCGTCGGCCGAGACGTTGGCCGAGGTCTCCTCCGGCGCCGGCGTCGCTCCGGCGGCGACCGCCTCGGCCGGACGGTTGAGCGTGACGGCGGCGACCACGCCGACGATCGCGACGACCGCTGCCGCGGCCACTCCGATCGCGACGCCCTGCTTCTTGCTGAGTGCCATGTGATTCTCCTTGGTGATTCGTGCTGCGGCGCCCGCTGTGGTCAGGCGCCGCGTTCGGGTCGTGCGGGTCAGCCCAGCACCTTGGCCAGGAACTCCTGGGTGCGGGGGTTCTTGGGGGCGACGAGCACCTCGGCGGGCGGCCCCTGCTCCACCACGACGCCGTCGTCGAGGAAGACCACACGGTCGGCGACCTCGCGGGCGAAGCCGATCTCGTGGGTGACGATGATGAGGGTCGTGCCGAGCTGCGCGAGGTCGCGGATGACGTCGAGCACCTCGCCGACGAGCTCGGGGTCCAGAGCGCTGGTCGGCTCGTCGAACAGCAGCACCTTGGGCTTGAGCGCGAGGGCCCTGGCGATCGCCACGCGCTGCTGCTGCCCGCCGGACAGCTGCCGGGGATAGGCGTCCGCCCTGTCGGCGAGTCCGACCCGGTCGAGCAGGCCGAGCGCGAGCTCGCGGGCGTCGTCCCTGCCCAGCCTCTTGAGCGCGAGAGGAGCCTCGGTGACGTTCTCGAGCGCGGTGAGGTGCGGGAAGAGGTTGAAGTTCTGGAAGACGATGCCGATCTGCGTGCGGCGGCGCAGGATCTCGCGCTCGTGCAGCTCGTGCAGCTTCTCGCCGCGCAGCTCGTAGCCGATCAGCTCTCCGTCGACGGTCACCGATCCGCGGTCGACGCTCTCGAGGTGGTTGATCGTGCGCAGCAGCGTGGACTTGCCCGATCCGCTGGGGCCGAGCAGCGCGACCACCTCGCCCGGCTGCACCGTGAGGTCGATGCCGGAGAGCACCTCGACGCCGCCGTAGCTCTTGTGGACGTTGTGGATCTCGACGAGGCCGCGGGTCGCGGTCTCTGCGATGACGGCGGTCATGCCTGCGCCTTTCCGGTCGTGGGGGTGACGGCATCCGCACCAGGGGCGTCCTCACCGAGGCGCGCCCACTGCACGCGCAGCCAGCGCCTGGCCTGCTGCAGGGGCGTCGGCGGAAGCGTGCGCACCGACCCGCGGGCGAAGTGCCGCTCGATGTAGAACTGGGCGATGCTGAGGATCGTGGTGATGATCGTGTACCAGACGACCGCGACGAGCAGCAGCGGGATGACCCTGCTGTTGCGGTTGTAGATCACCTGCACGGCGTAGAAGAGCTCGGGGATCGCGATCACGAACACCACGGAGGCGCCCTTGACCAGGCCGATCACCTCGTTGGTCGCGTTCGGGATGATCGATCGCATCGCCTGCGGGAGGATGATCCGGAACAGCCGCCGGGACGCGGGGATGCCGAGCGCCGAGGCCGCCTCGGACTGGCCCTGGTCGACCGAGATCAAGCCCCCTCGGATGATCTCGGCGGAGTACGCGGCCTGGTGCAGCCCGAGGCCGAGGATGGCCGCGGCGAACGCGCTGATCAGCTGCACGGTGGGGAACTCGACGATCCAGAAGTCGGTCGTGAACGGGGTGCCCAGCCCCAGAGTCGGATACAGGTAGCCGAGGTTGTACCAGACGATGATCTGCACCACGAGGGGCACCGAGCGGAAGAACCAGATGTACGCCCAGGCAGCCGAGCTGAGCAGCGCCGACTTCGACAGGCGGCCCAGCGCGATGACGGTGCCGAGCAGGAAGCCGACGACGGCCGAGACCGCGGTGATCGACAGCGTGTAGCCGATGCCGATGAGCACGGGCCCCGAGAAGAAGTACTCGGCGAAGGTGCCCCACATATAGCGGTCGTTCGTGACGAGGCTCCACGCGAACTGGGCGAGGACGAACACGATGATCGCGGCGATCGTCCACCGCCACCAGTGGCGGGTGTGCACCACAGCGACCGCGCCGAGGTCGACCTTCGTGCGGTTCGAGGCGGCGCGGTCGATCTCGAGATCGACCGCGGCGCCGGCGGGCGGAGCGGCGGTGTCAGTCATGGTGATCCTCGTGTTCCCCGCGGCGCCCGGTGCGTCGCGTGGACCCAAGCTAGGCTCCCCCGGCCCGCGGATCACAGCCGCGTTTCACACGTCGCAACCGGCCGACGCATGCCGTAACCGAGCGGCTCGGCCCGTAACACGAGAGGCCGGAGAGGGGCCCGATCCTCGGCGGATCGGGCCCCTCTCCGGCCTCGGATCAGGCGCTTCGGAGGATCTGGTCGGTCACCCTGGTCGAGAAGTGCAGAGCCTCCACCGGGATGCGCTCGTCGGCCGCGTGGAACTCCCCGAACACGTCGAAGTCGGAGGGCACGCGCAGCGGCACGAACCCGTAGCCGCGGATGCCGAGCTGCGCGAGGTGCTTGTTGTCGGTGCTCGCGGGCAGCAGGTAGGGCACCACGAGCGCGCCGGGGTCCTCTGCCGTGATCGCGTCCTGGAGCACGTCGAGCAGCGGGGAGTCCAGCGGCGACTCGATCGCGGGCACCGGCCTGCCCCAGGAGATGTCGACGTCGTCTCCGACGAGCTCCGCCAGCTCGTCGTGCAGCGCGTCGTCCGCGCCCGGCAGCACGCGGATGTCGAGTCGGGCCGTGGCCTCCGCCGGGATGACGTTGGTCTTGCCGCCGGCGGCGAGGACCGTGGGCGAGACGGTGTTGCGGGCGGACGCCCCGACGAGGGACGACACGAAGCCGAGGCCGGCGAGCTCCTCGTCGAGGCCCTGGTCGGTGAAGCGGATGCCGCGGTGCTCGCCGAACACCTCGAGGAACCTGGCCAGGGCGGGCGAGGTCACGACCGGGAACCGGTGCGCGCCGAGCGCCGCCACGGCGCGGGAGAGCCGGACGACGGCGTTGTCCGGCGTCGGGCGCGAGCCGTGGGCGGCGTGCCCCCGCGCCGTCAGCGTCGCCCAGGTGACGCCCTTCTCGGCCGTCGCGACGAGATAGGCGCGGCGGTCGTCGGTGAGCGGGATCGAGAAGCCGCCGACCTCGCTGATCGCCTCGGTGGCCCCGGCGAACAGCTCGGGCCGGTGGCGCACGAGCCAGCGGGCGCCCCAGACGCCTCCGGCCTCCTCGTCGGCGAAGAAGGCGAAGATCAGATCGCGACGCGGCACGACGCCGTCCCTGCGGTACGCGCGGGCGATCGCGAGGATCGTCCCGGCGTAGTTCTTCATGTCGACGGCGCCGCGGCCGTACAGGATGCCGTCGTGGATCTCGGCGCCGAACGGAGGGCGGGTCCAGTCGGCCTCGTCGACCGGGACGACGTCGAGGTGGGCGTGCACCACGAGCGCGCCGGCATCCGGATCGGCTCCGGCCAGACGCGCCACCACGCTCGCGCGCCCCGGCTGGGGCTCGACGAGGTCGACGCGATAGCCCACCTCCTCGAGCTTCTCCTTCACGAACAGCGCGGCCCTGGTCTCCCCGTCGCCGATCGTGGCCGGCTCGCCGGTGTTCACGCTGTCGATGCGGATGAGCGCGCGGATGAACTCGAGTGCCTCGTCCTCGAGAGGAGTGGTCATCGCGGGCCTCAGTGCTGGTGCTCGACGCGCGCGTCGCCGGCGAGCTTGAAGGCGAGCCGGCCGTGCGCGTAGCCGCCGCCCGCGCGGATCGCGGTCGCGACCCACGCCGCCTCGGCCAGTTCGGCCTCGGTGGCGCCGGCGCGCACCGCGTTCTGGGAGTGCCCGTCGATGCAGTACACGCACTGCGTGGTGATGCCGACGGCGAGGGCGATCAGCTCGCGGTACTTCAGGGGGATCGCCCGGCCCTCGGTCGCGAACACGGCCTGGTCGAAGGCGGCGAACGCGGCCAGGATGTCCGGCGTCTCGTTCTTGTAGACGCGGGTGAAGGTCTTGTCCGCGGCGCGGTCGAAGTAGTCGGACACGTGCTCTCCTCAGGTTCAGGCCGCGCGGATGCCCGGCGCTCACCCACGGTAGTGAGGCGCGGGGGCGCGGATGACACGGGATGACGCGGTTCGTCATCCGGCGTCTCACGACGTCTTCCTGGGCCGTTCATTCCGCCGCGTGTCGCCGCGTTTCGCTCGCCGCGCCCGTGTCTCGCCGGCGGGCGAGACTCGTCACATGGCACATGCGATCGACAGCGGGACCCTGTTGCGCGAGCGGTACGGCGTCGAGGCGGACGACCGAGCGCTGCACCTCGACGACGCCGGCACGATCCGCGGTCTGCTCGCGCACCGTTCGGTGCGCGCGTTCGACGCACGCGCCGTCGATCCGTCGATCGTGGACACGCTCGTCGCCGCCGCCCAGTCGGCGTCGACCTCGTCGAACCTGCAGTCCTGGAGCGTGGTCGCGGTCAGGGACCCCGCGCACAAGGACGCCGTGGCCGTCCTGGCCGGCGATCAGCAGTTCATCCGCGACGCTCCCCTGTTCCTCGTCTTCGTTGCCGACTGGGCGCGCGGGGCGGCGATCTCCCGCAGCCGCGGCGAAGCGGCCGAGGGCATCGACTACTTCGACAGCACCCTGGTGGCGACGATCGACGCCGCGATCGCCGCGCAGAACGCGGTGGTCGCCGCGGAGTCGCTCGGCCTCGGCGCCGTGTTCGTCGGCGCCGTGCGCAACCGGCCCGACGACCTCTCGACGCTGCTTGGCCTGCCCCAGGCCTCGTATCCGGTGGTCGGCGTCGCCGTCGGCTGGCCCGACGAGCACCGCCCCGCCAGGGTGAAGCCGCGTCTGCCGCAGTCGGTGGTGCGGCACGACGAGAGGTACGCCCCGGCATCCGAGGACGATCTCGCCGTCTACGACGAGGCGCTGCGCCGCTTCAACGAGTCTCAGGGGCGCACCGGCAGCTGGCTCGACGCCGTCGTCGCCCGCGTGCGCAGCCGCTCGGCGCTGCACGGACGCGAGCGGCTGCGCGGCATCCTCTCCGCTCGCGGGCTGCCGTCGGCATGAGCGCCGTCTCCCCCGCGCGCGTCCCCCGCGTCCGCCCCGCCGTCCCGGCGCTGGAGAGCGTGTGGGCGGACGTCCTGCCTGAGCTCTCCCGGCCGGTCTCCCCCGTCCGTGCTCCGCGCCCTCGGCTGCTCGCCCTGAACGAGGAGGTCGCCGTCGAGCTGGGCCTCGAGCCCGACGCGCTGCGGTCGAGCGCCGGGGTGCGGTTCCTCACCGGGGAGGCGCACGCCGGCCCGGCCCCTGTCGCGCAGGTGTACGCGGGACATCAGTGGGGCGTGTACAAGCCGATCCTCGGCGATGGCCGGGCGGCGCTGCTCGGCGAGCGGCGGGACGGCCATGGGCGGCTGCGAGACGTGCATCTGAAGGGCATCGGGCCGACGTCGATGTCGCGCGTCGACGGATTCGCCGCCGTCGGGCCGATGCTCCGGGAGTACCTGATGGGCGAGGCGATGCACGCCCTCGGCGTCCCCACCACGCGGGCGCTCGCGGTGGTCGCCACCGGATCCCTCCACGAGCGCGACGGCGACGTGCGACCCGGGGCCGTGCTCGCCCGCGCCGCGGCCAGTCACGTGCGCGTCGGGTCGTTCCAGTACGCCGCCGCGCAGGAGGATCCCGGGCTGCTCCGCCGTCTCGCCGATCACGTCATCGACCGCCACCACCCGGAGGCGGCATCCGCCGCGCATCCGCACCGGGCTCTGCTCGACGGGATCGTCGACGCGGTGGCCGCGACGACGGCGGCCTGGATGAGTCTCGGCTTCGTGCACGGAGTGCTCAGCACCGACAACGTGCTGGTGTCCGCGGAGACCATCGACTACGGGCCCTGCGCCTTCCTCGACGCCTACGAGCCGGGCGCGTGCTTCAGCTCGATCGACCGGCTGGGCCGCTACGCATACGAGCGGCAGCCCGCCGTCATGCGCTGGAACCTCGAGCGGCTGGGCGAGGCGCTGTCGCCGCTGCTCGACGACGATGCGGCGTCCGGCGAGCGGGCTGCCGCGCGCATCGTCGACTCGTTCGACGCGCGCTTCCTCTCGCACCGCGCCGCGGCGTTCGGCCGCAAGCTCGGGATCGGGCATCGAGCCGACCCGGCGACCGCGACCCGTCTCGCCGACGACGCCCTCGCGCTGATCGCCGCGCACGGCGTCGACTTCACCGGGTTCTGGCGCGACCTCGCAGACGCCGCCGAGGGAGACGAGCGTGCGGTGCGCGGACGCTTCCTCGGCCCTGTCCCCGCCCTCGACGACTGGCTGCTCCGCTGGTCCGCGCTCGGCCCCGCACCCGACCTCATCCGCGCCGCCGCTCCCGTCTACATCCCCCGAAACCACATCGTCGAAGAGGCCCTCGACGCCGCCGTAGCCGGGGACCCCGCGCCCTTCGAGCGGCTGCTCGGGCTGCTGCGCACCCCTTTCGTCGAACGGGCCGGCTCGGAGCACCGCCGCTACGCCCGGCCGGCGCCCGAGGGCTCCGGCCGGCACGTCACCTACTGCGGGACCTGATCCCGGGAGCGCCGCGGCGGCGGGCGCGATCGCCCCGGCGGCCGACCGGCGGTCAGTCCAGCGGGAAGAGGATGATCCGGTCGTCGCCGTCCCCCGGGTCCCCCCGTCCGTCGGTGTTGTTCGTGAGCAGCCAGATCGCGCCGGTGGTCGCCGCCACGTCGCGCAGCCGCCCGAACTCGCCGACGTGCATCTCGGTGCTCGTCGCCGGATCGTCCAGCGGCACGCTGCGCAGCCGCTCCCCGCGGAGGTTCGCGATGAGGATGTCGGAGCCGGTCACCGCGAGCCCGCTCGGACTCGCCTCGGACGGCCGCCACTGCTGCACGGGGTCGATGAACCGGTCGTCGCCCGCGATGCCCTCGACCTCCGGCCAGCCGTAGTCGCCGCCGGGCTCGATGACGTTGAGCTCGTCCCAGGTGTCCTGCCCGAACTCGCTCGCGTACATCGTGCCCTCGGCGTCCCAGCCGATGCTCTGCGGGTTGCGGTGGCCGTAGCTGTACACGGGCGATCCGGGGAAGGGGTTGTCCCCGGGGACGCGTCCGTCCGGCTCGAGCCGGAGGATCTTGCCCGACAGCGATCCGAGGTCCTGGGCGCTGTCCCGGTCGCCGGCGTCGCCGGTCGTGACGTACAGCATCCCATCCGGACCGAACGCGATGCGGCCGCCGTTGTGGTTGGCGGCCGAGGGGATGCCGTCGATCACGACCGCCGGCTCACCGAGCGAGAGCCCGCCCGGGTCCCCGCGCAGCGCCCGCCGCTCGACGCGGTTGCCGTCGTCCGCGGTGAAGTACGTGTAGAGCTCGCCGTCGCGGACGGCGAGTCCGAGCAGCCCGCCCTCTCCTCCGGGGGCGACGCCGTCGATCACACCGACCTCGTGCCGCTCCCCGCTCTCGGAGAACTCGAGCACGCGCGCGCTGTCGCGCTCGCTGACCAGCATCGTGTCGCCGGCGAACGCGATCGACCACGGGGCGTCGAGGCCGTCCGCGAACACCGAGGGGGCGGGGGCGGATGCCGTCTGCACGGGAGCGGAGGAGCATCCGCTCATCATCAGAGCGGATGCCGCCGCGATCGCGGCGATCGTCCTGGCGCGGCCCGGTCCGGTCATGCTCCCATCCAACGCCCTGCACCGCCCGAGCGGAACCCCGACCGGGATCCGCTAGGCGCTCAGCACCACCCATCCCACGAGCACGACGCTGCTCGCCCCGATCAGGGTCGCGACCAGCGCGAAGGCGAACAGCATCCCCCCGCCCGGCATGGGCGTCCGGTCGATCGTGAGCGCGCGGTTGACCGCGCGCAGGCGGGCGCGCGCGGCGATCCAGATGGCGGCTGCGATCAGCAGACCGCCCACCCCGCCCAGCGCCCAGAGGGCGTCGCCGAGGATCTCCGGCAGCAGCCGCATCGCGACCAGCGATCCGACGCCGACCGAGAGGGCGGTGCGCCGCCACGCGAGCTCGGTGCGCTCCGGCTGCAGCCCCGGATCGAAGAGGACGCTCATCACAGCAGGATCGCGAGCACCAGGAGGATGCCGGCGATCGTCACCGCGAGGCCGAGGACGGGGCCGAGGAACGAGGCCGGCAGCGGCTGGGCCAGCCGCAGCGCGCGCTCCGTGCGGATCCAGTTCGTCCAGGCGAGGGCGGGGGTGACGATCCCCATCGCCAGCAGCACGACGGACGCGGCGACGCGCAGCCCCGGGTGCATCTCGAGTCCGAGCACGCCCAGGGCGACCCCGCCCGCGATGAGCGCGAGGGAGGTGCGGATCCAGGCGAGGAAGGTGCGCTCGTTCGCGAGCGTGAAGCGGGCGTCCGGCTCGGTCCCGTGCGCGTAGACCGCCGACGGGAATCGACTCTTCGTCACTTCTTCTCCTCCTCCGCAGGCGGCGTCTCGGGCTCGGGCTGCCCGCCGGCGGGCGCCGGCACCCGCACGAGCGTCGACAGATGCCTGCGCATGTGCGCCACCACGCTGATCTCCTCCGGCTCCAGCATCCACTGCAGCTGGATGCCGTCCCACGTGGCCAGGGTCGAGGTCGCCGCGTACTGCGCGTCGACTCCCGGCAGCAGCAGCCCGCGGTCCTCCATCTCGGCGAACGCCTCGGTGAAGACCCGCCGCAGACGACGATACCGCTCGCAGAAGTAGTCGCGCCCCGGATGCCGCGGAGAGGTCGACTCGGCGAACAGGATCATGTACAGGCTGATGAAACCGGGGATCGTCTCGTTGGCCGCCGCGATGCGGAGGATGGTCTCCGGGGTGTCCTCGGGCTCCCCGGACCCCGCGGCCACGATCTCGTCGGAGATGGCGTCGCGGTGCTCGAGGACCGCGTGCAGCAGGTCCTCCTTCTTCGGGAAGTAGTAGAAGATCTGCGCAGACGACAGCGCGGCGCGCGTCGCGATCCGCTGGGTCGAGCCGCTGTTGTAGCCGTTCTCGGCGAACTCCGCGATCGCGGCGTCGACGATCCGCTGGCGCGTCTCGGCCGACTTGGAGTAGGGTCCGCGACGGCCGCTCGTCCCCCGTCTCGCCCCGGAGGCGGATGCCGTCGTCTCCCGGCTCATGAGCCGGCCCGGTCGTCGCGCAGCCGGTCGTCCCGCAGCGAGACCGTGCGGAATCCCGCGTTCCCCATCGAGGAGTCGGGGGTGTTCGAGGAGCGCGCCGCGTTGCGATAGCGGTTGCAGTAGGAGATGTGGCACAGGTAGCTGCCGCCCCGGAGCACCCGGGCCTGGCCTCCGGCCGCACCCCGCGGATCCTCTTCGGGGGACTGTCCGTAATAGCGCGGATCGAACCAGTCGGCGCACCACTCCCACACGTTGCCGACGGGCTGCCAGAGTCCGTAGCCGTTGGGCTCGAAGGAGCGCACGGGCGCGGTGGTCATCCATCCGTCCTCGCCGGTGTTGTGCTGCGGGAAGCGCCCCTGGAAGATGTTCGCCCGCCAGCCGCCGTCGTCGACCTCGTCATCGCCCCAGGGGTACTTGGCCCCCTCGATGCCGCCGCGCGCCGCGTACTCCCACTCGGCCTCGGTGGGCAGGCGGCGTCCGGCCCAGTCGCAGTAGGCGAGGGCGTCGTTCCAGCTCACGTGGACGACGGGGTGGTCGCCCCGCCCCTCCAGGGACGACAGCGGGCCGCCGGGATGCCTCCAGTCGGCTCCGCGCACCCCGATCCACCACGGCGTCCCGGCCGCTGAGCCCATGAGCGCCTCCTCCGGCGCCTCGACGGCGAGATGGAAGACGGCGGAGAAACCCCAGGTCTCCGCCTCGGTGCGGAATCCTGTGGCGTCGACGAACCGCGCGAAATCGTCGTTCGTGACGGTCGTCGCATCGATCTCGAAGGCGTCCAGCACGACCCGGTGCAACGGCGTCTCGCCGTCTCCGGGGTTCCGGTCACCCGAGGAGTCGCCCATCGTGAACGCCCCGGCGGGAACCCGCACCTGCGGGACGAGGTGCCGTCCCGCGTCCGCCGTGACCGCGGGGGCGGCGGGGGGAGCGCCGAACGCGATGAACTGCTCCCTCGTGGGCGCGCCGCACGAGCATCCGCCCTCGCATCCGCCGGCCGTCTCCGTCTCAGCGCTGTCCGACACCGGCGCCCTCCTTCCTCCGTGCGAGCCGCGCGCGGACCGCCTCGCGCAGATGCTCCAGATTCGACACCATGAGGTCCATCGACGCCGCTCCGTTCTCGTGCATGAGGTCCTCGACCTCGGTGACCAGGTCGAGGTCGAACGGCGCGTCGGGGTCGGCCTCGATCGTGCGGTCGCGGTAGCGGTACTTGGAGATCTGCCGGCGGCGGGCGTCGATCTCGGTGGTGATCAGCTCGATGAGGGACTCCTCGCCCAGGAACCCCGAGAAGAACACTCTGGCACGGAACTCGTAGTTCACCTGCTCGAGCGAGGGCAGGTACGGGCTGTTCAGCCATCTCAGGAACGCCTCGCGCCCGAGGTCGGTGGCGGAGTAGATCTTCGCGTCCTGCGCGCCGGGCCGGCTGCTGACCGAGAACACCGTCCAGCCCCGCTCCGCCATCTGGCTGAGCGAGCGGTAGACCTGGCTCATCTGCGTGCGCGGGCGCATGAAGACGCCCTCCATCTCCATGTAGCGGGACAGGTCGTAGCCCGTCCGCGGCTTCACCAGGAGGATGCCCAGCAGCAGATGTTCCAGTTTCACGGCCACTCCTTCGCGATGGCGCCGGCTACGGATCAGCCTAGATGCGTGGCCGCCTCGGCTCACTCAAGTATTCCACAAAGAGAGTATTTTGATTCAACTTGTTGAATACTCGCCGGAATCCTGTTACGTTCGCCGGAAGGTCGGTCCATGGTGGACCGCACAGCACCGGGAGAAACATCGATGTTCAACTTCAGGAAGCGTCTGGCGGCCGCGATCGCGGCCGCCGCGATCGCCGCGATCGCACTGTCCGGCTGTTCGGGGTCCGCAGCGGGAGGCGGGGCCGACGGCGCCGCAGCCGGCGACGGGACCCTCACGATCGGGACGATCGTCGCGTCGACGACCTTCGCCGCGAACAACGCCCCCTGGGCGAACGAGTCGCCCTATCTGCAGGCCGTCTACGACACGCTCCTGCACGCGGACCCGGACGGCACCGTCCAGCCCTGGCTCGCCACGGACTGGTCGTACAACGACGACGACACCGTGCTCACCATGACCCTGCGCGACGACGTCTCGTTCACCGACGGCACGAAGTTCGACGCCTCGGCCGCCGCGCAGAACCTGCTGCGCTTCCGCGACGGCACCTCCCCGCAGAAGGGCTACCTCGCCACGCTAGCCGACGCGAAGGCCCTCGATGCGACCACCCTCGAGCTCACGCTCAGCGCCCCGAACCCGTCGCTGCTCTCGTTCCTCACCCAGAACCCGGGCCTGCAGCAGAGCCCGGCGACCTTCGGCGCGGCGGACGAGAAGACCAACCCCGTGGGCAGCGGCCCCTACATCCTCGACAAGGGCGCGACCGTCGTCGGGTCCACGTACGTGTTCACGAAGAACCCGGACTACTGGGCGCCCGAGCAGCAGCACTACGCGAAGCTCGTGATGAACGTGTACACCACGCCCACCGCGATCCTCAACGCGATCAAGGGCGGCCAGATCAACGGCGCCCCGCTCACCGACAACTCGATGATCAGCCAGATCGAGGCCGCGCAGTACACCTCCAACGGCCAGCAGCTGAACTTCTTCGGCCTGCTCCTGTTCGACCGCGACGGCTCGATCGCCCCCGAGCTCGCCGACGTCCGCGTCCGCCAGGCGATCAACTACGCCTTCGACCGCGACGCCATGCTCACCGCGATCGGCCAGGGCTACGGCGACGTGACCTCGTCGATCTTCTCCCCCGACTCCTCCGGCTACGACGAGGACGCGGACCAGTACTACTCCTACGACCCGGAGAAGGCGAAGGATCTGCTCGCCGAGGCCGGCTACGACGACGGCGACATCACGCTGACGATGCCGACCTCCTCGGGATTCACGCCGGCCACCTACGCGCTCACGAAGCAGTACCTGGAGGACGTCGGCATCTCCGTCGAAGAGGTCAACGTCGCCCCCACCAGCTTCCTGGGCGACCTGCTTGCCGCCAAGTACGCCAGCACCGTGATGCAGCTCAAGGCCGCGCCGACGACGTGGGAGACCCTCACCCTCGACCTGCTGCCGAGCGCCGGATGGAATCCTTTCCACACCGAGGACGCGACCGTGGCCGAGCTGGCGTCGACCATCCAGTCGGGCTCCGAGGACGAGGCTGCCGCCGCGGCGAAGGAGCTGAACCGGTACATCGTCGAGCAGGCCTGGTTCGCGCCGTTCTACCGTCCGCAGCAGACCTACGCGACCGATGCGCACACCTCGGTCGAGACCCAGACGGGGAACGCCTACCCCTACCTCTGGAACTTCACGCCGGAAGACTGACCGCCACCGGGTGGAGGCGCCGCGGCGCCTCCACCCGACCGCTCAAAGGACAACGACATGCTTTCGTTCATCGCGCGACGCGTGGCCTCCGGGGTCGTCCTGGTGCTCACGATCAGCGTCATCGCCTTCCTGCTCCTGTACGCAGGAGGCGGCGACATCGCCCGTCGCCTCCTCGGCGAGGACGCGACGCCCGAGACCGTCGCCCAGAAGGCGCACGAGCTCGGCCTCGACCAGCCGCTCATCGCCCAGTTCGCGAACTGGGTGGCCGGTGTGCTCCACGGAGACTTCGGCACCTCCTGGTTCACCAGCCAGCCGGTGTCGGATGCGATCCTCAGCAGGCTCTCCGTGACCCTCTCGCTCGTCTTCGGGGCGACGGTCCTGATCGCGATCGTCTCGGTCGTCCTGGGTGTGCTCGCGGCGACCCGGCGCGGCTGGCTGGACGCGGCCGTGCAGGTGCTCTCGCTCGTCGGCACCGCGATCCCCGCCTTCCTCATCGCCACCGGCCTGGTGCTCGTGTTCGCCATCAACCTGCGATGGTTCACCCCGACCGGGTACGTGCAGTTCGCCGCATCCCCCTCGGGCTGGCTCGCCTCGGTCACCCTGCCGGTCGTCGCCCTCTCCCTCGGCGGGATCGCGGCCGTCACGCAGCAGATCCGCGGGTCGATGGTCGACTCGCTGCGGCACGACTACGTGCGCACGCTCGAGAGCCGCGGCCTGAACCGCCGGACGATCGTGCTCCAGCACGTGCTGCGCAACGCGGCCGGCCCCGGACTCGCCGTGCTCGGCGTGCACTTCGTCGGCCTGCTCGGCGGCGCCGTGATCATCGAGCAGATCTTCGCCATCCCCGGCATGGGCCAGGTCGCGGTGACCGCCACCTCGCAGGGGGACATCCCCCTCGTGATGGGCCTCGTGATCGCCACCGCCATCCTCGTCGTCATCCTCAACCTCCTCGTCGACCTCGCCCAAGGTTGGCTCAACCCGAAGGTGCGTCTGTCATGATCGATCCCCTCGCCGGAGCGAGCGCCGACGCCGCCAGCGCCGCGGCCGACCGCTCCTCCCGCTCCGTCCTCCGACGGCTCCTCGGCATGCCGATCGCGGTGCTGTCGCTGTCGTTCCTCGTCCTCGTCGTGCTCGTCGCGATCGTCGGCCCCTTCCTCGCCCCGTACAACCCGAACGCGGCATCCGCTGCGCTGGTGCTGGGGCCGATCACGCCGGAGCACCTGCTGGGCACGGACAGCGCGGGGCGCGACGTCTTCTCGCGGATGCTGCACGCCACCCGCTTCAGCGTGGCAGGGGCCCTCCTCGCGCTCGTGGTCGCCGCCGTCATCGGCGTCACGGGCGGCCTCATCGCGGGCTACTACGGCAAGTGGTTCGAAGGCCTGTCGGCGTGGGTGGTCGGGCTGGTGCAGGCGCTGCCGGGCATCGTCGTCCTGCTCGCCGCCCGGGCCGTCCTCGGCCCGTCCATGTGGACGTCGATGGCGATCTTCGGAGTGCTCCTCTCCCCCGCCTTCTACCGGCTCGTGTACTCGACCGTGTCGGCGGTGCGGGACGAGCTCTACGTCGACGCCGCCCGCGTGTCCGGCCTGAGCGACGCCCGCATCATCGGACGCCACATCCTCACGGTCGTGCGCGGTCCGGCTCTCGTCCAGGCGTCCTTCGTCACCGGGGTCGCGATCGCGATCCAGGCCGGCCTCGAGTTCCTCGGCCTCGGCGACCTGTCGATCCCGACCTGGGGCAGCATGCTCTCCGAGGGGTTCGCGAACATCTACACGAACCCGGCGCTGATGCTCTGGCCGAGCCTCGCGATCGGGCTCACCTGCATGTCGCTCGTCCTGCTCGCCAACTCGCTGCGCGACGTCTTCGAGCGCAGCGGGTCCGCGGGCCGCCGTCGGCCTCCGCGCACCGGCGGGGCCGCGCAGGCCGAGATCGAGAGGGAGCAGGTGGTGCGCCACGACGGCGGCCGCTTCGCCGACGCGGAGGTGCTGCTCGACGTGCGCGAGCTCGCCGTCGGCTACGCGCAGGACGACGGCTCGATCAAGACGGTCGTCGAGGACGTCTCGCTCACGGTGCACCGCGGCGAGGTGCACGGCCTGATCGGCGAATCGGGATCGGGGAAGACCCAGACCGCGTGGTCGGTGCTGCGCCTGCTCCCGGAGGGCGGCCGGATCGTCGGCGGCGCCATCGAGTTCGAGGGCGTCGACCTGGCATCGGTGTCGGCAGGCCGGATGCGGGGCCTGCGCGGCGCGAAGATCGCCTACATCCCGCAGGAGCCGATGTCGAACCTCGACCCCTCCTTCACGATCGGCAGCCAGCTGGTGCAGCCGATGTGCCAGAAGCTCGGGATCAGCCGGAGCGAGGCGCGCCGGCGCGCGCTCGACCTGCTCGATCGAGTCGGCATCCCCCAGCCCGAGCGCACCTTCGCCGCCTACCCGCACGAGGTCTCCGGCGGCATGGCCCAGCGCGTGCTCATCGCCGGCGCCGTCTCGTGCGGACCCGATCTGCTGATCGCCGACGAGCCGACGACCGCGCTGGACGTCACGGTGCAGGCGGATGTGCTCGATCTGCTGCGCAGCCTGCAGCAGGAGCTGAAGATGGGCGTGATCCTGGTCACCCACAACTTCGGCGTGGTCGCGGACCTCTGCGACACGGTGTCCGTGATGCGCACCGGTCGCATCGTCGAGACCGGCCCGGTCGACGAGATCTTCGCCCGGCCGACGCACCCCTACACCCGGTCGCTGTTCGACGCCGTGCTCGAGGAGATCGGCCCCGAGGGTCTCGAGCCCGTGGACGTCGTCGAGGGCGACGAAGAGCGCACCCCCGTCTCGGAAGGAGCGGTCAAGTGACCGAGAAGCTGGTCGACATCCGCGACCTGGTCGTGGAGTACCCCGCGAAGGGATTCCGCAAGAAGCCCTTCCGCGCGCTGAAGGGCGTGTCCATCGACATCGAGCCGGGAGAGACCGTCGGGCTGGTCGGCGAGTCCGGTTCGGGCAAGACGACGCTCGGCCGCGCCCTCCTCGGGCTCGCCCCCGTCACCGACGGCACGATCACCTACGACGGCCGCGACATCTCGCATCTGGCCACGAAGGAGCGCCGCAGACTCGGCGACGAGATCCAGGTCGTGTTCCAGGACCCGTACACCTCGCTCAACCCCTCCATGACGATCGAGCAGATCCTCATGGAGCCGCTCACGGTCCGCGACGTCCCCGTCGCGGAGGCCCGGGAGCGCGTGCGCCATCTGCTGGACGAGGTGCGCCTGCCCGCGAACGCCGGGCAGCGCCTGCCGCGGGAGTTCTCCGGCGGCCAGCGCCAGCGCGTCGCCATCGCCAGGGCGCTCGCGCTGCAGCCCCGGCTCATCGTGTGCGACGAGCCGGTCTCGGCGCTCGACCTGTCGACCCAGGCGCGCGTGCTGGAGCTGTTCACCGAGATCCAGGAGCGCACCGGCGTCGCGTACCTGTTCGTGTCCCACGACCTGGCCGTGGTCCGCCACCTCAGCCGCCGGGTCGCCGTGATGTACCACGGCGAGATCGTCGAGTGGGGCGACGCCGAGCAGGTCACGACGCACCCCGAGCATCCGTACACGCAGCGGCTCTTCCTGGCCGCCCCGGTTCCGCACCCCCGTCTGCAGGCGCAGCGGCGCGCGGAGCGCCGGGCCCTGCTGGCCAGGCAGGACCGCGAATCGACCAGCACGGTCACCCTCGCGGTGTGACCGCACGAGATCAGGAGACACACGAAAGATGCGCGCCATCATCCTCATGTTCGACAGCCTCAACCGGCACATGCTGCATCCCTATGCGGACACCTTCGTCGACGCCCCCAACTTCGCCCGGCTGGCCGCGAAGGCGGCGACGTTCGACAACTTCTACGCCGGCTCGATGCCCTGCATGCCCGCCCGGCGCGAGATGCACACGGGCCGTCACAACTTCCTGCACCGCAGCTGGGGACCTCTCGAGCCGTTCGACGACTCCATGCCGGAGATGCTGAAGGACGCCGGGGTGCACACGCATCTGGTCAGCGATCACCAGCACTACTGGGAGGACGGCGGCGGGACCTATCACACCCGCTACAACACCTGGGAGTTCTTCCGCGGCCAGGAGGGCGACAACTGGAAGGGCGACGCCGACGCGCTGCGCGGCGTCCGCTTCCCGGCCACCCTGAAGACGCAGGACGCCGTCAACCGCCGGTACATGACGACGGAGGCCGAGCACACGCAGACGCGCACCGTCGACGCGGGGATCGAGTTCCTCGACACGAACGTCGACGCGGACCGGTGGATGCTGCAGATCGAGCTGTTCGATCCGCACGAGCCCTTCTTCACCCACCAGAGGTACAAGGACCTCTACCCGCACGAGTACGACGGCCCCGAGTTCGACTGGCCCGGCTACAGCAAGGTCTCCGAGCCGGCGGCGCAGGTCGAGCACGCCAGGAGGGAGTACGCGGCGCTCGTGTCGATGTGCGACTTCTCGCTCGGGCGGATCCTCGACTACATGGACGAGCACGACATGTGGCAGGACACGATGCTCCTGGTCAACACCGACCACGGGTTCCTGCTCGGCGAGCACGGCTGGTGGGCGAAGTCGGTCCAGCCGTGGTTCAACGAGCTGGTGCGGCTGCCGATGTTCCTCTGGGACCCGCGCTCCGGAGAGGCCGACACGCGCCGGGGCGAGCTCGCCCAGACCATCGACATCGCGCCCACGATGCTCCGCTTCTTCGGCCTGGAGCCGACGCCCGACATGCTCGGCCAGGACCTCGCGCTGCGTGCGGGCAAGCCGGGGGCGCTGTTCGGCATCCACGGCGGTCATGTCAACGTCACCGACGGCCGCCACGTGTACATGAGGGCGAGCGCCGACGAGGGCAACGGGCCGATCGAGGACTTCACGCTCATGCCCACGCACATGCGCAGCCGCTTCGCGGTCGCCGAGCTCGCCGACTGGGAGCCGGCCCGGCCCTTCGGCTTCACCAAGGGGCTGCGGACCATGCGGATCGACGCCGCCGGGGCCTTCCGCATCAACTCCTGGCAGCACGGCACCCTGCTCTGGGACCTCGAGACCGATCCAGGGCAGACGACCCCCGTGGTCGACGACGAGGTCGAGCTGCGGATGATCGGGCTCCTCCTCGACCTCCTGCGCGCGAACGAGGCGCCCGCGAGCGTCTACGAGCGGCTGGGCCTGCCCGAGCAGGGTCCCGCCGACCGCTCGCACCTGCGCGCACGGCAGGATCTCGACCGCGCACTCGCCACCGCCGAGCCGCTCCCCCCGCGCGAGGAGCTGCCCGCGATCGACCTGCTGGAGACCCCCCTGCACGCGCTGCTCGCCGACGAGGAGACGCACGCCGTGCTGCTGCGGCACCTGCCCTGGCTCGTGACGACGGAGCTGATCACCGCGACGCCGTGGGCGACCGTGCTGGGCATGGCCGCGTCCGGCGGCATCGGGGCCTCGACGCTGCGGGCGATCGCGGACGACCTCGCCGCGGTGGCGGTCCAGGAGGCGCTCGCATGAGCGCATCCTCCGCCCGTCGCCCGAACATCGTCTGGATCACGACCCATGACATCAACCCCGACCTGGGCTGCTATGCGGGCGTGTGGCCGGGGGCCGAGTACGCGCACACGCCCCATCTCGACGCCCTCGCCCGTCGCGGGATGCGCTTCGACAACGCCTTCGCGGCCGCGCCGATCTGCGCCCCCGCCCGCTCGGCGATCATCACCGGCTGCTTCCCGACCGCGATCGGCACCATGCACATGCGGTCCAAGGCCCAGCTTCCGCCGGAGGTGAGGCTGCTGCCGGAGATGCTCCGCGCCGCGGGCTACTACTGCACGAACGACTGGTTCACCGACTTCCAGGTGGATCTGCCCGAGGTCGTGTTCGACGAGTGCCGTCCGGGCGCGCACTGGCGCAACAGGCCGACCGAGGACACCCCCTTCTTCGCGATGTTCCACGGCATGGCCACGCACGAATCGCAGCTCTACCTCGACGACGAGGCCTTCGCCGCCGCCACGGAGCACGTCGGCGACGCCCAGCGGCACCGCCCTCAGGACGCGCCGCTTCCGCCCTACTACCCGGATGAGCCCGTCTTCCGCGACGCCTGGGCGCGGTACAGCGACCTCATCACCGAGATGGACCACTGGGCCGGGGGCCTGCTGGCCGAGCTCGAGAACGCCGGCCTGCTCGAGGACACGATCGTCGTCTTCTGGAGCGATCACGGCAAGGGGATGCCGCGGGCCAAGCGCTGGCCGAACGAGGCGGGCCTGCGCGAGCCGCTGATCGTGAGCTGGCCCGGCCGGATCGCCGAGGGATCCTCGTCGGCCGACCTGGTGCACACCATGGACCTCGCCCCGACCATGCTCGCACTGGCCGGTCTCGAGGTGCCGGGCTGGATGCACGGCGTCCCGCTGTTCGACCAGGACGGCACGGCCCTCCCGTCGCCGAACGAGATGACCTTCGGCGGCCGCGACCGTCAGGGCGAGGCCGACGACCGCTCCCGCACCGTGCGGGACGCGCGGTTCCGCTACATCCGGCATTTCTTCCCCGACAAGCCGGCGATGATCCACACCGAGTATCCGGACCGGCTGCCCACGTGGGCGGCGTTCCGGCGACTCGCGTCGGACGAGTGCCAGCAGCGGGCCCGCGGCGAGCGCCCCTCGGCCATGACCGCGGTGCAGCGCGCGGTGGTCGCGCAGTCCAAACCGGCCGAGGAGCTCTACGACGTGCTCGCCGACCCGCACGAGACGAACGACCTGGCCGCGGATCCGCGCTTCGCCGACGACCTCGCCCGGCTGCGCTCCGCGCTCGACGCGTGGATGGAGAGGTACGGAGACCTCGGCGCGATGCCCGAGAGCGAGCTCGAGGAGCAGTGGCGGCCGGGCGGCGCGCGCCGCCTCACCGAACCGCCGCACGTCTCGGTGGCCGACGGCATCCTGTCTCTCGCCGAGCCCGCCGCGGGCGTGCTCCTGGGCTGGACCAGGGACGCTCCCGTCGACGCCCGCGACCAGTCCCCGATGCAGCGGGAGATCGGCCTCGCCCCGAGCGCGCGCCGTTGGATGCCGTACACCGGACCGGTGCCGCTCGACGGCCCCGTGTGGGTGCGCGCGTGGCGCATCGGCCACGAGCCCGCGCCAGAGCTCCTCGTCGACGCCGCCGCGCCGTCGTGACCGCCGCCGCGCAGCCAGACCTCACCGACAGAATCCTCACGGAGCAGAAATGACCAGGCCCAACATCATCTTCATCATGTCCGACGACCACGCCGCGCACGCCATCTCGGCGTACGGCAGCAGGGTCAACCACACGCCGAACCTCGACCGCATCGCCGCGGAGGGCGTGCGGATGGACGCGGTCTACTGCACGAACTCCATCTGCAGCCCGTCCCGCGCCACCATCCTCACCGGCACCTACAGCCACATCAACGGCGTCTCGTCGATCTGGACCGAGATGGACTACCGGGTGCCGACGTTCATCGACGCGCTCAAGGGGGCGGGGTACCGCACCGCGATGTTCGGGAAGTGGCACCTCGGCGAGCACGGGGTGTCGCTGCCGCGCGGCTTCGACGCCTGGAGGATCTTCCCCGGCCAGGGCGACTACGTCGACCCGGAGATGATCGACGAGGACGGCAGCGCCGTGGTGCGGGGCTACGCCACGGACATCGTGACCGATCTCTCGATCGACTGGATCGACTCGCTGGAGGCGGACGAGCCGTTCTGCATGATGGTTCACCACAAGGCGCCGCACCGCCCCTGGGTGCCGGACGAGAAGCACAGGCACCTCTACGCCGACGGCACGATCCCCGAGCCGGACACCTTCTTCGACGACTACGAGACGCGGAGCATGGCCGTGCGCGGCGTGCACATGACGATCGCCGACGACATGGGCGCCGACGATCTGAAGACCGAGGTCCCCGAGCATCTGCGCGGACCGGAGATGCGGGCGGCGCGGATGAGCTGGAAGTACCAGATCTACATGCGCGACTACCTGCAGTGCATCCAGTCGATCGACGACAACGTCGGCCGCATGCTCGACCATCTCGACGCGAAGGGGCTCGCCGAGAACACCCTGATCGTGTACACCTCGGATCAGGGCTTCTTCCTGGGCGACCACGGCTGGTTCGACAAGCGGCTGATGTTCGACCAGTCCCTGCAGATGCCGATGCTCGTGCGGTGGCCGGCCGAGATCGCGGCGGGCAGCCGCTGCGAGGCCATCATCACGAACGTCGACTTCGCGGCGACCTTCCTGGACGTCTGCGGCATCGACGCGGACGACACCCTGCCCACCTCGCAGGGCCGCAGCTTCCGGGCCCTCCTGCGCGGCGAGGAGGTCGAGGACTGGCCGGATGCCGCGTACTACCGCTACTGGGAGCACGACGACCCGATCCACGCCGCGCCGGCGCACTACGGCATCCGCACCCGGACTCACAAGCTCATCTACTACTACGGCGCGGGGCTCGGCGTGCCAGGGGCCTCGGACCGCGAGTTCGAGCCGGAGTGGGAGCTGTACGACCTCGAGGCGGACCCCACCGAGGTGCGCAACGTCGCCGACGACCCGGACTACGCCGAGGTGCGCGCGCAGCTGGTGGCGAAGCTGGCCGAGTACCAGCGGCGCTACCGCGACGAGCCCTACACCGGTGCGGGGACCCCGCAGCCGAGCTGGGGTCCGTACGACGCCGAGCTCTTCGAGCGCGTGAAGGTGTACGTCGACGGCATCCGCTCATCGAGCTGATCCGTCCGCGCACGAGCCCGCTGCGAAGCGCGCCTCCGCGCGGATCAGGCGTCGCGCGGAGGCCGTCGCAGCTTCTTCACGTCTGTGCGACGCTGCTTGTCCTTCAGCCGCCGCTCCTTCGCCCCGCGGGTCGGCGTGGTCGGCCGACGAGTCGGGGAGGGCGGACGCAGCGCGTCAGCGACCAGGCCGGCGAGGCGCTCGCGCGCAGCCTCGCGATTGCGCAGCTGCGCACGGTGCTCGGATGCCGCGATCGTGAGGGCTCCCCCGGTCAGGCGCCCGCCGAGCCGGTCGAGCAGGCGCTCGCGCTGCGCCGCCGAGAGCACCCGTGACGCCGCGACGTCCCAGACGAGCTCGACGCGGGAGTCGGCGGTGTTGACGCCCTGCCCTCCGGGGCCCGACGAGCGCGAGAAGCGCCAGGACAGCTCGGACTCGGGGATCGTCAGGCGCGCCGAGACCCGCAGACCGGGGCGGGGGATGGCGGGCATGCACCCATCATCCCCCGCCCGGGTTCACGCGGCGACGTCGACGCTCGCAGTGGCGACGTCGGCCGGAGCCGCCCTGTCGACCTTCGCGGTGTTCGCGATGTGCGCGCGGCCGACGACGATCGCGGCGACGATCATCAGGACCACGCCGAGCCAGTAGGGCGCGGCGTGGCTGATGCCGGCGTAGAGGGCGGCGGCGATGAGCGGTGCGACCGTGCTCATCGCGGCGTTCAGCGACTGGGTCGCACCTCCCAGCCAGCCCTGCTCGTCGTCGCCGACCGCGTTCGACATGGCGCCGTCCATCGCCGCCTGCGAGGCGCCCTGGCCGGCGGCGAGCAGCAGCGCCCCGACGATGAACACCCAGGGCTGGGCGAGGAAGGACGCGACGATCGCGAGACCGGCCAGGCCGATCGTCTGCGCGACGATGCCGCTGACGATGACGCCGCGCTCCCCCATCCGCGGGAGCAGGATCGCCAGAAGGACGCCCTGGATGAGGATGTCGATGATCCCCACGGCGGCCGTCAGCAGGCCGATCTGCGTGGGGCCCCACTGGATGGCGTCGAGGGCGAGCACGCTGAAGTTGTTCACGAAGAACCCGAACGGCAGGGCCAGGATGCCGAAGCCGATCATGAGCCCGCGGAGCTCCTTGCGGCCGAACGCCTCCTTGAAGACGGCGAACGGCTGGATGTCGCGGGCGGAGATCGAGGCGATGCGGTTCTCGGGCTTCAGGCTCTCGGGGAGCAGGAAGATGCTGAGGATCGCGATCGTGAGCCCGACGGCGGCGGTGAGGAACACCGGCAGACGCAGGTCGATCGCGGCGAGGAGGCCGCCGACGGCCGGGCCGATCATCATGCCGATGCCGGAGAGGGCGCCGAGCAGGCCGAAGCGCTGCGCGCGCTTCTCGGCCGGGGTGATGTCTGCGAGGTAGGCGAAGAGCGCGGGCATGTCCCCCGCGGTCAGCCCCTGGACGACGCGGGCGAGGACCAAGACCCAGAGCGCCCCGCCCACGCCGAACAGCGTCATCGAGAAGGCGGCGCCGAAGGCGGCGGCGATGATCACCGGGCGCCGGCCGAAGCGATCGGACAGCCGGCCGAGGAAGGGGGCGACGAGGAAGGCGCACAGGCCGTTGATCGCCTCGAGCACGCCGACCCAGATCGCGAGGTCCTTCTCGTCCGAGACGTACTCGAGCACGACGAAGGGCAGGACGGGAAGGACGACGGTCATCCCGATGACGGTCAGCATCGTCAGGACGATGAGCATGACCCAGGCGCGGCTGCCGACGCGCGCGGATGAGTTGAGTGAAGTCATACCGAAAGTGTATCCGTACCAGTTTTGGTGTCAAGCCAGTTTTGTATCGGATTCGCGATAGAGTGTCGGCATGACGAACGCCGAGCCGATGGGACGCCGCGAGCGCAAGAAGGCCGCGACGCGCAAGAACATCTCCGACGTCGCGACGATGATGTTCCTCGAGCGCGGCTTCGACAACGTCAGCATCCGCGAGGTCGCCGACGCCGCCGACGTCTCCCCCACCACGGTCTTCGCCCACTTCCCGCAGAAGGAGGCGCTCGTCTTCGACGAGGACGACGAGCAGCGCGACCGCCTCGTCTCCGCCGTCCGCGAGCGCGCCGACGGAGTGGGCATCAACCGGGCGATACACGACTTCTACGCGAGCGAGATCGAGGTGAACCTCGACGAGCACGGCGAGGACGTCGCTCGCGTCTTCATGCGCTTCCTCAACGAGACGCCCGCGCTGCGCGACTACGCGGCGAAGATGTGGCTGCGCCACGAGGACGCCCTCGCCGAGGCGATCGCCGCCGAGCTCGGCCTGCCGGAGCCCACGGCCGAGGTCCGCGTCTACGCGCGCTTCGTCCTGCAGCTGCAGCTGCTCGTGACCGACAGCGACGACCAGCTGGCGACCCTCGAGGCGGGGTTCGTCGTGCTCGAGCACGGCTGGGCGTCGGTGGAGGAGCGACTGAGGTAGACGCGACGGCGGGAGTCGAACCCGCAACGCTGCCGGTTATGAGCCGGAGCCCGGGACCACCCGGATCGCCGCGATGTGATGACTCGACCGTACCCCGTCACTCCGGCCGTGCCCAGGATCGTTGCCTGAGATCTCACCATGAGTCGGCGGATGACGCGCACACCCCGGTCAGCGGCGGATCGAGTCGTGGAACGGGTTCGGCTCGAGGGTGTAGTCGGTCGAGGCGTCGGCCCAGGTGCCTGCCCCGGGGGTCCGGCCGCCCCGGCGCACGGCGGAGAGGACCCGGGTAGCCGGCACGCCGAGCGCGAGCGCCGCACGCCCGCTCAGCGTGCGATCGTCGCAGCCGAGCACGCTGGCGCGGTGCCACGCGGCCTTCACCGCTCCCCCGCGGCCGTACCGCACCCGGCGCGCCGGCAGACCGCCGGCCCGACGCCGGTCGACGAGCTCCTCGACCCGCCGCCACCAGGTCGACTCCGACTCGGGGTGGAAGTAGTTGTCTCGGAGCCAGTCCGGGTGCGGATGCCGGAACCTGCCCGCGACGACCTCGCTGCGCCCGCCGAGCAGGCCGCTGCCGACGAAGACCGTGTTCAGCAGCGGCTTGCCGACGCCGAAGGAGTCGAGCGCGATCACCGGCACGCCGAGCGCGAGCGCCTCGATCGCGGCGGTCGAGCTCACCGTCACCAGTCCCGCCGCCGTCGACAGCGCATCGGCCATCGACCCGTAGGAGAAGACCAGGTTGGACGGATGCCGCCCCTCGAGCAGCTCGGGATAGGCGTCCCGCTCGAGGTGCGTCTCGGTCTCCCCCGGCCGCGAACGCAGCTTGATCACGACCCGTCGGGTCGGATCGGCCTTCGCCGCCCTCACCAGGGTCGACGCGATCTCGGCGCGCTCCTCGCGCTCGACCGGGACGAGGGCCTGCGCGGCGAACACGAGGTCGGTGGCCGGTTCCCGCAGCACCCGGTCGACCGGTCGCTCGGCGGTCAGGACACCGCGCGGCGCCCCTGTGCGCACGAGCTCGGACGACAGCATCCGCGCCTTCGCCCTCGCGAAGGGCAGCGTGGCGAGCGCGGTGGGCACCTGCACGCCGATCCGGCGGCCGAGCTCCTGGAACGCCCGCTCCTCTCGATGGGAGTGCACGACGAGCAGGTCGACATGGCGCCGGTACTCGAGCGCCCCGCGCTGGGCCGGTATGGCCATGCCGGGCAGGCCCGCCACGGTCACCGGACGCTGCGACAGCGTGTCGATCACACTCCCCATGAGCCGCACGAACGGTCCGCGGCCCGCGAGCAGCACCACGTCGGGACGCTGCGCCTCGAGCCACGGGGCGGCCTCGCCGAAGCGGATCCGCGAGACGGCCGACTCGTCGAGCCCTGCGCCGTCGAGGGCGGTGCGCTCCTGCGCGGCGCTCGCGGTGAGGGGCGTCTTCACCAGCAGCAGATGCGGACGGATGCCGGGCACGCCGCCGAGCAGCGACGCCGACCACTTGACGAACGAGTCGGCGTCCGCGATGGCGACGACCGACAGCTGCGCGCTCATGCCGTGACGCGACGCAGCTTCGCCATCGGCGCCCGCTCGCTGTCGAACACGCGCTTGACCCCGTCGCCGAGCGCCTTCTCGATCACCCGGATGTCGCGCACCAGGTGCTCGAGACCGGTGGGCTCGAGGGAGGCCGCGTGGTCGGAGCCCCACATCGTGCGGTCGAGCGTGATGTGGCGCTCGACGGCGACCGCGCCCAGGGCCACCGCGGCGAGCGAGATCTGCAGGCCGCGTTCGTGGCCGGAGTAGCCGACCGGCACTCCGGCGTAGCGGTCGCGCAGCGTCGAGATCATCCGCAGGTTCGCCTCCTCCGGCTCCAGCGGGTAGGTCGAGGTGGCGTGCATGAGCACGACGCGATCGGTGCCGAGCGTGTCGAGCGCGCGGTCGATCTGCTCGATCGTCGACATGCCGGTGGAGAGGATGACGGGCTTTCCGGTCTCGCGCAGCGCGACGAGCAGCTCGGTGTCGGTGAGGCTCGCCGAGGCGACCTTGTGGGCGACGACGCCCAGGTCCTCGAGGAAGTCGACGCTCGGGACGTCCCACGGCGAGGCGAACCAGTCGAGGCCCAGCAGCGTGGCGTGGTCGCCGATCTCGATGTACTCGTCGCGACCGAACTCGACGCGGCGGCGGTACTCGAGGTAGGTCATCGTGCCCCACGGCGTCTCGCGCGGCACGTCGCGCATGTGCTCGGGCGTGGAGATCTCGGGGGTGCGCTTCTGGAACTTCACGGCGTCGGCTCCCGCCCGCGCCGCGACGTCGATCAGACGCTTCGCGATCTCGACGTCGCCGTTGTGGTTGAGTCCGATCTCGGCGATCACGTACGCGGGCCGGCCCCCGCCGATCACCCGCGATCCGATGGTGACAGTCATGGTTCCTCCGGTCGTCGAATGCCTTCTCTCCTGGGTACGCGCCGATGGTGAACTCCGCGCGACCCCCGGGTTGCCGGAACGGGTCAGTTGGACAACACGCGCTCGACCAGCTCGCGGACGGCCCCGTCGCCGCCGTTCCGGCTCAGCACGACCCGCGCCTCCTCGATCACGAGCGGATGCGCGTCCGCCACCGCGATCGGCCAGCCGACGATGCGCAGCGCCGGAAGGTCGTTGACGTCGTTGCCCAGGTAGGCGATGTCGGCGAGGTCGAGGCCGTTGTCCGCGGCCCAGGTGCGCAGGGCCAGGGCCTTGTCCTCGACGCCGTGCAGCACGGGGACCCGCAGCTTGTCGGCGCGCGCCCTGACCACGGGGTTCTCCTCCGTCGACAGGATGAGCATCGGCACGCCCGCTCTGCGCAGCAGGGCGACGCCCATGCCGTCCTCGCGGCTGACCCGCACCCGCTCGCCACCGTCGGCGTCGATGATCGCGGTGTCGTCGGTGTGCACCCCGTCGAAGTCGGTCACGACCGCCGTGACCGGGATCGGATGCCGAGGCTCATGCAGCGTCGCGAGGGAGCGCGCGATGCGCAGCTGCTGCTCGTCGTCGATCTCGATCGCCGTCCACTCCGGGACCTCCGCGATCGCGGTGCGGCCGAAGAAGCGGTGCCCGCTGTCGCGGAAGCCGTCCGCCCGGAACACGTAGAACGCCCCCGTCTCGAGGTAGTGCGGCTCGCGGTCCTGCCGGCGCGGCCTGTGCGCGGCGTCGTGGTTGATCGCGGCGGCCGTGCCCTCGGCATCCCTCCGCCACAGGAATCCGTAGGTCTCGTACGCCGAGAACACGCTGTCGGCCTCTCCCCTGCGCACCGTCGCCACGGCGTCGGCGAGTGCGTCTGCGGGGATGAACGGCGAGGTCGCCTGCAGGAAGGCGACGACGTCGACCTCCTCCCCGGATGAGGCGAGGACGTCGAGAGCGTGCAGGATCGCGCTCTCCGAGGTCGCCGTGTCGCCGGAGAGCTCCGCCGGACGGCGGACGACCCTGGCGCCGGCCGATCGGGACATCTCGGCGATCTCGGCGTCGTCGGTGGACACGACGACGAGGTCGATCCCCTCCGCGGCGAGCGCCGCGTGCACGGCGCGCGCCACGAGCGGCACCCCGCCGACCCTCCGCACGTTCTTGCGCGGCACCTGCTTCGATCCGCCTCGGGCGGGGATGATCGCGACCGTCGTCATCGTCCTCGTATCGCCTTCCATGCGCGTCCGGCCCGGCGCCGCACGCCGAGTGCCGTGAGCTTCAGCTCCTCCATCCGGCCCACGCCGCCCGCCGGACGCAGCGCGCGCTGCACCGGGGTGGGCGCCGGTGCGCCGGGCAGCCGCAGGGCCGCCAGTCGCGCGGGCGCGAAGTACCGGTCCCGCTCCGCCGGCTCGAGCCCCTCGAGCAGCGCCTCGGCACGGGGGCGCAGATGGGCGGCGATCTCGGGCTGCATGGCGTAGCCGACGGCGTCGACGAGCTGCTGCAGCGCGACGGCATCCGCCCATCGCGCGTCCGTCCTGGTGAGCGCGTCGACGATCGTGGCGGGGATCCGATTGCTGTTCTCGAACGGCGTCAGCCGGGCGAGCACCGTCTCGACCCCCGCCGATCCGATCTCGCGCCCGTGCAGCGCGCGTACGGTGGGCAGGGCGGTCGAGAACCCCGCCACCACGGCTCGCGCGTCCAGACGCTCCGCCAGCAGCTCGGCCGCGAGCCGCCCGCGGTACTCGGCGAACCCGGCGCCGTGCGCGGCCGCCCGCGTCCGCAGCGCCTCGGCGAACCGCGGCGGCGCCGAGGGGTGCGGCTTGAACACGATGCGCTCGGGCGACCAGGCCGCCGCACGATCGATCATCTCGACCTGCATGGCGACCTCCTCGGCCTCGGTGACGAGGCCGAGGGCGGCGAGGTACTGGCCGAGAACGAGCACGGTCGCGCCGTCGCCCTCAGGGAGCGCCTCGTCACCTGCGGTCTCGTTCAGGACCGCTCCGAACGACGCCGGCGGCACGGGCACGGCGGCGGCGTACGGCGCCCCCGCCAGCGGCACGACCCCCGGCACCACGTCGGCGTGCACGACCTGGACGATGCGCGCGGCGACGGTGTGCGGCAGCGCCACCCGCATCGGCGCATACGTCATCAGCCCGTCGCCCACGATCGTGATGCGAGCCCCGGGGAACAGCGACATCAGAGTGCGGGCCGGAGCCACCTGCGGGCTCTGCACGAACAGCTCGACGTCCCTCGGATCGAGGCGCCACGCGCGCACGAGCAGTCGCCCGAGCACCGGCAGATCGGCGTCGCGCGGCCTCCACGAGCTCGGATGCACCGCCCCCAGCAGCTCGTCGAGGTCCTCGACGCGGTCGAACCTGGCCCGCAGCGAGCGCAGCGCCGGGTCGGCGACGATGCCGCGGCTGATCTCGGGGATCCGCGCCGAGTGGAACGGCACGAGCACACGTTCCTCGTCGCCGCCGATCAGGCCGTCGTCGATGGCCGCCGCGGCCGTGGCGAGTCCGTACGCGCTGTGGAGGGCGAAGATCTGCGTCATGCGCGGCTCCCCGCCGTGCGCAGGAGGGGGGCGAGCACGCGGCGGCGGGGGCCGTCGAGACGGCCGATGACCGCGTCAACCTCGCCGGCGGGCAGCCGGGCGAGCAGCGAGCGGATGCCGGAGCGCATCTCCGTGCGGAGCGAGGGCGCCATCCGGCGCGCGCGCACGAGGTGCCGCGAGCTCAGAGCGAGCACGGTCCAGGTGACCTTGGGCAGGAAGCGCTCGGCCTCGGCATCCGCTCCCACCATGTCGATCACCTCGCCCATCGCCCGCACGAAGTCGAGCTGCCTGCGGTCGCGCGCCTGCGTGAGCGAGGTCGCGACGCCGCGCCGGTAGAGCAGCGCGGGGGCGTCGACCACGGCGAAGGAGGCGGCCCGCAGGTGCAGCCGCCAGATCCACGGGCGGTCCTCGGCCGTGAACAGCCCCGAGGAGAAGGACGCGAGCCCCTGGTCGATCACCCGGCGGTGGAGCATCCCCGCCCAGGCGAACGGATAGTCGACCATGGTCGGCTCGTGCTCGGGCAGGATCGCGTCGCGCGGCGGACGCACCCGCTCCCGCCAGGGGTACGGCGCGCGTCTCAGCATCCGCTTCGTCCCGGAGACCGTCACGTGATCGGTGCGCACGAAGTCGCAGTCCAGCTCGCGCAGCCGCGCGACGAGGACCTGCAGGCGCAGCGGCTGCATCCAGTCGTCTCCGTCGAGGAAGCAGAAGGCGTCGCCCTCGACGTGCTCGAGCCCCTGGTTGCGCGCGCTCGCGAGACCCTGCGGACGCGGGTTCGTGAGCACGACCGCATCGTGGAGCCGGTCCGCATAGCGGCGCATGAGGGCGCCGGTCTCATCGCGCGACCCGTCGTCGATCATGACGACTTTGAGGGCCGCGGCGTCGTCGAACTGCCGGGTCAGGGTCTCCAGCGTCGTGGCGATGTAGGGACCGGCGTCCTTCGCGGGGAGGATGACGGTCGCGTCAGGTGTGCGCATGGTTCCAGGCATGCTCGCATCCGTGCGTGGCCGCTCCGCGACGCCGAGGTGAACGCCGGGTGTCCTCCATGCGGAGGCTGTCCGAAGATCATGACGGACATAACGGGATCACCCTCTTCTTCTTTTCGTATTTATATACGATTATGGATGCATGGCGGAGCCGACGGATCTCGACAGGGAGTTCGAAGAGCGCGAGCGCGTTCTCGACACCTGGGTCGAGAAGCAGCGGCAGATCGCGATGCTGCAGGCGGAATCGGCCGAGCTGCTGATCAAGCGCATCGCCATCTACGATCGCGACCTCGTCGGCAACGGCTATCACCGCGACTCCGCCTACCGCTCGATGGTGGCCGAGCACTCCGCGGCAGGCCGCGTACCCACCGGCACCATGGAGGCGTCGTTCCTGGACGCGCGCACGCTCCGCGACAGCCTCCCCGCCGTGCGCGCATCGTTCGCCGGAGGGCTCGTCACGGCCGCGCACGTACGCGAGATCGTGCGGGCGTCGAGCGTCGTGATCGAAGCCGTAGAGCACGACAGGGCGGATGCCGAGATCATCCCGCTCTTCGAGGCGGCGGCCCTCGTCGTCGCCGAGCAGGAGACCGCCGCGCGCACCCGGGCGCAGGTGCAGCAGATCGCCGCAGCGCTCGCCGGTGAGACCGTGATCGAGAGACACCGACGCGCCGAACAGGACCGCGGCGTCACGGTACGCTCGCTCGGCGACGGGCTCGCGCTGCTCACCGCCGTGCTGCCCGAGTGGGTGGGCGTGGCGATCATGGACCGGCTGACCCACCTCGCGCGCAGGATCGCGGAGGGACGGGACGATCGTGTCCCTCTGCTCGACGTCGATGTGCTCGACGGCGGTGAAGACAGGATCGCGCCCGACGACATCGCGCCCGACGACCCGGTCGTCGATCGAGATCTCATCTGGGAGGAGGCTTGGGGCGCGGCGGTCATCCGGGCCGACGGGACCTTCGCTCTCGACCCCGACGACGATGTCGAGCACATCCCTGCCGACACCCGCACCGTCGATCAGATCCGCGCGGACGTCCTCTCCGACATGCTCCTCGCATCCGACCCGAGCAGGGCGAACGGCGATGCCCTCGACAACGTGCAGGCACGCATCCAGATCACGCTCGCGGCGCGCACCGCGCTCGGCGCCGATGAGGCGCCCGCCGAGCTCGACGGCCACGGGCCGCTGGATCCTCGCGTCGCCCGCCTGCTGGCGGGACGCAACGACGGATGGACGCGTCTCTTCCTCGATCCCGCGGGCATGCTGCTCGAGACCGACGCCTACACGCCGACGACGGCGATGAAGAGGTTCCTGCGGGCGCGCGATCGGCACTGCCGTTTTCCCGGGTGCCGCATGCCCGTCCATCGCTGCCAGATCGACCACAACCACGACCATGCCAAGGGCGGGCCGACGGCGCTCGGCAATCTGTGCCACTTCTGCGCGAATCATCACGCGCTCAAGCATCCCGACGTGCCCGACCGGTTCCGCTGGACCGCCAGGCAGAGACCGGACGGCACGGTCACCTGGTCGAGTCCGCTCGGCCGCTCGTACCATGATCCCCCGCGACGAAGGGTGATGTTCGTCTGAGCCGCCTCGCCATCCGCCGCGGTTTCCGCGACGATGGACGGATGCCGCATCCGCACCGACCGCCATGGAGACCGGTGCTGCGCCGCGGGACCGATCTACGCTGGGTGACGGCGCGCTCGTGGACAAACCGCTGGTATCCGCAGGGCGTCGACACGGGAGTCCTGCGAGGGCGACGGATGCTCGCGGTCAGCTGGTTCCGGCAGGACCGCGACAGGACGCACCTCGCCTCGAGGGTGTCGTTCGTCGACCTCCCCCGGCGACGAACTCTCGACGTCGCCCTCGCGGTCGATTCCGGGGGCGGAGAGCTAGAGCCCGCGCGCATCCACGTCGGAGGCCTCGCCTGGTTCGGCGACCGCCTGTTCGCCGCCGCGACGACGCAGGGCGTGTGGGAGTTCGACCTGGCCGACATCCGCACGGTGCGCGGCGCGGCCGCCCGCCGTCTCACGCGCACGACGCGCTCACGCGCGCTCGTGGCTGTGCGCACCCGGGTTCACCCGGTGGATCTGCGCTGCTCCTTCATCGGCAGGGTGTTCGACGAGCACGGAGGCGCTGCCCCCCGGGTCCTGATCGGAGAGTTCCGTCCGGGCGAGGAGGGACGGCTCGGCGAGTTCGCGCTCGGCGACGACGGCTTCGCGCGGGTGCGCGAGTGCGCACCGGGCATCGGGCGCATGCAGGGCGCCGCGCTCTGGGGCGACGAGCTCTTCGTGTCGCAGTCCGACGGTCTCCGGCCCGGGACCCTGTGGCGCGGGCCCTTCGGGCATCCGATCCGCAGCGCCGTCCCGCTCCCCGCCGGGTGCCAGGATCTCGCCCTCGACCCCGAGGCCTCCGTGCTGTGGTCGCTCGGCGAGCATCCGTGGCGCAGGGTGGTGCGTGGCATCCCCCTCGCTACCCTGGGAGTCCCGCATCCCGGAGGAGGACGCACATGACCGGAACCCGTCGGCGCTCCGCCTGGCGCACCATCGGCCTCACGCTCGTCGGCCTCGCCTGCATCCTGCCGCTGACCGGATGCTTCGTGATCCCCCTGGTCGACAACCGCTCCCCCTTCGACGACCCCTTCGGCGCGAGCAGGGCCGACATCGCGAACGCGCTCCCCGTCGTGCAGGAGGCGCTCGATCAGGTCGGCACGCAGGACGGCCTGTGGCGCTACGAGGCCGAACGGGGGCAGGACAACTGCGAGGGCGCGTGCGATCTGCGCGTCGAGGTGCGCATCGTCCCCGTCGGCGATCCGTCGGCGTACCCCGAGGCCGATCCTGAGGGCGATCCGACCATGGTCGTCGTGCCCGAGCAGGTGCTGCGCGATGTGCTGGTCGCCGCCGTTCCCGCGGCGGAGGGGCAGCGGGTCGACGTGCGCGTGCTGGCGGGCGACGTCGACGACCTCCGCAGCGATCTCGACGAGGCGGTCGAGACCGTCTTCGGCCCGCTCCCGGACGACGGCCTCTACGAGGAGGCGTTCTCCGTCGTGCGGGGCTTCTCCCCCGGGGACGCCGCCATCAGCGCGCGCACACGGGACCATGAGGGCGTGCTCGACGCGATGGGACTGACCTGAGCATCCGCCCGCTCCCGGGTGGTCCCGCGCACCTGGGGATCGCCCGCAGGTCGCGAACGTAGACTGGTGTGGTGAAGCCCGCACCGATCCTCGTCTACTCCGTGCTGCGGTTGCTGGCGTTCCTCGTCCCGCTCGCGATCCTCTGGTACTTCTTCCCGATCTTCCGGGAGCTGTGGTGGCTCGCCGCCATCTTCGCCGCGCTCATCGGCGTGAGCATCTCGATGCTCTTCCTGCGCACCCCGCTCTCCGACGCGTCCAGCCGCATCTACGAGCGCCGCCGGACCCGCACGACCGCCGGACAGCAGGACGCCGCCGCCGAGGACGAGGCCCTCGACAAGGACTCCGAGGCCTGATCCGCCACCGCCGGGCCCGACCGCGGCACCGACCGGCACGGACCACGCATCGGGCACAGGTGCGGATCGAGCACATGACGCGCCGCAGCATCCGTCGTCTTCTCGGCGTGCCGTCGTCGATGTCCGAAGCTGTGCCCGGCAACAGCCCGGCTCGTCTCCGAAGCTGTGCCCGGGCCCGAGACCGTGCCCGGGTCCGGGGCACGACCGGCTCAGCCGACTGCGGTACTGACCGGGCACCGAGCACAGGTGGGCACCGAGCACAAGTGCGGACCGAGCACATGACGCGCCGCAGCATCCGTCGTCTCCTCGGCGTGCCGTCGTCGATGTCCGAAGCTGTGCCCGGCAACAGCCCGGCTCATCTCCGAAGCTGTGCCCGGGGCCGAGACCGCGCCCGGCAACAGCCCGGCTCATCTCCGAAGCTGTGCCCGAGCCCGAGCCCGAAGCCGTTCCCGGGCCGGGGCACGACCGGCTCAGCCGACGAAGGCCCAGAACAGCGCGCCCGCGTAGAGCAGCGCGGCCAGCGAGGTCAGCCCGAGGGCGATGACCAGCTCGCCGGGCTTGCGGTAGGTCCACACGATCAGCAGCGCCGGCAGGGCGGCGAGCAGCGCGAGCAGCGCGATCCAGGCGATCGGGAACAGCAGCGCGAGGACCACGGCGATCGCGAACGGCGCGAGCACGAACAGCGTGTAGAGCACCTGCGTCGCACGGCGTCCGATGAGCACGGTGAGGGTGCGCTTGCCGACGAGGCGGTCCTGGTCGATGTCGCGGAGGTTGTTGGCGAGCAGCACGGCGCAGGCGAACAGACCGGCGGCGACGGCGCCGAGCCACGCCTGCTGCGGCAGCGCGAAGATCTGCACCCAGGTCGTGCCGAGGGTGGCCACGAGCCCGAAGAACACGAAGACGAACACCTCGCCGAGGCCGAAGTAGCCGTAGGGGCGCTTGCCCCCGGTGTAGAACCACGCGGCCACGATGCACGCGGCGCCGACCGCCAGCATCCACCACTGCTGCGTGCGGATCACGATCGCGAGCCCCGCCACCGCCGCGAGCGCGAAGAACACGAGCCCGATGATCAGCACCGTGCGCGGCTTCACCCGTCCCGACGCCGTCAGGCGCGCGGGGCCGACCCGGTGCGCGTCGGTGCCGCGCACGCCGTCGCTGTAGTCGTTCGTGAAGTTCACGCCGATCTGCAGGAGGACGGCGACCACGAGGCAGGCCAGCGCGATGACCCAGTGGAACTCCGGTCCGGTGCTGCGGGCGGCGCCGGTGCCGATGACGACGGGGGCGATCGCGAGCGGCAGGGTGCGCAGGCGCGCGGCGCCGATCCAGTCGCCGATCGTCACCGGGCCGAGCTCGATGACGGGCTTCTTCGCCGGATTTCCGCTGGTGCGGTTCGGCCTGCGCTTCGTGCTCGCGCTCTTCTTCTTACGCTGTGAGGATGCTGCCACGGAGGGAATCCTAGTGGCACCGCCGATGTGTCTCCGGGCGGCCGGCGCGCAGGCGGTGGGTCAGAGGCCCGGCCGGGTGTCTTTGCCGTCGAGCCAGAGGGTGTCGGACTCGTCGGAGTGCGCACCGCCGGTGCCGACGTGCTTCGCGCTGATCTGCGGCCCCTTGGTGATGACGTGCACGAGCGCCATGCCGTAGCCGCGGGACAGGTCGTAGTCGGCCCGCAGCCATTCGAGGATCGGGGTGGCCTTGGTCCCGGGCCCGAACCCCTTCTCGGCGGCGAGGTCGATGAACTGCCGGGGAGTCAGCCCGGTCTTCGTCTCGATGTTGTCGAGGTATGCCTGGAACGACATGCTCACTCCCGTCCTGTCTGCGCTGTGCCCGTCGCTCGTGCCGAGCGAGCGTCGGCGAGTCGAAGCGACGCGTCTTCGTCGAGGAACGTCTGGATGATCGTGGACGAGGCGTGGATGCCGATGATGCGCAGCATCCCGTCGCCGATGTTGATGAAGCGATGAGGGACGAAGGCGGGCCCGGTGGCGGTGTCGCCCGCCTCGGCGACGAAGGACTCGTCGCCGACCGTGATGCGAGCGGCGCCCTCGAGCACCACCCAGGTCTCAGAATAGGGGTGCCAGTGCAGTCCCGGCCCCTCACCGGGCTGGTTCTCGACGTAGAAGTAGGAGACGTCGGCGCCGTGCTCGGCCCCGACGAACCTGCGGCTGCGTCCCGTGCCGATGCGGATGCCCGCGCCGGCGACGACCGTCTCGAGAGGTGGTGTCGTGTTCATGCCCCCAGTCTCGACAGGGCGCATCCGGCATCCTAGAGTTTCGATGTGCATCGAAACTCTCTTCCGATCGAGGGCATCGACCATCCCGATCACCGCGTCGAGTTCCATCTGAGCCCGGGCGACATCCAGGCGGTGCGGTTCGGCATCTCCCCCGGGCACGAGCTGGCGCACGCGGTGCGGGTGCTGCTGCGCCCCGCCCAGCATCCGCTGCAGTGGGGCTGGCTCCGCGCGGTGCGCGAGCGCCTGCCGCGCGAGAGCTTCGCACTGCTCGCCGCCGTGATCGGCGACGACGGCTACCTCCCCGACTTCCTCACCGCGGCGCCGAGCTGGGACATGACGGCGGATGCCGAGCTCGAGGCCCTGCGTGCCGCGCCGCTCGCGGGCATGCGGGTCGACTTCGCCAAGATGGTGCGGCGCTCCACGGGTGCGAGGCAGAAGGCCCTGCGCGACATGCGGGAGCAGCCGGGCCGGGCACGGGCGATGATCGCCGACGCCTGGCAGGAGATGTGGGAGGCCGCGCTCGCACCGGTCTGGCCGCAGCTGGAGCGGATCCTCCGTGCCGACATCGCCGTGCGCGCACGGACGATCGCGGTCTCCGGCATCGCGGCCATGGCAGGCGACCTGCATCCGAGGGTCGGCTGGGGCGACGGAGCCGTGCGCGTCTCGCTGCGCCGTCACAGCGAACAGGTCGACTGCCGAGGGAGCGGACTGGTGCTCGTCCCCTCGGTGATGTCGTCGTGGGGCTGCATGGTGCTCACCGAGCCGCCCGCGCAACCCACGCTCTTCTATCCCGCGCGAGGGGTGACCGCCGCCTGGGCGCGGGACGCCACCGAGGTCGCCGCGGCGCTGGGAGCCCTCCTCGGCCCCGCACGGGCCGGCATCCTGCTCGATGCGGGCGCCGCGCGCACGACCACGCAGGTCGCCCGGGACGCGGGTGTCGCACCGTCGACGGCATCCCACCATCTCACGGTGCTCCGCGACGCCGGCCTCATCGGCAGCGAACGCGACGGGAACAGGATGCTGCACCTGCGCACACCGCTCGGCGAGGCGATGGTGGGCGGAGTTCTCTGAGCCGACCTCGGCGCCTCCCGCACGCCGGAGCGCGCCGATCAGGACCCGACGGGGATGATGGGCCGGTGCTCGTAGTAGGTCTGCAGCACGACGGTCGTGCGCGTGCTGACGTTCGCGGCGAGACGGATGTCGCGCACGAGCTCTTCCAGCGCGCGCGGCGACGGGACGCGCACGAACAGCATGTAGCTGGCGTCGCCGGCGATCGAGTGGCAGGCCTCGATCGCGGCGAGATGCTCCAGCAGCTCGGGGGCGTTGTCGGGCTGGGCAGGGTCGAGCGGAGTGATCTCGATGAACGCGGACAGCGGGGTGCCCACCTGCTCAGGATCGAGGACCGCGCGATAGCCGGCGATGACGCCCCTCGTCTCCAGTCGCTTGAGCCGCGACTGCACGGCGGAGACGGAGAGGCCGACGGCCTCGGACAGCTGGGCGAGCGTCACTCGCCCGTCCCGGGAGATCTCGGTGAGGATCGCGCGGTCGACAGAGTCATCCATGCATGAAATAATATCGGTAGAAACCGGCTACCACCGGAAAATTTCCTGTCAGAACGATCGGAGGTCCCGATGTCCCTCTCCACCACCAGCAACGCTCTCATCGGCGAACCCGAGGTCGTCGAGGACGCGTCGACCGCCGAGCAGTCCGCCGCGTGGGCGCAGCTCAAGGACGCCGCCATCGCGATCCGCGAGCTGCAGGTCAAGGACGGCTCGATCCCGGATGCCGCGCACCACGCCGCCGCGCGTGAGTACGTGAGCGCGATCACGTCCGGCATCCGCGCCCTCGCCCCCGCCTTCCCGCACGACGCCGAGTACCTCGCCGCATCGATCGCGGACTTCGAGCGCTGGGCCGACGAGGGATTCGGCGTTCCCGACTTCCTCGACTCCCTCGTGGCGTTCCAGCCGCAGCAGCACCGCGTCGACGGCATCCGCCACCTGGTGATCTTCCCGATGTACACGCAGAACGGCTCGAGCGACCGCCTCGTCGAGGCGCTCATCGTCGAGACGATCTGGCCGGAGTTCATCGCCGCGCTCGAGGCGGGCGACTACGGCAACAAGCTGTTCGTCTCGCTGCGCCTGATCGACTTCACCCCCGGCTACGACACGAACTCGGCGGTGCTGTTCCCCGAGACCGTCGCGATGCGCGAGATCCCGTCGTTCACCTGGGGCGCGATCTTCCAGGATCGCGAGGCGGCACGCTACCGCCGGGTCGTGCGCGCAGCATCCGAGATCACGAACCTCGACCTGCCCGAGCGCGCCGCGGCGATGCTCGACGATCAGGCGCTCACCGAACGCGCGTTCGTGATGTGGGACATCATCCACGACCGCACGCACATGCGCGGAGACCTGCCGTTCGACCCGTTCATGATCAAGCAGCGGATGCCGTTCTTCCTCTACTCGCTCGAGGAGATGCGCTGCGACATGACCGCGTTCCGCGAGTCGGTGAAGATCGAGCGGGCCCTCGCGGCCCGCATCGCCGCCGGCGAGGAGCTCACCGCGGCCGAGCAGGAGATGCACGACCACGCGGGTCTCGTGCAGTACGCGGTGATCTTCGACCGCATCTTCCGCTTCGCGATCACGGGCAACCGGGTGCGCAACTACGACGCGGTCGGCGGCCAGCTGCTGTTCGCCTGGCTGCACCAGCGCGGCGTGCTGCACTGGACCGACACCGCCCTCGCCTTCGACTGGGAGAACGTCCCCGACGCCGTGGTGGCCCTGGGAGATGCGATCGACGACCTGTACTGGCACTCGATCGACCGTCCGAAGGTCGCCCACTGGCTCGCCGCCTACGAGCTGGTGCGCGGCACGCTCACCCCGCACCCGGCCTCGCAGTGGGCTCGCGGGCTGTCCGACGAGATCCTCGCCGGGGCGCCCAAGGGCTACACGGATGCCGTGATGGACGACGAGTTCCCGCTGTCGATGTTCTTCGAGACCCTCGACAAGAAGATGAAGCCGGTCATCGAGTCGACCGTGGGCATCCGCGGCGCCGACGACTGATCGACTCGCCTCCCTCGGGACGGCCGGCCCTCGCACGGATCGGGCAGGATCGTCCCGAGGGACGCGTGTTCCTCTTCCGGGACCGGAAGCAGTGTGAAGGGAAGTCGCCATGGGTCTCAGCGGTCGCACGATCGTCCTCGCCGGAGCCACGAGCGCGGCGGGTCTCGCCGTCGCACAGGCGCTGCTGACCGCGGGGGCGCGGGTCGTCGCGACCGGCCGCTCGTCCGAGCGCCTGGCGCCGCTGCGCGACGCGGGAGCCGAGACCGAGGTCGCGGATGCGACCTCGCTCGACGCGATGGCCGACCTCGCCGCACGTCTCGGCTCCGTCGACGGCGTCGTGCCCCTGGTCGGGGGCTGGCGCGGGGGCGGCGGGCTCGCCGGGCAGACGGACGCCGACTTCGACGCGCTCCTCCCGGCGGTGCAGGCGGTGCGCGCGGCCAGCCGCGCCTTCGACGACGCTCTGCGCGCCTCGGATGCCGGACGCTTCGCGATCGTCTCGTCGACCGCCGTGGGCCGTCCGCTGGCGGGCGGCGCGAACTACGCCGCGGTCAAGGCCGCGAGCGAGGCCTGGACCCGCGCGGTGGCCCAGGGGTACGCGAAGGCGGCGCGTGAGGCCGAGGAGCCTCTGCGCACGGCATCCGTCGTCTTCCGCGCGAAGGCCCTGGATCCCGCCGGGCTCGCCTCCGCGGTCGTCGGCCTGTGGCAGCGCGACGCCGCCGAGCTGAACGACCGGATCATCGACCTCTGATCCGCCCCGGAGCGCCCCCGGTCAGACGCCGTCGGCCTCGCGGGCGTCGGCGGGATCGAGACCCGCCCGGCCACCGCGCGCCGTCACCGGATCGATCACGGCGGCGCCCTCTCCGCCGGCGCCCGTCGCGCCATGCCGGCCCTCCGCAGCGACGGACTCAGCCCCGGCATCCGCCTCGCCGTCCCCCGGCTCCTGAGCGGGCGCGTGCGCGTAGAGCTCAGTCAGCTGACGGTACGACCTGGTCAGGAAGGCGAGCCCGCCGACGACGACCATGATGAGCCCCGCGAACAGGCAGATCAGGGCGATGCCGCGGGCCTCGCCCTCGCCGAGCAGCCAGCCCCACTGCGCGTGACCCGCGGGGGTCTTCATGTACGGGATGATCAGGAACTCGGCGAGCGGGGCGATGAGGAAGGCGGTGATGGGCGCCGCAGCGGCCTCCATCGCCGCCGCGACGCCGAACACCCGACCCTGGCGGTCGAACGGCACGACCTTCTGGATTATCGTCTGCTCGGCGGCCTCGGCGGGCGGCACCAGCGCCATGTAGACCCACATGCCGATCACGTACAGCGGCCACCATTCGCGCAGCATGAACACGGCCCCGAGCAGCCCCATGGCGATGACCACGAGCAGCAGGGTGCGCATCGGCTTGGGCCCGAGACCGAACTTGGCCACGAGAGCGCCGCCGATCAGGAATCCGGTGGACGCGAACGCGAGGGCGAAGCCCCAGGTCTGCGCGTCGAACAGCGTGAGCCCGTACGGATCCATGAGCGCCATGTAGACGCCCCCGATGAGGTTGTTGAACGTCGAGAACACGATGAGCGCGAACAGCCCGGGCGCGAGCCTGATCGCGGTCACGCTGCCACGGAAGTCCAGAGCGCTGGACGCCTCCGGATCGGGCTGCGGCGTGCCCTCGGGGATGCGGATGAACAGCAGGTGCACGAAGGTCAGCGCCATCGCCGCGATCGCGATCACGAGCGTCCAGCCCATGCCGAGGAACCCGATCGAGAGCCCCGAGAAGACGCTCGTGACGAGGAAGGCGAGACCCTGCACGGTGCCGACGAGACCGTTCGCGTTGGCCCGTCTCTCCTCCTCGACGAGCAGCGTGACGGTCGTCGACAGGGCGATGTTGCGCAGCTGCTCGATCACCCCGCCGAAGAGGATCACGAGGGAGAACAGCCAGAACCAGGGCCCGCCGAGATCGAGCAGGGCGCTCTCGGGCTGCCAGAGGTACAGGATGCCGGCGACGAGGAAGGCCGCCGCAGAGATCACGCTGGACAGCAGCATGACCGTGTGCTTGCGGTGCCGGTCGACGATGGTGCCGAAGATCATCGCGAAGAACGCGATGAACAGCATGTAGGCGCCGCCGATGACACCGGTCGCCAGCACGGACTGCGTCTCGATATACACCCAGAACGTCAGCGCGAACCACAGGAAGCTCGTCGTCACGTTGGCGATGAGCGTGTTGACGAGGACGTTCGCGAAGGCCGTCTTCGCTGCGGTGCGCTCCATGGTTATCTCCTATGTCAAGCGGCCTGTGGGATGCAAGTCGTTTGGGCTTGTTCGTGGTGGATGAGGATGTTGAAGACGACGCGGGCGAGGCGACGTTTCAGGGCCCGGTAGGCCTCTGTGCTGG
>Ga0222419_100259_pt1 | contig 74501 bp, 37 predicted proteins | sample 1B20Ametagenome_FD_182474 | JGI IMG/M metagenome (GOLD analysis project Ga0222419, IMG submission 182474) | Enriched microbial communities from leaf-cutter ant dump, University of Wisconsin, Madison, United States - 1B20A (version 2) | ecosystem: Environmental > Terrestrial > Nest > Insects nest...
TGGTACAGAATATTTCGTTCTTTGCGTTTCATGTTGACTCACCTCGGTAATTGCGGCTCTCTCTTTAATTACCCATTTGGGATCTCCGCATTTTACCTTGGAAAGAATTTCTGGGACGATGCACTAGTATATTCATTTATCCTCCCTCTTTCCCTAGAAGATGTTAGTAGAGGCAACAAGAACCTGTCGGTTCGATCCAATGAGTATACCCAGGGCACATGTAAACAGCATACTCTACATGCATTTCAAATGGGCAAAGCTCTGAAACATTACAAAAGGTTTGATACGGACACATTACAGACACCTCCTTTCGTTTAATTGTCGACTTCCCCCCATCCAAATTCTGGGCGACTATCATAATGTTATCATGCTATCTTAAACAAAACACCGAAAACTTACTGCAGGTTTTTGAATCTAATTTTGACAAACCTCGGCTCAATAATATTCCATAATCTGCTCAATCGCGTTTTCCGCATCTATCCTGTGCATAAGGATATAGGTAAAAATTAGAGAGATTCCATTAATCTTGTTACGAACCTCATACGCCTCCAATAATTGGCCTTTTTTTAAATTATCTGTGCGTGACGGCGGGAAATACGCCATGACATTCCTGTCTTGAACTTCAGGTACCGCGGCTGCAAATGATTCTTTAACGTCCGCGTTGTCTAGTACCGATCCGACACCTTGCTTGCTGATCGATAGTTGATGCTCACCGGACAACAGGTAAGCCATCACACGAAACGCTTCTTCCTTGTGGGTGCTGTCTGCATTCAGTTGCAACGCCTGTTCAATTCTGACGGGTTGCTGGTTCGGGTAATCGGCAAAAACGGGATATGTCACAACATCCATATCGATTCCAGCTTGAACAGCATCCTGCAGTATGAATCTCCTGTCCCTATAGTTGTTCCGGCTTGTTATGTACCAATATGGACTAATTGACATAGCAATCTCGTTATGCTCAAAGTTATTCATGTACCCGTTATCTCTGTCTGAAGCAGACATAGGAAATTGCCAATATCGATAACCAGGCAAGCCTGCCACTTCTTCGTATAGAGCGACGATTCTCATCCACTTTTCCCGAATCCCTTGGAGATTTCCTGTGTGGTCTTGCCAATCGATTCCTAACTGATAAACCAGATTAATCCATGCATTAATAGATAAGTCCAGTCGAACGCCGGAAGGCAGTTGGCGAGCCAATGCCAGCACCTCATTCCAAGTCATGCCATCCCTGGGATATTCAACGCCATACTTATCGAATATCTGCTTGTTATAATACATTGCCAACAGCTTCCTGCTATAGGGAAGAATCGCTAGTTCACCATGGGTTTGTAACGATTCAGCGTGATTCCATATCTTGCGATTGATGTGACTAATGTCCAATTGGTTACTTTCGATATACGGCGTCAAATCTTCAGCGTCGAAAAAACCAGAACCCGGAAAATCGGGGATGTAATCAACATCCATAGTGGAATCTCGCACCAAGGAATGACGTATATCTCCAATCTCTCTGGCATTCGACAGTCCCTCGGTGATAAACGAATTCTCCCAATCATAACGTAACTCAATCTCCGGAAACTTCGCTTCAACCGGCTGCTTAATTTGGGAATTGAACACTTCTTCCTTCAAGAAGGTGGAGAAGACCAAATGAACTTTGTTTTCGTCCACTTTGGGCTGAGTGGTACAACTGGCAAGCAATACTGCGCATAGAACCAAAATAATCCCTGCATAAAGCAAATGGGGCTTCCTAGGCTCAATCATCACACCGTCACACCCCTATCTGTAAAAGTTCATTCCCCTAGCAACTCGTCCTGATACCACTTCGCCTGTGTCGTGAACATCGCCGCATATTTCCCGTTCAACCGCATTAATTCCTCGTGTGTTCCCTGCTCGATTAGCCTGCCCTTGTCCAGGACGAGAATATGATCGGCATGCTTGCAGCTGCCGAGGCGATGCGAAATCAGGATCGCCGTGCGGCCTGTGGCAATGCGGGAGAATTGCTCGAACACTTCGGCTTCGGCCAGAGGATCCATCGAAGCGGTAGGCTCATCGAGTGCGACGACTTCGGCATCTCGAAACAGGGCTCGGGCCAACGCGATCTTCTGCCACTGACCATAGGACAACTCCCGTCCTCCGGCGAACATCGGCCCAAGCTCCGTATCATAGCCCCTGTCCAGTCCTCGGATCACTGCGTCTGCACCGGATTCTGTCGCCGCGGCTTGCAATGCCTCCGCATCTCCCATACGTTCCACCTTGCCGAAGCCGATGTTCTCTCTGGCCGTCATTTGGTAGCGGCCAAAATCCTGAAAAATACCGGACATGTGCGCATACATTTCGCCCGACGCCATCTCCCGCACTTCCACGTCGTCATACGCGATATGTCCTTCATAATTACGGTATAGTCCCAGCAAACATTTCACCAATGTTGTTTTGCCTGCGCCGTTGTCGCCAACGATCGCAATCGTTTGCCCGGGAGAAATACGGAAAGTAATATCGTGCAGTACTTTCTCACTTCGGCCAGGATAAGCGTACGACAGATGCGTTATTGCGATGCACTCGGTTAGGGGGGCAGGAAAACGGCGCGGGTGAGACGGGACTTCCTCATCTTCGATATGTAAGAAACGAAACAGTTCACTAATGTACAGTACATTCTGAAACATGCGGGAAATACTTAAGGCCATCATTTGCAGGATGCTCTGCGAGGACAATAGCGCTTGCGTAATCGCGACATACATCCCTAACGTGACTTCCCCCTGCGCGGCTAACCAAATCACGAACCCGATCGCCGCAACACCAGCCAAACTTCCGAAACCATCCACAGCCAAGGTGATACCAGCCGCTTTTTGCTCCAGCTTCACTTGCTCGCTGGCGTTTTTCCAAAACAACGTTTTCCAACGCTCTATCAAGTAATGGCTGAAGGAGAAGATCCGAAGTTCCTTGGCAAACTCTTTACCTTTCAAAACCTGCATCAAATAATTTACTTTGCGAGCAATTGGCGTCTGCCTGAGCATCTGGGTGTATCGCGAGGTCCCAAGCTTCAGGTTCATCCATAGCGAGGGAATGGTGAATACGAATAGCCCGCACGCAAGCGCCCAGTGCAAGCTGAAGATGACCCCGATATAGCCAATCAGCGTCAGTGTATTTTGCACGATCTGCATCGCGGCATTGATCATTTCAATGCCTCTTTGACCATGGCCCGACGATGCCCGCTGCATCTGGTCATAGAAGGCTGTCTGATCATAGTAAGTCAACGGGATTTTCGCTGCTTTCACCGCAACCAGATGATCGAAATAATAATCTGCCTGCAGTTGCATGTGCAGGGTTGCCAACCGTTCTACGGCTTTCAGGCCCATCCCGATCATAAGTAGCAGCGCCTGCAGTAGCAGGAACCCATAAGCGGTGCGCAGCTCAGCCGGTCCGCGCAGGATGGTCTCCGTAACAGCATCCACCAGTTCCTTGGTGACGTATAGTTGCAGGACCGGAAGCAACCCTTGCATGATGCGCAGGAAGATGGACAAGAGAAGCATCTTCGGAGAGACTCTCCAAATCATGGGTAGCAACTCGCGCAAGGTTCGAACAACGACAGTCAGTTGATTATGATTGATTTGCGGCCTGTTCATTGTTAAGCGGAATGGATTTCAACAGATTGTCTCTTCTGCAATTTCTTCTGGTTGGAAATCAATGGCTTCAATTGCTCCATCCCGAATATCAAGCCCTTCGACACGACTTGCCCTTCAGAAGACACATGGTAGCCGAACGGGAACATTGAAGTTTCCAGTTCCTTTTTTAGCGCCTCCACTGTCATTGGCACGACCGGCACTATAATCTCGTATTTCTCTTTCGCTTGCTCAATAATCTCGCTCTCCCCTTCCATCAGCAAGATGACCTGATACTGAGGAAATTGTTTTTGAAATAGGGGGATTTGAGGATAGACAGACTGGCAGGCCCCGCATTTTGCGGATGTAACCAAGATTACAACGCCTTTATGCGTTATGGATTGCGGGGCGATTCCCTCAATTTCCTTCCAGTACTGTTTCGGAAACAGACTTCCGTGCGTTAAACCATGATCTTGCTTCATTAGGGTTTTAGACATCGGATTGGGGCCGGAACGCATCAATTTCACAACAAAATAGGTCAGCATGGCGCATACCATCCATAGTAAGAGATAAGACAAGTAAAATAACGACATAAAAGCTTTCCTCCATTCACTCTTCATATATACGATGTCAATGTCTCCACTTCATCCATGCTGAGTTCAATGCATACAGCAGAAGAATGCCGATGCATACCGCTAATGCCGATACGAATTCGGGAAATGAATATTGGAAGAGATCGGTACTGTTCATATGCAACAGTAAATAGAGATTCAACGATAGTAATACTGCAATACGCACAAGCGTTTTCAAGCCCAACGTTTCAGAAGTGATCTCACCAAAGCAATTGCATTCCAGCTTTTTCCCGGATCTCATAGCCTTCCATACAGCCCATGTGAAGCTTCCCAATAACAGCAGCAATACAATGCCGCCCCACTGACGGTATGGCTCCCATAGCACCAGCACCGCTGCCGCCAATTCGCCAGCAACGATCAATATCCCTGCGACCGAGCAATATCGGTCCGGAATACCCAGTTTACGGATCGTATCTTCGAATTCCCTGAACGAAACCATCTTGGTTACAGCAGAAATTGCAAATACAATGGATAGAAATAATTGAGTCAAGGCTAGTGTATTCATTTATCCACCCACATCTTAAATGGAATTGAAGTTCGCCAAAAGACCTTTGAGTAGAACTTAGAGAGAAGAGGGGGCTATCCCCCTCTTCTCTCTAATGCTAATATCTTGGGAATCAAGCTTCTTAACAACAACCGGCTTCTTCGAGATAGTGATACCCATACGCAGAACAGATGACCATGTTGTAACCCTGACGACCAGAGCCGGTTGAACAACTAGTAGAATAACAAAAATAATTACTCTCGCACATTGCCGACACCTCCTTCGATTCGCGGTAGAAGTAACTCCTCCATAATCTAGGTGACTTCCCTAATGTTATCATGACCCAATTATTAAAACACCGAAAACTTACTGCAGGTTTTCGAATATTATTGAGGCAAGCTCGCGTCAATAATTACTCATAATCTGCTCAATTGCGGTTTCCGCATCTAACTTGTGTTTAAGAATTTCTTGAAATACCATGTCGATCGTATTAATCATATTTAGGACCTTTCGCGATTCCAGAAGATGACCTTTGTTTAAATTGCCTATGTGTGACGGCGGGAAAAACGCCATCAAGTTCCTGTCTTGAACTTCCGGAATTGCAGAGGCAAATGCTTGCTTGATATCTGGATTTTCCAGTACTGGCCCTACTCCTAGCTTGCTGATCGATAATTGATGCTCGTCTGAGAGCAAGTAAGCCATCACTTGAAATGCTTCTTCCTTGTGGGTGCTGCTTGCATACATCTGCAAAGCTTCCTCCATTCTTGCAGGCTGCTGATCCGGATGATCTGCAAAAAAGGGGAATGTCACAACGTCCATATCGATTCCAGCTTGAATCGCCCTCTGCAAGGGCAAACTTCTTATTTTACTATCAATTCTGGATGAAAAATACCAATACGGACTAATGGACATTGCAACTTCGTTCTGTTTAAACCCATCAAGGAACTCATTATCTGAATGCCAAACCTCCCAGTACTTGTAACCTGGCAAGCTGGCTAATTTTTCATATAAAGATATGATTTCCATCCATTTCTCTCGTGTCTCTTGATGGTTACTTGAAAGATCCTCCCAATCGATTCCTAACTGATAGGCCAAATTGATCCACCCCATACTAGAGGGGTCAAGCTTGACTCCGGGGGGCAGTTGGCGAGCTAATGCCAACACATCATTCCAGGTCATACCATCTCGTGGATAGTCAACACCATATTTATCGAACACTTGTTTATTGTAATACAATGCAAACAACTTCTTACTGTAAGGAAGAACCGCCAACTCACCATGCGTTTGAATCGACTCCGCATGATTCCATATCTTACGATCGATGCGGCTTGTATCCAGTTGACTATTCTCGACATACGGCCTCAAATCTTCAGCAGTGAATGCATTCGGCAATTTGGCCTCAGGGATGTAATCAACGTCCGCAGGACCACTGCGCACCTTGACATGGCGAATATCCCCTAATGATTCGGAATTGTCCAATCCCAAGGTGATAATCATCGCACTCTCCCAGTTATAATTTAACTCAATCTCTGGATACTTGGCTTCAACCGGCTGCTTGATTTGGGAATTGAACACTTCCTCCTCCAAAAAGGTGGTAAAGACCAAATGAACTTTATTTTCGTTCACTTTGGGCTGAGGAATACAACTGGCAAGCAATACTGCGCCTAGAACCAAAATACCCCCCGCATAAAGCCAATGAGATTTGCCCGGCCCAATCATCGCATCATCACATCCCGTTCTGTAACAGCTCATAACCAGAAACAATCTCCGAGAGGATGTTATGTAGCTCCCAATCACCGCTATTCAGAATCCGTTCCATATAAGGTTCTGCATACGAGTATAAATCCCGGGCTAGATCGGTGTTCACGATGTTGCTTATTGCTTGGGATACGATGTCAACATCCTTATTTCCACTTGGCTGCGTTCGAATAACAGGAAAATTTATCAAAGAAGCAGCTTCCTCCGAAGATTCCACCTTTACGTGTCGAAACAATGTTGTAAGCAGTTCCCATGCTGCTTGTTTATTCTCACTTGCCTTCGGGATACTCAAGACTAGGGTTCCATGGGATTCATTATAATGAGTCCCTCTCTGTGAAGAGGGTATGCCTGCAACACCGAGATCAGTTAGTAACGCCCCTTTGAAATCCGAATATATAAAGGTAGACTCTACAATCATCCCGATTTTATTCTGGATAAAAGCATCTTGATAAAATGTAATACTCTTTTGCATTTCATTTGCAGAACTATAGTTCCAGTTCCATACCACAGGAGCGATTTTATCACTGGTTATTAAGTGTTTGGCCCACAGCAATGCTTGCTCTGTGGATTCCCCGTTCAAATAACCTTCCGCAGAACCATCCTCGGGATTTACGATTTCCCCTCCAAACCCTTTAATTAAAGGACCCAGATAAGATAGGTTGAAAGGCATCATATGCCCATAGCACCCCTCATCTGATGCGGAACAATTGGACTTCATCAACGAACCGGATATTTCAGCAAATTGTTCCCAGCCCCAGGTTTCGTCCGGATACGGTAGATTGGCCTTATCAAACCATTGTTTGTTGTAATAAACGATTAGCGGGGTTGTATGAATGGGAATGCCAGACAAAGCATCATTCTTTTTCTCGGCTTCAATTAAAGAAGGGACTATCCTTTCACTCAGACTCGTTTGATATTGAGGGAGCAGATTTTCCAAATACCCTTCTTGATAAAGAAGCCGCGCCTCATTCTCCGGCAAAATTAACGCATCCGGAGGGTCCGTTTTCAAGCGTTCGATTAATACCTTCCTTCTCTCCTCCATCGAGTCGCTTGTCCATTGAACCGCCTGTAAGTCGAACTCTTCATCAAGACTAGGCGCCAGATCTGTTATATATTTCACATCTCCGTATAGATGTACGGTTTGTTTATTTACGGAATTAAACACGCCACCCCACGAGCAAGCGCTGCAATACATAAACATTATGGATGATATTAGTATGAGGAAAGAGCGAAGCGTCTTTCGTACCATCATGTCACACTTCCTCCAATAAATGCATAATAATAAAAAGAGAGGGAAGAGCCCTCCCCCATTTCATACTAACATTCGCAATGAAGCTCATAGTATCCAGGGCCATTAACGCATTGATAAACATAAACTTTTAAACGACTTTGTCCAGCGCTCCCGCATTGATCTGAAGTACAAGCCGAGTACCAAAGGTCGCACATTCCCCCCCACCTCCCTTCTAAGTATTGTTGGGATATCCTTCCACAGAGTACCATATAAACTATTCTTATACACCGAAAATCTACTGCAGGTTTTCTTCTCGATCATCGACTGCAATGGGCAGAAGCAGTTGGGATTGGACCGCTTTCCTCACTGCCGCGTTTCGACCTGTTACGCTCATCTTCTTGTACAGCGCGGTCAAATAATATTCCAGCGCTCTTTGCGTAATGTATAATTTGTCTGCAATTGAACGGATCGTCAGACCGTTCGCTAGATAGGATAGAATCAATTGCTCCCGAACATTAATGGTAAATACTTCTTCCCGTTTTCCTTCGACCAATGCAACCTTGAATTCCTGCAAACGCAGTTGCTTCAGCAATGAGACGGGTATCGAGGCATGGCCTTTAAGCGTCTGATGAATCACTGCGATCAATTCAGTCCAATTACAGGATTGTTTGACGAATGAAACGACGCCCAACTCTGTAAGATGATTGTAAACTGGAGCAAGATCAATGTCCGTCCAGACGATAGTACTTAACCGAGGACGATAGGCTTTTACTCTCTGCAAGAAGCCTATTAATTGTTTGTCGTCTCCCGAAATGCGGTAGACGACGGCATCAACATGCTCTTGTTGGATTACTTCTTCCGCCCCAGACTCATTAACCGTGCATATGAAACAAAGACCGGCTTCCGACTTTCTTACGTTGCTCCTCATGATGTGCGGATCCGCGTTGACTATGACAACTTTTTTTGTCTCCATCAACTGTTCCTCCACCATTTCATAATCTATTTGTCATACGGTAATCTTCACAATAACCCAAACGTATAAACTCCGGGATCGAATAGTAGCTGTATTCCATCATCACGTCTATGGTTTCATTGTTCTCTATGTAGTCGTTAAGATCGCTGTGGCTCGACGGACGAAGGTATTTGAACGTGATGTTAGGGAACTGTTTGGCCAATCGATCGCCTATCTCTTGTTTAAAAATGGTTTCATTCACAAATGGCCCATAAAACGTTAATGTCATAGGATCTTGGGTCTCGGATGCTCGATCCCCCAAACAACCGGTCAATCCCCAACATCCAATAAGCAAAACTAGCGTGAGGGCGCATCTTCCCATTTTACGAGATCCATTTCGCTTCCGACCCGCCAGAAACACCGTGTACATATTTGCTCCCCCTTTTTTCTCTAACCTTCCTCCCGCTGCAAAACGATCTGCTCCCCGTCCACCTTGACCTTCACCCGGCCCCGCCCCTTGATGCCTACTCGCTCCAGCATCTCATCAGGCACCTGCAGCCGTCCGGCCTTGTCGAGGACCGCGTATTCTTCATGCGTATCCGTATACTCCGATTCGATCTCCGCCAGTTCTTCGGCAAACGAACGGCGGCGAATCATCTCGGAGGATGTCTTGCCGTCGCGGATCGCCACCACGCGGTCGACCTTCTTCGCGAGCTGAGGGTCATGGGTGACAATGACGATAGTGATGCCCACGGTCCGATTCAATCGTTGGAACAAATCCAATATTCGGTCCGAAGTTTGCCGATCTACCGAGCCGGTCGGTTCATCTGCGAGCAGCAGCTTCGGTTCGTTGGCCAACGCAATGGCAATCGCGACCCGCTGCTGCTCGCCGCCCGAGAGCTGGTCCAGCTTGTTCTTGATGCGATGGCTCAATCCGACTTCATCCAGCAGGGCCAGTGCCCGTTCACGTCTGCGCTTGCCCTTGAACAGAATCGGCAGCTCGACATTCTCCAGCGCGGAGAGATAAGGAATCAGGTTGCGCGCGTTGTTCTGCCAGACGAAGCCGACCGAAGTCCGCTTGTAGTGCACCAGGTCCCGCCTCGTAAACTTCAGCAGGTTCTTGCCGTCCACGATCAGTTGCCCGGCAGAGGGGCGGTCAAGCCCTCCCAGCATATTGAGCAGCGTCGACTTGCCGCTGCCGCTGTTGCCGATCAGGGCCATCAATTCTCCCTGCGCGACCTCCAGATCCAACCCCTGCAGCGCGACAACTTCGAGATCGCCGGTCTTGTATATTTTCACAAGCTGTTCGCAATGAATCACGATTTAATCCTCCCCCAGCTTCAGCGCCTGATTGATCTTGATTCTTGACAACAGGTAAGCAAGGATACCCAACCCGACCAGGATCATGATCAACATCACACTATAGAGACTCCAGGTATCCGACGCATGGTAAGTGACCTGGAAAGGAGGGACCTGCTCCGCCGGATTGAAGGATAGCTGAAACAAGGGGACAAACAACTCGCCTGTCAGATCCCCAAGCAGCATGCCAAGGCCAATCGCCGCGCCGGAAGTGAGCGCCTGCTCCGCCGCCAGCATGATAATCAGTTGAGCAAATGGCAGGCCCATCGCCTGATAGATCCCCCACTGCAAGGTCCGCTTACGGAATGACAATACCCAGAACATGAGAAACCCGGTGAAGCAAATGGCTACAGAGATCAGAAAACCGAGCGTCATCACGCCGTTGACCGCCAGTTGGCCAGGTTCCTTCCGCGCCTCGGCCACTGCAAGTCCGGTGTCGATGAAGCTGCTCACCGGTATTTTCCGCTCGGCAATGGCGGCTGACAGCTCCTGCTTGGAAGCGTCCGGGCTTAATTTGAGCCATACATCGTAGGGTTCAAGTGCCAGTCGATTCTGAATATAGCTCAAGTGACCGACCACGAGCATCGGAACCTCTGCCGCCCCGCTGCTGCCTGCCCGGCGATTCGGATTAAACGACGGGAAGTAATCGATAATGCCGTATACGGTAAACAGATCCGTACCTGCCTTGGACCACCCGATATTGACTTGATCGCCGGGCTTCAGCTTGGCCTTGTCCGCCAGCGATCGCGAAACCAGAATCGCCGACGGATCGCCCGCGATCAGGTTTAAATAAGAATTGATAGGGTAATTCAGCAGCCCGTTCCTGAACCAGATCGTCTCGCCGAATGGCTTCGTGTCAATGCCCATAAGTTCAACTTTCACGTTCAGTTCCCTTGTGACCAGCGAAGCGTCCTGTTTGACGAATACTTTGGCTGCCTGCTCCACGCCCGGAAGCGTCAGAAGCGGCTGAAAAGGAGGTTCAACGTATTGGATTTGCCCGGAACTTGGTGTCGCAGGAGGCTGGCCGCGGACGGGCTGGGGCGGCGCATTGCTCACCCAGCTCAGTTGCAGAATAACGTCTGCCCCATTCTTGTAGCGGATCTTGTCCTCCGTATTCTGATTCAAGGTCCTGGCCGCATACGCGCTGAATAACCCTGTGGCCAGCGTGATGATGATGAACATCATAATCAGGTGATATTGTCTGCCGGCCCGGCCGACCTGCATAAGGGCCGAATACAGCGACGGCGGCCACCACCTTCTCCCGGTCCTGTACAGCAAGCGAAGCAGCAGCGGATAGAGGCGCAAGGCGAACAAGCCTGCTCCGGCAATGAATAAGGACGGCAGGAAAAACAGCATCGGATCCACCTGCATGGAATTGGAATCCAAACCGAGGGTGCGCAAATTGTCCATGCGAATGTGATATTGCCGCAAGCCATATAACGCCAGGAGGATCAACAGCACATCCAAAAATATCTTGTGCGCCCAACCGGCAGAGGCAGCCCGGCCATGATCGCGCTTGTGCTCCACAATCGTCGCTCGCGCCGCGGAGTAAGCCGGGATCAAGGTCATCAGCAGAGATACCGCAACTACGCCAAGACCATACAGCCAGGCATCAGAACTCAGCCTTGCCTGCAGCGCATCCCGCTGTACGAGCTGCAGGAAGCCGTTGGAAGCGCCAAGCAGTCGGGTCAGCATCAGACCCAGATATGGACCGGCAAGCCATGCCAGCCCGCCGAGCAGTATGCCTTCCAACGCATAATCCGCCATGATCTGCCAACTGCTGGCTCCCCGGCTCTTCATCACGGCAATTTCCGAGGTTTGCCGCTCAATAATCAGATGAGCGATCATCATCAAGTAACAGCCCAGCATGATCATCAGCGGCACATATAGCGACCATAGCAACAGACGCAGCTTGAAGGCTCTGGCAAGGAAATCCTTCAGCGTCCTGACGGCGGGCGATTCGATCGTCGATTGAATCGACTGCTTCTTCATATACTGCTGCGCCTCGTCCATGCCGTCCAGGTAGCTCTTGATCATGGTGATATTGAACTTCGAATAATCCAGCGCAGCGTACCACTGACTGCTGCGGACAGGCAGCAAGCCTCCCGCCGTGATATCCTGTTCGAACAGGGCGTCATTGAGGAAGAAGGTATTGTCGTAAGCGCCCATGCTCTTGGCGGACCAGTACGGATCGGCGCTGTCCTGCTTGGCAATCACGCCGACGGGCTTGACGACAAACAGCAATCGACCGGCTTTATCCTTTACGGCAAACTCCAAGCCGAGCACCATGTCCAGTCGGGTAAGCGCACCTTCGACAACGAGCGTCTCGTAAACCCCGGATACGGCTTGCGCAGCGGGAAGCCTGCCGTCGGTGAGCCGAACATGCTCTTCAAGCCCTGTTATGGAACGAAGGTAAGCGCTGCGGTCTACTGTCGGGTCGGCTCTCGATGTATCCCTGGGAATCGGCTCGAAGCGATCCGTGGAACGTTCGATGACGAATTGCTGTATAGGCAGCGACAAATTCGCAAGCGCTTGCTTCTCAATGTAAGCATCGATCCGGTGCAAGTAGTCTGCGATTCGATCCGCCTTCATACCCGTGTCCACGTAGATGGATGCTTTGAACGCCCCGGGGTATTCCCCCGAGACCTTCTGAACTTGCTGCAATTCCTTGACCAGTGTGCGATCCAGGATCGCCTCGGTATAGATCGGCATACTGCTGACCATGGCGACAGTGAACACCACGCCGACGAACAGACCGAACAGAAGCCCTTTATTTTTGACCATCTTTCGCAGGATCATCAGGAGCAGCGCCATGCCGAACCCCCCTTATGGAGCGAGATGTTTCTCTGACTATCCATTAATGACTTGTTGTCCTTCTTCCAGACCGCTGACAATCTCTACTTCCGTATCGGTGATCAGCCCGGTCTGAACATCGGCTTCCTGACGGCTGTCCCCATCCATGACCAGCACGTAATTTCGGCCCAGATAGGTACGCAGCGCGCCCTTGGGGATGACCAGTACATTCTCTCTTTGCTGGGTAACAATTTCGATTTCGGCGAAGGCGCCAAACTTGGCCTCGGCGACAGGTTCATCGGTGTTAATATACAATCGTTTCTGATATTGGTCCGCCAAGCGCTTATCCTCCACATAAGGAGCCGTTTTCGGCGTTTGCACAACCGAGCCCTTGAATGACTTCCCCTCGTAAGTCACCGCTGCTTGCATTCCGACTTCCACATCGGCGATTTGATCCGGGTCGGTGACCTGGTAGTACAGCAAATAATCCGAAGGGTCGGCTACGCTGGCCACAATCTGATACGACTCCACCCGGTCTCCCGGCTTCAATTGTTCGACAAAAACGACAGTGCCGTCCATCGTCGACCGCAGCCGCGCGTTCTCCAGCTTTCCCTTCGTATCATCCAGTTGCAATTGGGCGATCTCCAGTTCGAGCTGCGGGACGACGGGATCGCCATCGTTGCCCGCCCGCATGGCCGCCTGCAACGCGCGCTGCTTTTTCACCACTTCCAATTCCCGCTGCTTCATCAGAATTTCCATGCCGTCGATTCTGAGCTCTGCCAGCAAATCGCCTTTAAGAACCTGATCCCCCGACTTGACATGCAGCTCCTGGATCACGCCGCCAGCCAACTCGAACTGGTAATTCGCAATCCGAGCAGGCTCGAATACGGCTGTTCCTTTCGTTCGTTGCACGATATTGCCGCGCTTGACGGTATAGAGCTGAAGCTGGTCTTGTTTGGGCACCACCAGAGGCGGAGCGAGTCCTTCATCCTCCTTGGGCAACAAGGAACAGCCACTCGTCAGCAATGAGATAGCGATAAATAAACAAAAATACATCAGACCGATCTTGAGCGCGCGATAATTACGGATGCTGCACAATTCGACCATCCTCCAATTCATATAGCTCGTCCACCATCTCCATCATGGCAGGATCATGCGTGGTCATCACGATGGAGAGCTGCTGCTCCCGCACAAGCTCCCGGAAAATATGCACAACCTGCAAAGACGTCTTGCTGTCCAGATTGGCCGTCGGCTCGTCTGCCAGAATCAGACCGGGACGGTGAGCAATTGCCCGGGCGATGGCGACCCGCTGCTGCTCGCCGCCCGACAACTCTGACGGACGGTGGGACATTCTTTTTCTTAATCCGACAATTTCCAGTGCATGTGCAGTCAATGCCGCATGCTGATTGCCAGGCACGCCGGCAATGCGCAACCCGAACTCTACATTCTCGTAAGCCGTCATGAATGAGACGAGAGCATAGGATTGAAAAACAAACCCAATCTGTTTTCTGCGCAACGCGCCGCGCGCCGCATCGCTCAAATCGGATACATGGCGCCCGAATAGATGAACGGCGCCTTCAGTCGGGCGATCCAACATGCCCAGCAAATTGATCAGCGTTGTCTTACCGGAGCCCGATCTTCCTTTCAGCGCCACGAGCTTATGCCCCCCAATGGCCAGATCAACTCCCTTAAGGGCATGTACCTGGTTTGAGCCTTGGGAGAACGACCGTTTCAACCGGACAGCTTCCAGAATCATTTCATTTGACAATATTCGATCCTCCGGAGCTCATAATTACTTCAGCTTCGTATACATAAATGGAGTCGAGTCACGGGAGTAAAGTCATCGGGTGGGTGCAGGCAAAGTGGGGTTTCCGTGAGAGCGCTTGCAAATATGGATTCAATATATTCCCAATTATATAAAATGCGGCTTGGAATGTAACCGACATAGAATTTCGATATTCTTTGTTATTTTATGATATTGCCTCCTGCCACCCTCATTATAAAATTCCTTTTCCTTTGGGTGGCAGGAGGCAATCGTTTATTTTATAGGGAGAATCGTTTTGTCCGGTTAACACACCTATTCGTACAAATCAGTGCTTAAATATTTTAAACCGGAGTCGTTGATCATGAGCACAATGTTAGCGCCGCGTTCTTTGCCTCGCAGTAACTTTAATGCTGACGCAACGTTGGCCCCGGATGAGAAGCCGGCAAAGATGCCTTCTTTTTGCGCAAGATCTCTTGCCGCCTGAGTCGCTTCCGCATCGGAAACCTGTATGTAGTCCTCGATCAAAGCAGGTTCATTCGCAAATGGCAGATTCATGGAATATCCGCCGCCCTGGATGCGATGACCGGGGTTTGTTACCGGTTTGCCGGCCAGGTACGGAGCTGTCTGCGGTTCCACGAGGTAACAACGGATCGTGGACTTGTGCTTCTTCAATCCTCTTGCGCACCCTACGAACGTACCTCCTGTTCCGGCAAAATCGACAAAAACATCTATTTCGCCTTGTGTCTGGTTCCACATTTCTTCTGCCGTATACTTCTCATGAGAATGGACATTGCCCCACAGGTTGAACTGGTCTGCACGAAAAGCCTTTCGCCGCTCGGCCAGCAACCGCGTTGTCTCTTCCACCAGTTCAAGATCTCTCCCCGACACTTGTCCGGGAATGGAACCCGGGGCCTGATCGACCAACACGACCTCCGCACCCAGGGCCTTCATCATTCTCGCCCTTTCCTGCGAATTGCCCTTGGACATAACCGCGATAAAAGGGTACCCCTTGCCTGCGCAAACGATCGCCAAGCCCGTTCCGGTATTGCCGCTGGTCAGTTCAATTACTGTCTGCCCCGGGGCGAGCTCGCCGCTTTCTTCCGCCTCGACGATCATCTGCAAGGCCGCCCTGTCTTTCTTGCTGAATCCGGGATTCAAGTAATCCAGCTTCGCATAAATGTTGCCTTCCAGCCCTTCCGTCATTCGCGACAACCGAACCATCGGCGTGTTGCCGATGGCTTCATAAGCGTGATTCAATACTTTGTCGTGCACGATCGCTCATCTCCAATATATTTAGTACCTTATATTATACATTTCGTATTCATACGGCTGAACGCCAACCTGTAAAGGTGTTAAATATTCGTATGAATCTGTTCTTCTAGCCTGCCAGTTGAGCACCATATGATGGCTGGCATGTCCGGCAATGCGATTAGCGCACCAATCTGTTTATCTTCTTTTCCACTAAGCTTGTTGAGAACGAGAATTCATGGGCAAGCTGTTTATCTGCTATCACGGCGCATTCCTGCTATGAAAAATGACTCTTATTCAAACTTGCATCAAGGAATAGACAGATTAACCTCGAGCAATTGCTGTTAATTTATTTTTTATTTGTATATCCAGCCACAACATAAAGCGGGTTAACCGCCTATGAAGAAGCGAGAAGAACAAGCCAGCGAGGCATGGAGTATCCTGATTCGAGAAGAGGAAGACACGCCTTGCGGGGGAGAGGGTTTGTAAAAACCATTGGCACCTTTGGGGAGTCGTCGGACGATGGTGTTGATCCTAAAGCCCGTGCCGTGCATGGACTTTCAGCTTTCAATTGCTGGTTTTGGAGTCACCATTCTCATCTTCTTCCGATCACGCTGCCGAAGCAGCGTCAGGTTAATAGAGATGGTGAAAATAGGCCCTAATTCAGCTCCCAGGCCCTTCAGCCTACCTTCATGACCGATTTGCATGACTTTTGACGACGATCTCGTAAACCGAATTGAAAGTTCTGAATCCATGCCCGGCACGGCTTCTTCGTCAGGAGCGCAAACGCGCACTGAAACTAGGGCTTTAACCGCCGGTAGCATGGCGGTTTGGGGGTGCCGCTGGCGGCAGTTGCGCCAGCGGCGGGTTGCGTGCGGCTTCATGCGTCAGTACTACGGGCTTTCGAAATTCAGGATTAATTCTATTCTTTAAGTATGAAGTCTAACAAATCGGTGAATAAGCAATGAAAAATCGTGGCTGCGCCAAAAGAAACTAGTTCCAAATCAATGTCAGGCAATCTGTAAGATAGAATCTCTTGAGATAATAACTCGTAACCTATATTCGTTAAATAGGTATTCATATCCTGTATCAGTGCAACGATATTTTGATTATCTTCCAATCGGATTTTTTTAAAGCTCCATTCGCCAGATTCCTCTGAGTATTTAGTCTCTCTAATATAATAACAATAATAATTAGAGATATAACTAACGTAAAGAAATAGATCATGTCTTACTCCATTCAACTGATGAATTAAGTCAGTATCATCATCTAGTATAGGTTGGTTTTTATGAAGTAGAATTACAAACTCAAAACATGGATGCTCTTCAATATTGGACCAATTCACAACCTCATAATTGTCGAAAATTTCTTTAATATTTTGATATATGACTCTAAAATCATCACTTTTTTTTGTATTCTCTTTTTTTTGTTCCCTTTTTAGATATTCATTTCTTTGTTTGTATGTTTCATCTTCAAGAAAAATTCCTCTTGGATATACTTCATAAACCTCTTTCAACAATGCATTTAAATTTACCACTCTTCCTCACCTACTTTCTGTTGTCACCCTTATCAAATCTCTTATCTTTCAGCAATTTTTTAGCCTTTTTAGCACTAGCATCACCTTGTTTAGCAGCTTTATCGATCTCACTAGAGTTTTATCTCTCCACTCCCCTGGAAACTCCCCATTTATACTTCCTTTCTTCTCTTTTGCAATAATGTCCCAGCTTTTTGATCAGCTCTACCTTGAAAATAATAGAACTCATCTACATCATTATTTGAATCACCCGGGAGCAATAAGAGCAAACCTAAGGGACTATAGCGTATTATAGTGCTTATTACTATATCAGCTTCCATAGCACCCCAAGAAGTCCATCCAGAAGATGGTGCTGTTGTTGTCGTTCCTGAGACGACTGGTCTTGAAGTTGTTCCCTGTGTCTGAGAAGCACTTGGAATTCTCGGGGAACCAGCGCTCGGATGCACGTATAAATATTGCTTAACTCCTTTATTATAAACGTACGTGTAGCTGTGTAGACTATCGTCAGAATATCCAGACCCGCTATAACGTTCCTTTCCATTAACACCATCATTACAAGGTCCTGGATGTGAATAATAATCTCCGTTGACAGTCGCTTCACACCAATGCCCTGTTGGGTCAACATTCGTTAACGGATTATTATGCACATACGTGTACAAATTCAACGTCAGCGGATTGTCAATCTGTCCTTCAAAACTATCCTTATTAATAAACCGCCCCATACTCGGATCATAATACCTGGCACGCAAGTAATACAGCCCAGTCTCGTCGTCATAGATTTCTCCGGCATATTTGAATGGGTTATGAGTACCCTCATCAATTTGATTGGTGATGTTCCCCCACTCGTCATATTCGTATTCGTTGACGACCTCGCCTTCCTGGTCGACGATCTGCACAACGTCGCCGTGTCCGTTATACAAATAATAATACCTGTCTCCGGTCGCGGTGTCACGCTTCTGCAGAAGGCGGTCCGGCCCCCAGACGTAGTTCGCCTGGACGGCAAAAGATGCGTCGGCTTCCGCAATCACTCTGCCGTTGTGGTCGTACGTATACCGAATCGTCTCCGTCGGATTCGTCTTCTTGATTCTCATCCCTTGCGGCTCGTATTCGAATGTTGTTACAGTTCCATCGTTGTCCGCCGATGTGAGCTGGTCCCATACATTATACGTATAATTGATTTCACCATAGTGAAGCGGCGGGACGCTTGTCTCTACAGTTATCCGATTTCCGCGCAGATCATACGTATATTCGACACTCCCTCCTCCAGGATACTGAATCGTCTCCAAGCGATCGAGCAAATCGTAGGTGTAGCTCGTCGTGCCATCTGCGTTCGTCTGACTGAGAATATTGCCGTTTTCATCATAGGTGTAGGAATAGGATGACAGGACCAGTGATTCCTTCTTGTTGATTACAGACAATAGCCGGTTTACGTCATCATATTCGAATTCAGATGTCAAATATGAACCGTCAATATCATCTAACTTCGGATAAGTGATCTTGTACAGCATCCCGTTCGGGTAATACTCGTACTGGGCATAATCGCTGTCAGAAGTAGCCGGCAGTGTTTGGCCATTGGTTTGCACGCGCTGAACCTGGGTTTTGTCATACGTATACAACGTATTGTAGGCATTCGGATGCTCAATGGAGCGGACACGCCCGAGCGGATCGTATTCAAAATAGGTGACGGTTGCTTGTGAGTCGTTAACAATCTGGCGCCATGATACGTTGCCATAGGCGTCGTACTCTTGCGCAGTCGTCCGCAGCAAGCTTGACCCGTCCCATTCCTGAATCAAATGCGGCCCGAACGGCCGGTAGCCATAATAACTCTCGAAGAGACTATTGTCGCCGCTGTTGGTCACCATCCGATTCAGCGAATCATAGTCCTTGGAAAACTCATTCAGATTGCCATCCGTACTCTCGGCAAGCAGTCCGACGCTATTATAGCTATACGTATAATCCAGCGGACTGCCCTGCGTCTTCTCCGTAAGAAGTCCACGCTCGTCATATTCCTTCTCACTCAGCGTGACCGTTTCCGTTCCATCCGCAGACGTCTGCGTGACGCTATTCAGGTTGCCTAACCGATTGTACGTATAATCAGTCTTCTCCTGATTGGCGCTTGTCACCCGCTTGAGACGGTTAAGCAGATCGTACTGATAGGAAGTCGTATTGCCGCGCGGGTTCGTATAAGTCGTCAAGTTGCCGCTCCAGTCATAGTCGTACGATTCTTCAAGCGACTGGGTGGTACTTGGCCACAGCGGATAGGCGCGGTTCTTGACCAACTGCCCCCACTGGTCCACTTCCTGCTGCAGCACGTTATGCTGGTGCGACGGCTGCGGCGACGAGCGGAATGCCGCCACGTCCGCTTGGCCGACAAGATAAGAAGTGAAAGTGCGGGTTGCCCGGTCGTATTCGTTGCGATACAAGTTCCTGAGCGGGTCTGTCGCCTCGATCATCCGGCCCCAAGGATCGTATGCGGAAGTAACTGTATTCTGCTCCGCATCGATTTGATAGTCGTCATCCACAGCCGCCAAATGCGTCGTACTACAATCGGACGGCGCTCACCGATGCGACGCTGACGCCAGGAGGCTGGACGCGTATCTGGAAGCTCCGAATAGTTCGCCAGGCAGGCTGTCTATCCTTGCGGGTTCCAAGCAGAATTGACGTTCACAGCAAGGATGCCGTCTGCCCGACAAGTTGTAACCATTGCCGCTTAGCAAGAAAAAACCGCCCATTTCCCGACAGGGGAACTGAGCGGCAACACCCTTGCGACATAATTATAAAAAATTGAATAGTAATAATTCCTCATTAGCCGTTAACGACTATTTCTTTTTCTTTTCGATTACATAAAATACCGTGAATAATGCACCAAGAACGATTAAAACCAAGAATGCGATATCCCCCTGTGAAAAGATCACGTCGTTATTGACATAAAAGAGATACATTAAGAGGATAGCTAAGTTTACACCCACTATACCCAAAATAGCTTTTTTCCTATTGAACCTGGAGAACCCAACGAATCTGAATATAGCGAACGCGTTCACTAACAACATAAAGATAAGAACTTTATAGATATCCAACATTCCACTCCCCTAATAATCGCCCTTATTTCTATATGCTCCCGATTTAGCCATGAAGTTTAATAATGCTTTGTTGAGGTCTTCAACTTCTGATTCCGTTAAATTATGCTTCAATTTTCCTTTCTCATAGCCTTATTCCAAGGCTCCAGAACCAACCATGTCCTTTATTAAGCTGCTCGCGTAAACATACCTCAAAGTGATCTGTTCACGTCGATTGAAAACAAGCAGCCCAGGTGAAAATAAATCTTCTACTAACCACGATGTATCGTCTTCGAACATGTAATTTACTAAATCTATTGTTGCAAACACAAACGATGCATATGAAGCTACATTTCCTGCGGCTATTTTTATTTTATCAGAACTGATAATACCTATTACATCCAGCAAGTCTAATCCTGTGGTAGTTAATGCTTTATTTGGGGCTTTCTTAATATCTTTCATGCTAATGTCCGAATAAACCTTTTTCTCAGCCAGGATATCATGCAAATATTTTGTGCCAGTAAATACGAGTGATGAAAAAGGTATATAGCCTATATGCTACTTCAGCACCATCTAAGAATCTATCAGAAGCAGCATAAGAATACTCCTTTTTACGCTTATCATACCAAATAACTGGCTTATTACCGATAGAATCATGGTAAATTAAAGGGAAAACCACATGGAGTTGTTATACTCGCATGTGGCGGCTGTCGTAAAGCCTATTGAAAATCAGGATTTAACCAAATCGATCTCAATAACCCATCGTTTGTAATTACAGCAATTATTCCGTCTGCGAATTCTACACCTAAACACTGATTATGTGCATGTATATCACCAATACAGACCCAATTGATCCTTGAATCAAAGAATGTTTTCCACTGACCTACTTCAATAATTCTTTCCGATTCACCAGACTCAAGTTCTTTATCAATCTTAAGCCCTGCTTTTACCACGAGTGGGGGTACCATCTTTTTTATTTTCCAAGACGCCTTTGGACTGAACCCCCAAATTTGCCTTGCCAGTTTAGTCTTTGAATCGAACGAGATGCTTAAATACCCTATTAAAACAGAGTAATCCGCTGAAAGAGTGGGAATAAAATCAAATGAGTTTTCATCATTTTTATAGATTAATTTACCGTCGTTTTTTTTATTTTGGTAATCAATGATGAAGATACGATCACATCCTTTGGATTTTCGTTTTTTATTTTATCGATTTGAAGAGGAAATGAACTACCATATTCTTATTAGCATCGACAACTAACTCCCATATACCATTTCTACCATTGAAAGTTCCGGCTACATCCCATCGCCAACCGTTTGCAAGCCCTCCGGGATCTTTTATTGGTTTAGCCGCCTCCATTATTTCTTTTAGTAGTGTTGAAGTCCCTGAAGACTGAACATAAGGGCGTGATGATTGTCCCATTCTTGTTAGCTCATAAAAATGTTTTAGCGCTGTCTCGGACATGATAAGTTTAGTCGAATCTATGTTAGGAATTGCACTTTTAGTTCCAAACAGTCCTTTAACCCAGTTCCATGCTTTCGATGTACTTGATTTTACAACGTTATATGCTACTGGTGCACTTGTTATGGCACCGCCAACGAATCCTGAACACTGACTATCATAAGCGCATCCGATAAAAGCGTCAGTAATTCCTGATTTATCCCAATCAAAATGAATCGCGTTATCGGGATACCATTTTTCTTTTGCAACACCATTCTCAAAGATGGTTCTGCCGTAGTTAACGCTTATGCTATCAGGAATATACTTGGATGTTCCGACATCGCCAAATACTTCTTGCCCTTTTACCCCATCATTACACCCGCCAGGATGCGACCACTTACCATCTGCTGATGTACACCAATGTCCTGTCGGGTCCACATAAATCAGCGGATTATTGTGCACGTACGCATATAAATTCAACGTCAGAGGATTCGATATATCCCCTTCATACGTATCCTTATTAATAAACCGCCCCATACTCGGATCATAATACCTGGCACGCAAGTAATACAGCCCAGTCTCGTCGTCATAGATTTCCCCGGCATATTTGAATGGGTTATGAGTACCCTCATCAATTTGATTGGTGATGTTCCCCCACTCGTCATATTCGTATTCGTTGACGACCTCGCCTTCCTGGTCGACGATCTGCACGACATCGCCATGTCCGTTATACAAATAATAATACCTGTCTCCAGTCGCGGTGTCACGCTTCTGCAGCAGGCGATCCGGCCCCCAGACGTAGTTCGCCTGGACGGTGAAGGATGCGTCGGCTTCCGCAATCACTCTGCCGCTGATATCATACGTATACCGAATCGTCTCCGTCGGGTTTGTCTTCTTGATTCTCATCCCTGTCGGTTCGTATTCGAATGTTGTTACAGTTCCATCGTTGTCCACCGATGTGAGCTGGTCCCATACATTATACGTATAATTGATTTCACCATAGTGAAGCGGCGGGACGCTTGTCTCTACAGTCATCCGATTTCCGCGCAGATCATACGTATATTCGACGCTCTCTCCTCCAGGATACTGAATCGTCTCCAGGCGATCGAGCAAATCATAGGTGTAGCTCGTCGTTCCACCTGCATTCGTCTGACTGAGAATATTGCCGTTTTCATCATAGGTGTAGGAATAGGATGACAAGATCTGTGATTCCTTCTTGTTGATTACAGACAATAGCCGGTTTACGTCATCATATTCGAATTCAGATGTCAAATATGAACCGTTAATATCATCTAACTTAGGATAAGTGATCTTGTACAACATGCCATTCGGATAATACTCGTACTGGGCGTAATCGCTGTCCGAAGCAGCCGGCAGTGATTGGCCGTTGGTCTGCACGCGCTGAACCTGGGTTTTGTTATACGTATATAGCGTATTGTAGGCATTCGGATGCCCAATGGAGCGGATGCGCCCGAGCGGATCATACTCGAACTGAGTGATGGTTGCTTGCGAGTCGTTGACAATCTGACGCCATGATACGTTGCCATAGGCGTCGAACTCTTGCGCGGTCGTCCGCAGCAAGCTTGACCCGTCCCATTCCTGAATCAGATGCGGCCCGAACGGCCGATAGGCATAATGACTCTCGAAGAAGCTGTTGCCGCCGCTGCTGGTCACCATGCGATTCAGCGAATCATAGCCCCATTCGAACTGCGTCTGATTGCCATCCGCACTCTCGGCAAGCAGGCGGACGTCATTATAGATATACGTATAATCCAGCGGACTGCCCTGCGTCTTTTCCGTAAGAAGTCCGCGCTCGTCATATTCCTTCTCACTCAGCGTGGCCGTTACCGTCCCATCCGCAGACATCTGTGTAATGCTGTCCAGATTGCCTAACCGATTGTACGTATAATCAGTCTTCTCCTGATTGGCGCTTGTCACCCGCTTGAGACGGTTAAGCAGATCGTACTGATAGGAAGTCGTATTGCCGCGCGGGTTCGTATAAGTCGTCAAGTTGCCGCTCCAGTCATAGCCGTACGATTCTTCAAGCGACTGGGTGGTACTTGGCCACAGCGGATAGGCGCGGTTCTTGACCAACTGCCCCCACTGGTCCACTTCCTGCTGCAGCACGTTATGCTGGTGCGACGGCTGCGACGACGAGCGGAATGCCGCCACGTCCGCTTGGCCGACAAGGTAAGAAGTGAAGGTGCGGGTTGCCCGATCGTATTCGTTGCGATACAAGTTCCCGAGCGGGTCTGTCGTCTCGATCATCCGGCCCCATGGATCGTATGTGGCAGTAACTGTATTCTGCTCCGCATCGATTTGATAGACCGGGCGCCTCAGCGCATCATACCGATATTGCATCTCCACGATATCTTGCTGATTCACCCCGTCATACCGCATTTGACGCAAAATGTTGCCATAACCGTCCACGAATTGCGTAATGTAATTGTCATAGCTGATTATGGTTGTACCCTCTTTGGCAATTGTTTGATAGCTGTCAATTTGCGAAATCAGCAACTTGACATGTTCGGCATCGAACTCGGGACCAGCCGCGATCCTATCGGTATATTCATAGTGTTCAACCATTCGATAAGTCTCATCAAGCCCATTGCTGTAGGCTGGCAGCGTCATCTCGATAATACGGCCGTAGTCATCATAGGCGTATTGAATGGCATTGCCATCTTCGTCCACACTCTCCGCCGCCAAACCATACAACAAATTGTAGGAAGCGTGCGTCGTCGCGGATACGACTTGATCGTTGCTATCTGTATAGTATGTCGTAACGGACGTCGGAAAGGCTTGATTGCTCGAATTGCCGAAAGTGGTGATTGTGCGCGCCGTTTTCCCTCCTTCCAAGCTTTGTGTGGTCTCGACGGTACGCCCGATTTGGGGATCGCTCGCATACGCATAATCGATTCGTTCACTGTTGGCGTTAATCGTGTAGGAAGGTCGTCCCAGCGAATCATACCAGGTGCTTTCCGTCAACGTTACACCTGCTGCTTGCTTCGATTCCTTCTTGCTTAACTTATGAAACACCGAATCGTATTCATAAGAAGTCGTATAATTCGCCTTGTCCTGATCATACTGTGTGGCGGTGAGCGGCAGCGTCTGTGATTTCAAACCGCCCCAATCGTAATACTCATACCCGACATAGAGCTTGCGCAGATCTTGCCCTAATGATGATACTTCCTTGATTTCCTGCTTGGTTGGCCGCTCGGTAAAATTAGCGTCGAACGTCAGATTGGTAGTAATAGACTTCTCCCCATTGGACGCGGCAACTTCCTGTGTGACAGGCTGCTGCTTGCCGTTGTATGTAGAAGTCGTGACCAATTGGTCGTGCACACGGGTGGATGCTGATCCAAAACTGTAGCTTTCCGGCATCGCTTCGACAGCATTATAAGTCGGGTAGCCGGTGACTTCGCCGAAATAGGTATAGTTCACCTCATTCGAGGGGCCCGTTAAATAGTACCGCAGGCTCGGGTCGGGCTCATCGTAATTGTACCGGATATCCATGTCCCACCGACCCGTCACACGGAATGCCTCATACGCGCCTTCCGGCCCCATATTACGGTTGGCGGACTCATAATTATAGAACGTCATCGTATGCGGATACTGGACGCTCTTCAACAAGTAAATGGCAGCCACCGCAGCGTCAGACAATGTTTTATCCTCAAAGTCGAAATCCTCCAAACTAAAATAATAATCGTAATACGTTGTAAGCCCGCCCGAGTCGGTTACGCTGGCCAGATAAGGCTCGTAACGGCTGCTGACCACATTGCCGTTAATGAACGTCTCGATCAATTGTTTCCCCTTCGTATAAGTTAACGTAATCTCCTTGCCGGGCTCGGACGGGTGCGTCACCGAGATTTGGATATTCTCCTGCTCCATGTTCGGGTCCGTAATCGTGTTCTCGTAGGTGAAGGTGACGATTCGTCCGATACTATCGACGATCTGGCTGATATAAGGATTCGTAAACCCGTTAAGCGTCCGATTCGTATGTGTGAACTTGATCTCGTTGCCTAGCAGATCCGTGATACCAAGCAGCCGCCCATCCGATCCGAAGTACGTTCGGGTCTGATCAGGTCCGATAAATACAAATGCCGAAGTAACCTGCCCGTTGCTGTATGTGCCGGCGTCTTTCTTGAACTGCGCGTCGGTCCGGGGGTATTTCTCGATGGTTCCGTTCACAGCATCCGTGAACTTGATCCGATAGCTTGCCCCCAACCCGTCATGAAGGTAATAGTAGGTTTGGCCGCTCTCCGTTTCCATCTGAAGCGATGGGAATGCCAGCGACCAACCATGGCCGAGATCGTATCGGGCACGGTCGTACGTATTGGGCACCGCTTCGGTTCGGGTGGTTACGGTGTAAGTGGTATGATAGTAGATCGTTGTGTTCTCGTAAATTCTATAGTCCAGAAATATGAGTTGACTGGTACTGGAATCCATGATGGCTTCACCAGCTAAATAGGCATCCTCCAAATTGGCGTATGGGCCAGCCTGGGTGGTAAAAAACCCACCATTATCAAGGTTGTATCCGAGAACGACAACCACATATTGCGTGCTGGGATACGTGGTGGTACTTGAGGAAGACGAGACGCTCACCTTCTTGTTGCCGACCTCGGACTCACCCGATTCATATACTCGCGCAATATTGAGGTCGAGCCCGTCCCTGCCGGGCAGCGACAAATCCACTTGTCTTAGGGTGAGACTGCCCGATTGCGGATCGATCAGTTCCTCGGCTTTGCTGCGGTCCGCCTGCTGTGTCTTGTACGACTCGTTCATCAATTGAGGCACAACAAGGCCGTTCAGCACGCCTTGAAGCTGCTCCGTATTGACGCTCGCCATTGCCGTCTGACCGCTCAGCGACCACGCCAGGAACAGGAACGCAAACAGTTGGAGCGTTTTCTTAAGCAACGACATCGTCACCACGCTCCTTTAACGAAGGATTGATATTGTTCGGCCAGTTTGTCCACTGACTGACCCGTCTTTTCAGCAAGTTCCTCGATCAACTGTTGATCTCGCTCTTTCAAAACCGTCTCAGAAGAAGCAATTTCACTCTTTTGTTCCTTGGACGGAGATGACAAGTTGGCTTTATTCGCCCTAATTGACCATGTCGCTGACTTATCTGTTAATTTGGCTTGATCTTGTTTGAACACTTCCGGCGATTGCTGATAGCGATCGATCAGTTCCTTCATGGAAGTAGACTTATCATGGTTATAATAAGCGAACAATTGCAATTGCGCTTCGGGTTCGAGTTGATATTTGCTCATTTCTTCATACGCTGCCGGGTATTTGTCTTTGTAGACACGTTCCACGATTTCCAGTGCGGCATTTTGCTTGGCTGTCTTCTCGACCTGTTCCCAATCGCCCTCCGTCTTCTTGATTTCGAGCAGTTGCTCCGGCGGAATGAACAGCTTGTTCGCGCGGGCATCCGCCTCGTACAGGTCAGAAACCGTAAATCCGTCCTGCAAATACTGTTCCATCTGCTCCGAAGTCAGCGAATAGTGATCCTGCGGGTTCTCTTCCAGAGAATCGCGGCTGCCCTGATAGAGAATCTGCTCATTATCGCCCTCTGCACCCGTCACCTCGGTCTTGAGCACTACCGGCTCTATCGGGTTTATGCGTTCGTTTGGCGCCGGCTGCTGCTTCTCACACGCGGGCAGGAAACCAAGAATCACTCTTGCCTGCTCGCCCGCTTCCCGCACAACGCTGGCAGCCGCAGGTACTGCGGTCGCACCGATCATGCATGCAAGCAGGAGTATAGCAATAATTTTCAGTTTATGATTTAACATATTAGACGCCTCCATTTAGCTGACTTTAATTCAGTTGGAAAGAACTTTTGTCAAATTCCCATTATTATCATAGATAAGGGTCTGAATTATTTCATCGGTATCCGCATTCATAATCGATTGCAAGCGCCCTGCCTGGTCGTAGTTGTATATATATTTGATTTTCAGTTGGAGGGCAACTTGTCTAACGGAGAAGAGCATTCCGTAACCCAATTGTCCAAACTCGCCCCATCCCCACGCCCAGACCGTTCCGCCCTGTTTGACAGCCATGGAATGGTCGTACCCTGCGGCGACAGCGATGGCGCTGCCTAGCCCACTCACTTGTACGGGGGTGATACGATAGGTAGTCGTTCCATCCCCGACTTGTCCACAAAAGTTCCATCCCCACGCCCAGACGGTTCCGTCCTGTTTGACGGCTACGGAGTGGTTGTACCCTGACGCGACAGCGATAACACTGGTCAAGCCGCTTACTTGCACCGGTCTGACACGCTGGGTAGTTGTGCTATCGCCTACTTGCCCAAAACTGTTATATCCCCACGCCCAGACCGTTCCGTCCTGTTTGACAGCCATGGAATGGCCGTTCCCTCCTGCGACATCGATAATGTTGGTCAAGCCGCTCACTTGCACCGGTGCGGTACGCTGAGTAGTCGTACCATCCCCTAATTGTCCGTTATAATTAGCTCCCCAGGCCCAGACTGTTCCGTCCTGTTTAACGGCTAGGGAATGAACATACCCTGCCGTGATAGCGATAACGTTGGTGAGTCCTCCTACTTGAACGGGTGTGGCACGGTTGGTAGTCGACCAATTGCCAATTTGTCCGTTATAGTTATATCCCCACGCCCAGACGGTTCCGTCCTGTTTGAGGGCCATGGAATGGCCGTTCCCTGCCGCAACAGCGATGACGTTGGTCAAGCCGCTGACCCGTACGGGTATAGTACGCTGGGTGGTCGTGCCATCGCCCAATTGTCCGTAATCGTTATTTCCCCACGCCCAGACCGTTCCATCCTGTTTGACAGCCAGGGAATGATTGCTCCCTGCTGCGATAGCGCTAGCGTTGGCGAGCCCGCTCACCTGCACGGGTGTAATACGCTGGACAGTCGTGCCATCGCCCAATTGTCCGTTACTGTTGTATCCAGACGCCCAGACCGTTCCGTCCTGTTTGAGGGACATTGAATGATAGTATCCTGCCGCGACAGCAATGACGTCGGTGAGTCCGCTCGTTTGTACTGGCGTGACACGATTGGTAGTCGTTCCATCGCCCAATTGTCCGTAATAGTTATATCCCCAGGCCCAGACCGTTCCGTCCTGTTTGACAGCTACGGAATGATCGTTCCCTGCCGCGACAGCGATAATATTGGTGAGTCCGCTCACTTGTACGGGGGTAGCATGCGATATATTTGTTCCATCGCTCAATTGTCCGTTACTGTTATTTCCCCACGCCCAGACCGTTCCATCCTGCTTGACGGCTACGGAATGGTAATACCCAGCTGCGACAGCGACGACATTGGTGAGTCCGCTTACTTGCACGGGGGTGGTACGATTGCTAGTCGTGCCATCTCCGAGCTGTCCATAACTGTTATATCCCCACGCCCAGACTGTTCCGTCCTGTTTGATCGCAAAGGAATGATAGTACCCTGCCGCAACAGCGATGACGTTGGTGAGCCCGCTTAGTTGCACCGGTGTGGTACGTTGGGTAACTGTACCATCTCCCAATTGTCCGTAACTGTTATATCCCCACGCCCAGACCGTTCCGTCCTGTTTGACGGCCATGGAATGGCTGTACCCTGCCGCAACAGCGATGACGTTGGTGAGTCCAACCACTTGCACGGGTGTGGTACGCTGGGTGGTCGTGCCATCGCCCAATTGTCCGCTAGAGTTATATCCCCACGCCCAGACCGTTCCGTCCTGTTTGATGGCCATGGAATGGTTGTTCCCTGCCTCAACAGCGATAATATTGGTTAGCCCGCTCACCTGAACTGGAACAATACGCTGAGCAGTTGTCCCATCGCCCAACTGCCCAGTACTGTTACTTCCCCACGCCCACACTGTTCCGTCCTGTTTGAGGGCCATTGAATGGCTGCTCCCTGCCGAGACGGCGATGACGTTGGTCAAGTCGCTTACTTGCACCGGTGTGGCACGGTGAGTAGTCGTTCCATCGCCCAATTGCCCGTAATAGTTATTTCCCCACGCCCAGACCGTTCCGTCGCTTCTCACGTCCAACGAATGACTGCTCCCGCCAGCAACAATCAATAATGACGTCGTGGGATCGATCGTAATCGGATACTGCAGCCCGTTGTCGTCCAAGGTGATCTCCAGTACGGCTTGTCCCTCGCTCAAGCTCACCTCTACTCCGAGCTTGTCATATCGCTTTTCATTGCTCGATGCATCCATTACCCACATGCGGGGGATTTGGAACGCGATCTCTCCGCTCGGGCCGATGAAGTCGATCGAACCGTCGGGGCGGGTCCGATATTCCACGTTCTCTGACATCATATCGAACGAGAATATCTTGGGGGCGCGATTGTCCTGCAGATGCAGTTCCATCTTCAACTCATCATGACGGATTTCATATTGCAAGTCTGTGCTTTCCCATGCCTGCGAGAACGTCATTTTACTTCCTTCTACTACGCCATCGACTGGATTCATGCCGCGGGCCCGATAGGTAACGGATTGATCCTCTACCGAAAACTGAACAGCCTCTTTACTGCTTTTATTGTTCATCCTGACTTTATAGTTGTTGGCGAGCATGTGATGCGAATAATTGGGATCATCCTTAGCAACACGAATCGTCGTATCGATCGCTTGCCAGGATTGTCCATCATAGTAGTTCACCGAATGCTCGGAAGACTGAACAGACGTGGTCCCGTCGCTGTTCAGGAATGTCTTGCTGTAACGAGTTCGCTGATCGGGAAGTTCTTTGACAACACGAATGTCCTGCTTTGTTTCTCCCTTCGAATCCGAAGATGCCAGTGCGCTTTGCAACGGTAAACATAGCAATAGTGCAACAAACAATAATAGAAGCTTCTGATTTAATCGCCAAAAACAACTCACATAATCAACTCCATTTTTTGATTTACGATATATTCCTATAACGTCGAAATATATTCGTATAAGTTGCAAAATTCATGCCAAACAAACGGTCGACTTATCTACGCCCAGACCGTCCCCTTACTCTAACCATACATACACAAGCTTTCAGTCAATCAGTCTCTTATATACATCTCTCCTTTTGTCTCTTCAATCTATTCCCAATTATATAAAACGTAACTCGGAATGTAATCATAATATAATTTAGATATTCTTTGTTATTTTATGGTGTTGCAATTCGAGCACTATTCACACTTATTCAAACAAATCGGTGTTTAAATATTTCAAACCGGAGTCGTTGATCATGAGTGCAATATTAGTGCCTCGTTCTTTGCCTTTCAGTAGCTTTAATGCTGCTGCAACATTTGCACCGGATGAAAACCCGCCAAAGATGCCTTCTTTTTGCGCCATATCTCTTGCCGCCTGGATCGCCTCCGCATCGGAAACCTGTATGTAGTCCTCGATCAAAGCAGGTTCATTCGCAAATGACAGATTCATGGAATATCCGCCGCCCTGGATGCGATGACCGGGATTTGTCACCGGTTTGCCAGCCAGGTACGGAGCTGTCTCCGGTTCCACGAGATAACAACGGATTGTGGACTTGTGTCTCTTCAATCCCCTTGCGCACCCTACGAACGTACCTCCTGTACCGGCAAAATCGACAAAAACATCTATTTCGCCTTGTGTCTGGTTCCACATTTCTTCTGCCGTATACTTCTCATGGGAATGGACATTGCCCCACAGGTTGAACTGGTCTGCACGAAAAGCCTTTCGCTGCACGAAGAAATCCCCCAAGCTGTTGTAGCAGCATGGGGGATACATGACTATTTAAATGAGCTTGGCACATGCTACTAGAATGAGCCTGACACGATTACTGTAGCCGGCTGCTAAAATAGCAGGTTACTCACCCAAGCAGGCCAGGAATTACTGCGGCTTGACTTGTCCCGACACGAACTTCATCAATCCAAATCGCGTGTCTGCGTGCCCGGTCGTTACCGCTTGTCACGTATTTGCCGCGGTAAAGCGTAATTTTAGGGTAGTATCTCACATTTTCCGTACTAGCTAAATGCCAACCGTAAGGTCCGGTATAGCTATACACCTCATGGCCATAAGGATTACCGCCTTCAGACCAGGATTCGGTTGATTTTTTCATTTTCACGGAGAGGTTAGCACCCACACTCCCTTGAATGAGGAAGTCATACCAAATACCACGGATCATCTTTTGTGAAAACTGACTATCGTCAAGCGTTTCACGACTGGGATCATACCAATCAGTTAATTGATACGCACCTATCTTCATTTGTACTTCATCGAATGTTACAGATCCTGACGCACTCCCCACGTTAATAGTAAAAGCCGTACTGCCAGGGTAAGTGTGCATAGTGAATAATTGAATCCATTGACTATCGGCACCTGGAATTTCAATGGGTGCAAAAGAATCAGCGTATCTATCCCCAAATTTATCTTCTGCAACCGGAGGGATCAACATACTGAACCCAATGTCAAATTCAGAACCATGATGAAACCCATCTTTGCCCATCGGAATTAGGCTCAGCTGCACACGATCACTTACATCGTTTGAATGATCTTGATTTCTGATGAAAATTCCGTTTGCATCGGTGACAGCACGACTCCATGGAAGACCATCTTTATCATATAACTCAAAGCTTCTTTTCCCATTGCGCTCTGGACTATCGTCACTCAATACAGGAGTAAATCCCGTCCCGGACACTTCAACGAGGTTGTTCAGCGTCGAATCATAGTAATCGAGGTTATTCCATATCTGCGAATTGATGTGTGTTAGCGGTGTCCCGTAGGAATTATCCGATGCTACACCCGTATTATAACCGTGTTCAAAATTGTAGTAGTACAGGAGATCACCGCCGGGATTTGCTTTAACCTCCGGCAGCGTGCTCAGGGCAGACCCCAGAACCAAACTTAACGCAATCACCATGAGCCCAATATGCATTTTCTTGAATCGCATACGCAATACCTCCATTAAAATGGGTTTGACACGCGACTTTCTGGATGAACATGGACGAATAAAACGGTTTCATAACCTCCTTCCTCTTCTGCGTCATGCTGCGAGCGTCGTGCAGATTCGTCCGCCGGGTCTGACTCAATTTCACCTCCTTTCTATAGCATCCATTTATATCCTTAATTTTTATATTCAAGCATCTCTGAGATAACGCTTACAAAATTCATTATTCTAATTCTGTTCCTTCCTCCTTGTCTACGGCAATAGCCGGGAGGCGGACGCGGGTGCGCCCGTTCCCGGCCTACCGAAATTTATGCTGTCTTATGAATCGTATACGTCATCTCGGTTCCGTCGCCTGCCGTCACTTCCAGCTCAAGTGTCGTTGATATTTGGTCAACCCGGTGGACGAAGGATAGGCGCTCGTCGCGTCTCCCAGCATATAATCGAACCCGTCTTCCGATATCGCCTTGAGAATGCTTGGTTCCGAGCGGGCCGTCTTGGATAGGCCGTTATCGAACCAGCGGGACCCTTCCCCGATTTGTCCTGATCCGTTAACCAACAACGTGTTATGATTGGATGTCAGCTTATCCGCATAACCGTCGTCTCTGATCAGGTACTTGATCCGGACCGGCATAGTTGATGCCTTCCGTGTCGCCCAGATTCAAGAAATTGTTATTGAATCGCCAATCGTTCTCTCCGAGCATCGAATAGGCCACATAAGCGCCGGAGTTTTTAAACCAATCGTTCTGCAGCATGTGTGAGCCCACGAATTTCTCGGCCAATTTCGCATATTTGATCAGCCACTCTGTGCCATACTCCCAATACGGGAAGCCCTCATGGCTCGCCCCGTCATCCGCCAGCAGGGATTCTGTCTTCCCGAATGCAGACATGGTATACCCGAACCAATCTACAGTGTCGGGTGATTCGTCGAAATTGAATTCGTTCCATAAGGACGCATGGGTTCCTCCAGACTGAACAGCCAACTTCAATTGGTCGATCTTGGAGGCATCCAGGTACAACCGAGGGTGCACGTCTTCAAAGTCCTGCAAAGTGTCCGCCAATGTTTCGACTGCAACCGTAACGATGGAGAACGTATAATTGCCTTGCGAATCATCAACGCCTACTCTGAATTCATCCTGTCCGTAGTAGCCGTTGTTCGGCGTATACGTCCACGAACCGTCGGATGAAACGAAGGCAACGCCATTCGCAGCGGGGACAGCAAGCGAATAGGTTAAATCGTGGCCGTTCGCGTCGCTCGTAACGAGCAGATTAACACCTGCCGCACTGGCCGATTTCGGATGAAACACCATATTCCCTGCTGCCAATGGCCCGGCAATCAAGCAATCATGAGTACCCATGCAATGAACTTTTTCACGTTTATTCTCACCTTTCAGACATTTTCGTCAGAACGATGACCGCTTCGGCGCGAGTCGTCTGCACCAGCGGCGCGAACTGACCGCCACCGCGCCCCTGCATCAATCCGGATGCGACGACTGCCGCCACCGCCTCCCGCGCCCAGGTCGGAATTTGTGCCGCGTCGGCGAAGCTTGCGTTTGCAGCAGCCTTCGTCCCGCCTGCTGCCGCCCCCGTTCCAGCTCCCGCCTGCCCGCCGTCGGCCGCCAGGATCCGCGCCAGAATCGACGCGACCTCCGCCCGCGTAATCGGCTGCTGCGCGCGGAAGGCGCCGTCGTCATAGCCCGACATCCATCCTGACTTGGCGACAGCGGCGATATATGGCTTCGACCAGTCCGGAAGTGCAGCGTTGTCGGTATAGTCCAGCGATCCAACTTCGGACGACAAGGGCAACTGCAGCGCTCTCGTCAACATGGCGGCAAACTCGGCGCGCGTCACTGCGCCTTGCGGCTTGAATGACCCGTCCGTATAACCTGACACCCGCCCGTAAGCCACGGCCTGCCTAATCGCCGTCTCCGCCCAATGACCCTTAATATCCGTAAGTCGCACCAAGGCCGGGTCCCCCGGCAGCTGCAACTGCAGATCTACAGGCAGGAGCACTTTCTTCTGCAATTCGGAATTCACCAATTCGACCTGCTTCAGCCTCACGGTGGAAGGCTCGCCTTGCTTCAAGCGCAGGACGATCGTCGCCAGGCGTGCGTCGCCAGAGGTACCCGCCGTCTTCCCTACCTTGGTCAAGGCCGCTTCTACTGTATCGCCTTTCACCAGCGGGCCGACCGCGAATCCTTCCAGCCCATGCTCGGCCCGGACCGCCTCCCATTTCTGCGCATCGACTTCCAGCACGATGCTGTAGGCGTACAAGTCTTTCAATTGCTGCGCGTCTACCCGCACCGCCGTCACGCCGCCCTCATTCGAGCCGTTCGCAACCGCCTCAACGCTCATGGTCAGTCCGGCACTATCATCCGTCGCTTGACTCGCTGGCGCCGCCTGAGCCGTTGCGCCGAATAGGAGCAGCGCCAAGAGCCCAATCCCCACTCGTGCCATTCTCATCCTGTTCCTGCCTCCTTGTCTACGGCAACAGCCGGGAGGCGGACGCGGATGCATCCGTTCCCGGCTTGCCGTCATTCGTGCTGTTCAGTGCGTTATTGCCGGTACTGCTGCCGCCAGTCGTCCAGAATCAGCTGTGCCACGGACGCCAGCACGACAATGTCGATCTTGCCGCTGTCATTCAGGTCGGCCGCTGCCACTTGATCCCAATCGGCCTCGGAGCTCGTGATCCCATAGAACTTCACCAAGAGCGACAAGTCCGCAATCGTGACCTTCGTTGCGCCCGGAATCAGCGTGACGATCTTGCCTGCGAATGTATCCAGGGCCGTCTGCAGCGCCGCCTTCGCCGCATCCACCGCGGCTTGAGTGCCCAGGACTGCATTTGCCGCCGTCTGGATGGCCGCCTGCAGCGTCGCTTTCGCGCCAATAGCATATTGTCCAACCTTCGTTCCTTCTACAGCTGCATCAACCCGGCTTTGCGCTGTAGCGATCAGCGCGTCGAGCGCTTCGCGATTCACCGGTTCAGCCGTGATGACGGCGGCTGCGAAAGTGGAGATCGCGGTGTCGAGCGCTTCAACCGCTGCGTTCACCTGTGCCTGGGTTGCCGTGCCGTTGACGAACACGGCGTTCGAATCCTGAATCGCCGACAACAGTGCCGCCCGCGCCGATGCCGGATATTCGCCAACCGCCGAGCCTTCCCTGGACGCGTCGTATGCGCTTTGCGCGGCAGCAATCCGCGACTGAAGCTCAGCCTTGCTCACCGCTGCGATCGAGATCGTCGCAGTTGCCCCTGTCACCTGCCAGTCATGGCTGACGCCAGCCATGGAGCCACTCGCTTGATCCAGCGACACCGTCGCCGCGCCGAGCGGCGCATCCGCCTTCACCTCGCCAAGCAGGGCGAACAACGGGCCGCTGTCTGTTGCCGCATTCGCCTCGCTGCTGGCCCCCAGGAACAGCCTGATCTTCCCGAGTTCCGGGATCACTTCGCTGTTCACGAGTTCCAAGCCATCTCGCAGCGACTCCACCGCCGCCGCGGCCAGCTTCTCGGCGCCGGCATCACCGGTCAGCTCGAACGTCAGACGCGTCGGGTCGTAGCTGATCGTGATATCCATCACCGTGAACGGATTTGCCAGGCTTGCAGCGCCAATATCCAACTGGAAGGGCTCGCCTGCCGTCTTGGCTGTGCTGCCTGGCGTCAAACTGATAATGTTGTCCCCGGACGGCAGCGGCACGGTCGAATCGCTCACCGCAATCGTGAGCGTCTGCGTCACGCCTTCACTGAACGTGAACGTCAATGCGGTCGTTCCGACCGGCTGCTGGGCCAGGTACTCTTTCTTGATCGTGACCGCACTGCCCGCTGCCGTGTAGTCGGTTCCCTCGACAAGCGCCGCGCCGCCGTTCGAGATACCCGATAGCGTATTGCCGTTCAAGGTCATGGCCACGCTCACATCTCCATAGACTTCCGAGGTGACGCTCTTGTCGAAGTTTGCCGTCACCGGGTCAATGACGCTGTTCTGAGGCATATCATCTGGGCGATAGAACGTCAAGTAGTCCAAGGTATACGCCCCTGTTCCCACTTGCGGCCTGATTCTCACGGATTCAATTCGTGTAATCGTATTGTCCAGGAACGGGATGCCTGGCGCATGAACGGTGCCGGTTGTTTTATCCAGCGTAGCGCCTTCCGCAACTGTGCTTGCATAACTTTTCAAGGAATCGGCTTGCACTGTAATATCGTACGTCTTCGCGTCAAAATCAATATCGAAGCGAAGCGTCATCCACTCGCCGTCCGGTTGTGCGTACGTATTATAGGGCGTGATCCGAAGGATCGAGCCATCGGTCTTATTCTGATAAGCAATTGAGCCTTCATCGGATATGCGGAACCGACCCAGCAGCTTGTAGTTGCCCCACAAATCCAGGAAATACCCATCGGTATTGTGGTCCAACTTCGTAAATTGAAGCTTTGTTTCCACGGTGACTTTGCCGCCGACCAGATAAGGATCTGTCACAGACTTTTGCACATCGGGCGACTGAAGATATGGGCTTTCATTATAATTATCAATCAGCTTCAAGCCCTTGTTGCCCGAGCCCAGATCCACTACCTGAACCGATGTAGGATCTTTGTCGGCTGCCGTTGCAGTAGATACTGTCCAGGAAGAATCACCTGCGAATTCGCCCAACTCCCAATCGTCGAACGACTCATAGAAGGTTCTATCATTTGCGACAGGCGCAGGCGTCGTGAACGAGATCGTCGGCCCGCCGGCAGCGAATGTGCCGCTCTCATTGGCTGCCGCCACCTTGTAGGTATACGTCTGACCCGCCTGGAGCAGAGTGGCATCGTACGATGTGCCGTTCAATGTCGCGACCTCAGTGAGCGAAACGCCCTCTTGACGATAGACGGTATAATTCACCCCGCCCTCCGCAACTGTGGCCGGATCCCAGGACAGCCGCGCGGTATCGGTAAATAACCGGTTCAAATGAATGGCTGCCGTGCTCCCCCATACCGGAGGCGCCAATTCTTGCATCGTCAACGAGATGGCATTGGACGGCTCCGACAAATTGTCATTGCTATCCACAGCAACCACTGTAAATACATAGCTCTCGCCGGCCGTCAGGCCAGTGAGGTTCGCGGTCGTTGTTCCTGCCGGTACAACGGCCTTCAGCTCTCCATTCGCTTTGACGCGATACTCCTTCAACGCCGTGCTTCCTGCCGTGGAATTCCAGGTCAAGTTCACCGAAGTCGCCGTTCGCGAAGCCAGTTGCAATACGGGCGTTGACGGCTTGGAGGCCGTTTGATAGGCCGTTACATAGTCCAATGTGTGCGCGCCGGTATACAACTGCGGTATGAAGCTGAAAGAGTCCAGCTTCGAAACATTGGAATCCAGGAAGGGCAGGCTATCGACCCGATACGTTCCTGTCTCCCTGTCTAGAACGCCAGCAGCATTCGGAGTGCCTGCGTAAGTCTTCAATGACGGCGTCTGTACAATTAAATCAAAGGTTCGCTTGCCGAAATCAATGTCAAAGCGAATCGTCATCCATTCATCTACAGGTTGCTGGAAGGTGTTATATGGCGTGATGCGCGTATAACTGCCGTCAACGTTCCGGTAGCCGATCGCGCCTTCGTCCAATCCGCCAAAGTGAGCGAAAGTTTTGCCGCCGCCGGCCAATTCCAAATTGTACGAATTGACATCATGATCCAGCTTGGTAAATTTGACTTTCGTTTCTACGGTGACTAGCCCATCCAGATAAGGCGCATCGATCGATCTCTTCAACACAGGCGCCCACGCATAGGCTTTTGGTCCCGTGGAATTATCGTAATAGCTGTCGACCGCCTGCAAGCCTTTGCTCGACTCCGAGAGCTCCACAACCTTGACGGAGGTTACCTTTTCGGTTGTACCGCCATTCTTGATATAGGTCCAGCCGTTGCCGTCCTCCACTTCTTCGCTCGTTGCCCAACCGTCGAACGAGTCGTAGAAGCCTACGCTGGTCAGCGGAAGCGTTACACTCAGCTCGGGCCCGTCTATCGTTTCACTCTGATTGCTGTCTCTGGCTTCCACCTTGAACGTATAGGTTTCTCCCGGTTGAAGCCCCGTAATGTCCGCAGTCGTGCCATTCACGGTTGCCGCCTTGGTTTTCACCGCACCTTCCACTTGGTACACTTCATAGGAAGTGATGGTGCCGGAAACCGCAGCCGCCTCGCTCCAACTGAGCCGCACTGTATCCGGGAAGGCAACAGACTGTACTGCCGCCGTTTCATCCCAGGTGGGCGGAGCTTGCACTTGAATCGTTTTCAGCGGCAACCCGTTGGCCTGCACCGCACCGGCTTCCGAACTGCCAATTCGCGCTTCGGTCACCGCGATCGTGCCATCCGTTCCGCCTGCCTTCGCTTGGAAGATCACTTTCAGCACATCGGTCAGTCCTGTAAGTGCAGCATCGTTCGTCGATTTAATGCGCAAGACGCCATTGGCCGCATCATTCACAATGTCGCCGAGCTCAGTCCCGCTGCGCGCACTTTCCATCCGCGAGTAGGTGAAGCGATCGGTGTCGTAATGCAGTTCGACTTCCTGGTACAAGCCATTGCTGCCTGCCGGTTCTATGGCAACCGTCACGGGAAACTCCTCTTGGGAGCCGACGGACGGCTTCGCAGCGAGCCCGACGCGATCCCGCACCTGGGGCCGATAGAACGTTAAGTAATCCAGGGTATACGCCCCTGTCCCAAATTGCGGTCTGATTCTCACGGATTCAATTCGTGTAATCGTGTTGTCCAGGAACGCAATGCCTGGCACATGAAGGGTGCCAGTATCATTATCCAGATCGGCATCTCCTACGAGCTTTGTTTCATCATAGCTCTTCAAGGAATCGGCTTGCACCGTGATGTCGTACTTCTTCGCGTTTAAATCAATATCGAAGCGAAGCGTCATCCACTCGCCGTCCAGCTGTACATACGTCCCATAGGGCGTGACCCGAAGGATCGAGCCATCGGTCTTATTCTGATAAGCAATTGAGCCTTCATCCGCTATGCGGAATCGGCCTAACAGCTTGTAGTTGCCCATCAGGTCCAGGAAATACCCATCGGCATCATGGTTCAGCTGCGTAAATTGAAGCTTCGTTTCCACGGTGACCTTGCCTCCCTCAAGGTACGGCCATGCCACATACTTTTGCACATCCGGCGACAGAACATAGGGGCCATCGCTATAATTATCAATCAGCTTCAAGCCCTTGTTGCCCGAACCCAGATCCACCACCTGAACCAATGTAGGGCCATTGGTACCTTCCGTTGCTGTAGACACTGTCCATTCAGAAGGAACGCCTGTGAAATCGCCCAATGCCCAATCGTCGAACGACTCGTAGAACGTCACATCATTCGCGTTAATCGCAGGCATCGTGACCGATATCGCCGGCCCGCCGGCAGCGAATTTCCCGTCATCGTTGGCTGCCGCCACCTTGAAGGTATACGTCTGGCCCGGCTGCAATTCGCTCACATCGTACGAAGTTCCCGCCTGTGTGACCAACGGCTCGTACGTCGCGCCCACCTGCTTGTAAATCGTATAGGCGACACCGCCTTCGCTGCCCTGAGCTTTGTCCCAGGACAGTCTCACCGTATCGGGATATAGCTGCGCGATCCGAATTGAAGCGGTATCGGTCCAGACAGGTACAGCCTTCGCGGTCAATGTCGCCGTCACGCTGTTCGACGGTAGGGAGAGATTGTCGCTCTTATCCCGCGCCTTGACGGTGAACGTATACGTTGTCCCGGTTGTGAGCCCCGACACCGTTGCGGTCGTTGTGCCGGCAGGAATGACAGCTTTCTGCTCACCGTTCGCATACACAACATAATCTTTCACGCCTGTCGCGACATCCTGAATCTCAGGGTCCGTGGATGCCGTCCAGCTCAAGTCCACGGAGGTTGCCGTCTTCGCATCAAGCTGTAAGGTCGGCTTCGACGGCCTGACTTCATCGTCCTTGACCTCGATGAGCGCAAGCCAGTCCAGATTCATCCCCCCGAGTTGATGCCACATGGTGATATCAACCGGCCCTGCCGGCAATTGCACCCCTGCCTTCACGCGAAGGCCTCGCCAAACATCAGCTCTTGTTCCAAAGTCTTCTGTCTTGGGCGCCCGGAAGTAAGTGACGTCATCGCCGATCTGCAGATAACGGGTCGATTGTTCCGTGCCCGCCGGCAGATCCCAGCCTGTCACGTAATCAATATATAAATCATATTTTCCCGCTTTCGGCACGTTGAAGTTCCACTTCATCGACATGCCGGATTGATCCCAGTTGCTGACGCCCCAGCCTCCGGAGAGGTAATCCCGTGTGTTGTATTTTGTAGCCTCTTTCCCCCCGCCCCACTCCGTGTAGTTCTCCGCTTCCTGCCATATCATGGACAACGTGTCTCTGTCTTCAAGAGGAAGCACAGATACACTGGCAGGAGCCGGATCGCCTGAGCCAATGCTCTGAAGCTTCAGGACGCCTGTGTCGCCGCGCAAAATAATCGGCGTGTTGCCATCCAGAATAGCCGACTTGGGATGGCCGTATTTGACGAACGAAAGCCCGGCAGGCGCTTCCACGACTTCATAGAACCCTGCGTCATTCCCGAGATTTCCCCAACCGACATTGATGCCGTCGATATCGGTATAGGACTGCAAGGTGACCTCGCCGGCAACACCGTCGATTTCGGTCTGCAGAACGACCGGCGCTGCCGAGCCCGGCATGGCTGCGTTGTTCAATTTGAACGCCTTCTGACCGCTCTCCACATTCAAGGTCAGGATGTTGTCCCCGCCCGCCGGCGTCCAATGCACGCCGCGTTTGTTCATCGCTTCAGCTTGGTCGCCGCCGCTTGGAATATCTGCGCCGCTGTCGAAATCTCTAAGGCGCATCACATTCGGCGCATAGAGCTTAATCTTGGCATCGGACAGCCCGGATACGGACAATCGCTCATCGCCATAGACAACCGTGACCGGCTTATCGCTCTGGCTCTCGATGAGCGTCATGCCATCCTTCACGACCTTGGTGCCGTTTACCAGCAGGACGGAGTTGCCCTTCACAGCCACCGCGGCGCCATCGAATTTGATGTTGTCATCGCCGACCAGTCCAATGTCGGTCGTGCGAACGTATACCTTGGTGCCTTCCTCGAAGGTCAGCTTCGTATAATTGCTCTGGCTTTCCGACACGACATTTTGCGTTGCTTCACCGCTCTTGTACACTTCCATGGTGGAAATAATCTTCGTCGCATTCGTCTTCGGCGTAATGAATTGCGCATGCGCCTGCACTTCATTGGCGAACGAGCTCAACGGATCCGGAGCAACTTCCGTGCCATTGGCGCTCAGGAACTTGGTGGTGCTGGTAGCCGTCATGGGCGCGGCGGTGTAAAATTGCACGTTCAAATTCGCCTTGCGTTTGGTAACCGTGGCGCCTTGCTGATCCGCGTCGATCGTCAGGTTATCCTCGCCGTGCAGGTTCCATTCGAAATTGGAACCGCCGGATTTGTTCGTGGCCAGATCGTCGATCACCACAAACATATCGGGCCGCAAATACAGAATGTGCCGGACCGCCTTGGAGAGCGCGCCTTTGTAGGCGGCTGTCGCATCCCCGCTCGTCGCGTCGAAATCGGGAGACGTGGCGAAGCCCAGAATTTGCCCGTCCGCGCTGAAATCCTCGACTACCTGCCCCCGCTTGCCATCGAACGTAATCGCATTGGCGGAGAATGTCTGTCTGGTAAAATCGTAATGGTGGGGGCTGCCGTAGATATCGTAAAATCCCGTCTTGGGAGCCAGGGACTCGCCATAGGCGTTAATAATGAACGCATTCTGGTCGGCCTGGTTATGAATCGCCGTGCCGTACGAATTAGAGCGGAAGTACAGCGAAACCCGGTCCTTGTCGGACAAGTCGGAATGCATGGCGACAAATCCCGTATCTTCGAACCACTTGGCATTCGGCAGGTTCACAGGCGGCCTCGAATCCAGATCGGCGTCCCCGTAGAAGTAATCCTGCAATCCGGTGTTCGGTGCGACGCCGATCGCTTCGGACTCCCATTTCAACCCGGGATTCTGGGTCATCTGGGAAATGCGGTTCAGCATGGACACGCTGGCGCCGCCGGGGGCATATTCGGTAGCATCGCCAAAGACGCCTTTCGGAGTGCCGTGCGGAAACATATACAGCGGATAATCGCCTTCATTGCGCGAGAACGATTTCCGGTACAGATCAATAGCCCCTGCGCTCAGCAAGACGTCCATCAACTCTTTATTTGCCGCAGACGACCATTGCCAATAACCGGTTCCTTGCGACCAAGAGCCGTTCTCCCCGCCCCAGGGGGGCAAGAGATTGATATAGACCGGAACAGACTCACGGAACCAACCCTCAGCTTCCGGTATGTCACGCAGCATCGCGGTCGCGATGATGCCGATATAGCCGAGAATCGTCCAGCCATGCGAATCGTATGGGTACTGGTACATCGGCTTGGTAATCAAATATTTGTCGATCATCGTTTCAACGCGTTCCTTCACCATCGCCTGGACTGCCGCTTTGTCATCATCGGACAACAAATCATAAATCCAGTCGTACACGATCGCGGACTTATAAGCAATCGCGCGGTGCACTTGATCCTGAATGACGAAGCTGGTTGACCCCTCCGGGTCCCAGGAAGCGACGTTCAGCAACTGCTGCCTGGCTTTCGCGCCAAATTGCGCACGGGTCTGCGAATCCTCCTCCGAGACCAGGTAGATGAAAGCCGTATTCATCATCTGGTTCAGGATCCCGTCTGTTGCCGTTTTAAGCGCTTGTTGCGCTTGTACATATCTTGTTGAACTCGTAGGTTCGCTGGTACCCAAATAAGGGAACACAGGCTCTGCCGGCAACGGATTGCTTAAGATAGCCATGGCATTGGACAAGGTGGATTCATATTTGTTCTTGCCTGACGTATCCTTGAGCGCCCGGAATGAATCAAGCGTATCCGGCGTCGTCCAGACCCGGGGATGAACGGCGCTCACCTGGCCAATTATCGTATCTACCGAAGGAACAGCAAACGAGACATTGACCTCCTCAATCCGGAATTTCCGGACGGTGCTCCATTTCGGCGTTTCGCCCGTTTTTTGATAGCTAACGCGCCAATACCAGATGCCGGACTCGAACGTTTCCGGGAAGTTGTAGAAGTTTCGCGTCAGCGACACATTCTTATCAACAGCTGAGAAACTAGCATCGCGGCTTACTTGAAGATTATAACCGTCCGCGCCCACGACGAACGGCCAGCTGAAGTCCGGCGGATTCTGCGTCGTGACCAGCGAATTCTCCGGCCGGAACGGCATCGAATAGCTTACCAGGGCCGTGGCAGGCCATTCGGAGTCGGCCGCCTGCGCGACAGGCGTTTGCGGGCCGGGCAGGAAGTTCATCATTCCGAAGACCATTAGAAAGGACAGTATCATGATGAGAGATTTTCTTATGGGCTTATGCTTGGTCATTCTTGCTTCATCTCCCTTGATTCGGATTGTTACGGTTAATAACGGCTTGTTCGACTAAGCTTCTTTGTGTTTCCTATCTATTGGGATCAGCGTCATCAAAAGTAGTGCCGTATTTGATTTGATCGAAGAATACAGATTGGGTGATCGTTTGTCCGGCCTCCCGATACAGCCCCACCTTGGCTGTTACCGTTGTTCCCTTGCCGCTAAAGCCCAATTTCCCCGTGTATTCCGCTACGACACCGTAATCTTGCCACACTTTAATATCTCCGCTCGAAGTCGAAAATTTGGCTCGGACAATAAAATCCACCCATTCTCCTCTTGGCATTTCACCTCTGTAAATCTCGTAGAAACCCGTATCGTTGCGATAAACGATACGATATTCCAACGGATCCGAGTTGGCGACGAACTCCAGAGCAAGTGGAGGAGCGACGTCGGGATGCTGCCAGAACTGGCCAAACGCTTCCCAACTCGTTGGTGCGGTAAACCCCGTATACGGCACATAAATACTGAAACCGTGATAAAAAAGGTCGCCAAAATTAATGGTGGGCACAGTCACCACTTCTGTCCTTGTGTTCACCGAGCCTGAATCGCTGGGCAGATAAACATTCAGTACATGAGTGCCAGCCCTTGCCGCAGATCCCCAATATTGTATGGCCGGGTTGCTGCCAACACCTGTTTTGCTCAGATAAAACGAATTTCCGTTGTCATAGAGGTAATCACCGATAATATAGGCATCGTTGACATGACTGCCAGGATTGGGATCAACCTCAAGATCAATAGATCTGATCGCTCCGGCATAGCCCATTAACGGAAAAAGAATTATCGAAACGAGCATTGACAATAGCATCACGTATTTCGAATGAATTTTGCCCATACTTATCCACACCCCTTGAGTGAATTGTAACCAAAATCCATACACGGTTGCTGCATCGGCGAAGGCACCTGGACGCCCCGATGTTGATTTGCCTGCCGGGTTATTTCCCGCAATAGCCGGGAGGAGGACGCGTGTGCGTCCATTCCCGGCCTGCCGTCATTCATGCTGTTCGGTGTGTTATTGCTGGTACTGCTGTCGCCAGTCGTCCAGAATCAACTGCGCTACGGCTGCCAGCGTGACGATGTCGATTTTGCCCGTGCCCTTCAGGTCGGCCGCTTCCACCTGCTCCCAATCGGCATCGGAGCTCGTGACCCCATAGAATCTTACCAAGAGCGACAAGTCCGCAATCGTGACCTTCGTTGCGCCCGGAATCAGCGTAACGATCTTGCTGGTGAATGTATCCAGCGCCGTCTGCAGCGTTGCCTTCGCCGCATCTGCCGCGGCCTGCGTGCCCAGGACTGCATGGGTGGCCGCCTGGATTGCCGCCTGCAGCGCCGCCCTCGCGCCAATAGCGTATTGCCCGACCTTCGTCCCTTCCACCGCTGCATCGTACCGGCTTTGCGCCGCGGCGATCAACGCGTCGAGCGCTTCTCGATTCACCGGTTCTGCCGGGATGACAGCGGCTGCGAAGGTGGAGATCGCGGTGTTCAACGCTTCAACCGCTGCATTCACCTGTGCCTGGGTTGCCGTACCGTTGACGAACACGGCATTCGCATCCTGAATCGCCGACAACAGCGCCGCCCGCGCCGATGCCGGATACTGGCCGGGCGCCGAACCTTCCACGGATGCATTGTACGCGCTTTGCGCAGCAGCAATCCGCGACTGAAGCTCATCTTTGCTCACCGCTGCGATCGTGATCGTCGCAGTTGCCCCCGTCACCTGCCAAGCATAGCTGTCTCCAGCCATGGACCCGCTCGCCTCATCCAGCGACACCGTCGCCGCGCCAAGCGGCGCATCCGCCTTCACCGTGCCTTTCAGGGCGAACAACGGGCCGCTGGCCGTTGCCGCATTCGCCTCGCTGGTGGCTCCCAGGAACAGCCGAATCTTCCCGAGTTCCGGGATCACCTCGCTGGTCACGAGCTGCCAGCCATCCCGCAGCGCTTCCACCGCCGCCGCGGCCAGCTTCTCGGCGCCGGTCTCACCGGTCAACTCGAACGCCAGACGCGCAGGGTCGTAGCTGATCGTGACATCCATCACCGTGAACGGATTCGCCAGGCTTGCAGCGCCAATCTCCAGTTGGAAGGGAGCGCCCGCTGCCTTTGCCGTGTCTTCCGTCGTCAAGCTTATAATGTTGTTCTTGATTACATCGGGCTGGTAAATATAGATTTCATCGATGCTAAAGAAAACACTTGTCGTCGTACCGTGCCCAATCACGCGGATATACCGCGCTTGCACATCATCGACATCGTAAATTTCCTCGCCGTCACTGACGCTGTCGCTTTCTCCCGAATAGATCGGCGTCCAGTTGACTGCATCGTTGGAAGCCTCCATATCGAAAACAAAATGCCTGCCGGGTCCGTTGTACCAATTGATCCCGATTTTATTTACCGATTGAACCTCGTTAAGATCAAACACGATGGAAGGATACCCCGCCGGGTTATCTTCCGAAATCAGCGCCGGATCGACCTTGGCGGACCAGTAGGTATCCAGCTTGTCGTCATACGCATGATCCGGATTGAAGCCCGTCGTCCCATTGCTGGTCGCGCCGTAAATGGGCAAAATCCCGGATGCCTCAATATAAACCGTATACGTCCGCTCGGTTCCGTCGCCTGCCGTCACTTCCAGCGTTGCCACGCCGGGAACGGCGCCGTCGTAATCGACTTCGGCGGATGCCGCAGCCGAGTTGAGCACGTACGAGAGGACCGGAACCGGCTTCTTATCCGTATAAACATGCGTATACGAATAAGCCTCGGGAGAGAACCCGGTTAGCAGCTTGCCGTTAATCGTGAGCGAGGCCAAGCTCGCATCGCTCATATCCGCCGCGGACCCGGAGCCCTCCACCTCCGTCACCGATTGTGTGGCGAAGTTCAACTCGACAGCCTTGGTGCCCGCTTCGAACTTCCACACATCGCCTTGTTGGTCAAGGGTAATCTCAGTCGGCAATGCCGTATTTCCGCTCCAACTGAATGCCACCGCCGTGCGCAAGGTATCCTTGTCGTCGCCGCGAACGCGCAATGCCAATCGATTCCCGGTGAACTTGTCGCTCTTATAGGCGACTTTGTCCGCCGAGACCGCTGCGCCGTCCGTAGCCAATGCCTGGAATCTCAGCGTATTGTTCGTGCTGGTCAACAAGTAACCTCCGTCCGGCAGCGTCTGGATCGTCTCCGATTCCGGAAAATAGCGCAGCTCCAGGTCTTGCGGTGACGAGGTTGCAATGTCGTCCACCACAATCAAGATATCCGGCTTGAGGAAAATCAAGTGGCGCTGATATTTGGTCAACCCGGTGGACGAAGGATAAGCGCTCGCCGCGTCTCCCAGCATATAATCGAACCCGTCTTCCGATACCGCCTTGAGAATGCTGGGTTCCGAGCCGGCCGTTTTGGATAGGCCGTTATCGAACCAGCGGGACCCTTCCCCGATTTGTCCTGCGCCGTTAATCAACAACGTGTTATGATTGGATGTCAGCTTATCCGCATAACCATCATCTCTGATCAGATACTCGCCGTTGGCGTACAGGAGGAAGTGGTTGGCATCCGGATGCTCGTGCCCGCCGCCAAAATTGCCGGGAAAAGCAAGCTCTTTATGCCCTTGCGGCGGACCCGATTTGAACGCCACAATGCTTTCATCGCCCGACCAACCGGTGCGCGACACCACCAGATCGAGGTTATCGAACCAATGCATGGTCGGTTCGGCGCTGACCGGCGTCGCTTCGACCGTCGGATCGTAGTACAGGATGCCGAGCCATTCGGCGCTGCGTGTGGCCAGATGCTTCTCAGCCACTTGATCCGCCATCCACTGCGCCAATCCATCCTTGTTCTCGGCGGCCAGTACCCGCAGAATATGATCCGGGCCGGCATAGTTGATGCCCTCATTGTCGCCAATATTCAGGAAGCTGCTATTGTATCGCCAATCATTCTCGCCGAGCATCGAATAAGCCACATAGGCGCTGGAGTTTTTAAACCATTCGTTCTGCAGCATGTGCGAGCCCACGAATTTCTCGGCCAACTTCGCATATTTGATCAGCCACTCCGTGCCATACTCCCAATACGGGAAGCCCTCATGGCTCGCCCCGTCATCCGCCAGCAGGGATTCCGTCTTTCCGAATGCGGACATGGTATACCCGAACCAATCCACAGCATCGGAGTCTTCGTCGAAAATCGCCATCGCCGCGGCCGACAATCCGCCCATAGAGATATACATATGGTTGTGAAGATAGGCTGACCCGGAAAATACTTTCACCGTGCGGCCATTGAACGGCAGCCCTGCCGCTTTCTTGTACATCTCTTCGCCGTGCGCCTGAAGTGCTGTCAGCAAGGTGTTCTTCGTTTCTGCATCGAGCTCATTGTAGAGCCAGTCATACACGATCGCCAGACTGAACAATTGATGACCCGCCGCCAAGCTGGCGTTGGTCAGGTCGCCGCTTCTTCCCCAGGTCGGATACGAGCTGGAAGCAAGCGCCCATTCAATCGCGGCGTCTTTATATTTCTCCTCGCCGGAGATCAGATAAGCAAAAGCGAAATTGACGGTTTTATTCGCCACTTCCCTTTCCCAAAGCTCTTCCTCCGAAGGGTCTGCATAATAGGCCGGAACGGCCTCCGCAAGCTGCGCGTCCACCAGCAGCTTGAATTCGTTCCATAAGGACGCATGGGTGCCACCCGGCTGAACGGCCAACTGTAATTGGTCGATCTTGTCGTGATCCAGATACAACCGCGGGTGCACGTCTGCAAAGCCGCTCAGCGTATCCGCCAGAGATTCGACCGTAACCGTAATGATAGAGAACGTATAATTGCCATACGCATCCTCGACGCCGACTCTGAATTCATCGGTGCCATAAAATCCGATGCTCGGCGTGTAGGTCCATGAGCCATTGGACGATACGTTGACAACACCGTTTGCGGCGGGAACCGCCAGCGAATAGGTCAAATCGTGACCGTTCGCATCGACAGCCGCCACTTGTCCGCTTACCGGCACGCCGATTTGCGTTTGAGCGGAATCATTCTCCACGGTTATATCGGAATTTGACGATACTTGCACGATGCACTGTTGTTCAAAGCCATTCTCTTCGGTCTTGGCTGTAATGATTGCCGTGCCGCCTTTAATCGCCGTAACATTGCCCTCCTGATCAACGACAGCTACCTCGGGGTTGGACGAGGTCCAGACCACAGCTGGATTCGTCGCATTGGACGGCAGTACCGTTGCATGGATTTGCAAGGTGTCGCCAATCGCGATCGTCTCTTCGGTCTTGTCGAGACTTAGGCTGGTCACGGAATTCCATTCAACCAGTTGAACATCGTCATACCAGGTCGTTCCCGCAGTCGCAAAATTGCCGATAACCAGAACGGCTGACTCGGGAGGCGCGGTAACCACGACTTCTATGGGCACCCACCCGTTCTCGTCCTCGACTGCAGTAGGCAATGGCGATAAATTGACGAATCCCGGAGGCGTGATCACTTCATTGGCAGCATTCCTGAAGGAATAACTCAACCGCGCCGTAGAAGCCGAATCCTGCTTCTTCACCCATGTTGAATACTTGTAGGATTTGTCTCCCGTAATGTTTGCCGCCTGATACACCGTAACGGAAGTGCCGGATTGAACCGATATTTTGAGCGATTTCACTCCGTTCTTGTGCTCTGCTTCGTCAACGCCCACCGTATAGGTGTCCGGCGATTGAGCCGAATAGACCGACCAGCCGCTCGGCGGCGAAGCCGTGTCCATTTCATAAGAACCGTTGACAACCAGGTTGATGCTTCCGTTGGGCAATGACGTGTCAAACACGGTTATCGCAAGCGTCTGCGTCACACCTTCGCTGAAAATGAAGGTCAGCGGCACGACGCCTTCCGATTGTGCGGCCAGGTATTCCTTTTTGATTGTGGCCGTACTGCCCTCTATGGTGTAATCGGTTCCTGCGACAAGCGCCTCGCCGTCGTTGACGATGCGGGTCAGCGTATTGCCATTCAAGGTCAGCGTAGTGGATACATCTCCATAAACAGCCGAGGCGGCGTTCTTGTCGAAGTTCGCCTTTGTCAAGTTGATTGTGCTGTTCTGTGGCGTGTCGTCCGTTCGATAAAAAGTCAAATAGTCGAATGTATAGGCTCCTGTTCCATATTGCTGATACATGTAGATACCTTCTGTTTGATGGATCGCAGTGCCGCCGCTGTCCTGTTTAAGCAAGAACGGAATCCCTGGAACGCGGACTGTGCCTGTTTCCGTATCCAATGTGCTGCCAGCAACAACAGTACCGCTATAGCTCTTTAATGAGTCGGCTTGCACGCTGAGATCAATCGTCTGGGCATCCAGATCCATATCGAAGCGAACCGTTACCCATTCATTCTCCGCAAATGCGAAGGGATGATTCGGCATAACGCGAATACTGTCTGTTCCAGGCTGCGAGTATCCGAATTTACCGTCTGAATAGATGCGGAATCTGCCAATCGTCGTCCATCTGCCTTGCACATTCACATCAATCGTATCGACATCGTGATCCAGCTTGGTAAATTTAAACCTGGTTTCTGCAGTCACTTTGCCGCCGTTCAGATAAGGCCAAGTATTAATGGATCTTTGCGCAGTGAGAGATGTCGCCCACTCATTTCCGGCGATATTATAATCGTCGATCATCTTCATTCCTTTGCCGCCCAGACCCGGCAAATCAACGATTTGAACTGACGAGTTCCCTGTCTTGTTAAACACCCAGTCAGGAGAGCCGGACCATTCGCCTGCCGGCAAATCATCAAAAGATTCGAAGAAAGTCAAATCGCCTGACACGGGCATAGGCATTGTGATCGATATCGCCGGTCCGCCGACAGCGAATGTTCCCTCATCATTAGATGCTTCAACTTTGAAGCTATACGTCTCGCCCGGCTGTAATCCGCTCACATCGTGCGAAGCTTCCGTACGTGTGGCGATCGGCTCATATGTCGCCCCGACCAGCTTATAGATCGTATAGGTAACGTTGCCTTCGTTCACTGTGGCGCGATCCCATGACAGTCTGGCCGTACCGGGAAACAGCCGATCAAGCCGGATCGAGGCGGTATCGTCCCAGACAGGCGCGGTCATCTCCTGCAACGCCACAATCACGCTGTTCGACGGCACGGAGAGATTGTCATTCATATCCCGGGCTTTGACGGCAAACGTATACGTCTCTCCCCGTGTGAGCCCGGACACCGTTGCGGTCGTTGTGCCGACAGGAATGACAGCTTTCTCCTCACCGTTCGCATACACAACATACTCTTTCACGCCTGTCGTGACACCCTGAATCTCAGGGTCCGTGCTTTCCGTCCAACTCAAGTCCACAGAGGTGGCCGCTTGCGCATCCAATTGCAATGTGGGCTTCGACGGCCTGATTTCATCGTCCTTCACTTCGATGAGCGCAAGCCAGTCCAGATTCAACCCCCCGAGTTGATGCCACATGGTGACGTCAACCGGCCCTGCCGGCAATTGCACCCCTGTCTTCACGCGAAGGCCTCGCCAAATATCAGGCCTTGTTCCAAAGTCTTCTGTTTTGGGCGCCTGGAAGTAAGTGACTTCATCGCCGATTTGCAGATAACGGGTCGATTGTTCCGTGCCGGCGGGCAAATCCCAGCCCGTCACGTATTTAATGTATAAATCGTAAGTCCCCGCTTTGGGCACGTTGAAGTTCCACTTCATCGACATCCCGGTCTGATCCCAGTTGTTGACACCCTTGCCGCCGGAGAGGAATTTTCGCGTGTCGTAAACATTAGGCGCCTTCCCTCCGCCCCATTCCGCGAAGTTCTCCGCTTCCTGCCAGTCCATGGACAATGTGTCTCTGTCGCTATCAGGTGTCTCGGACAAGTCAGCAGCAGTCGGATCGCCCGCCCCAAAGCTCCGAAGCTTCAGAACGCCTGTGTCGCCGCGCAAAATAATCGGCGTGTTTGCATCCAGGATCGCCGTCTCGGAATGGCCGTATTTGGCAAACGAAAACCCTGCCGGCGCTTCTTCGACTTCGTAGAACCCGCCGTCATTCACGAGATTTCCCCAACTGACATTTTCACCGTTAATATCCGTCCACGTCTGCAAGGTAACATCCTCGCCGGGCTCACCGTCGATTTCCGTCTGCAGCACCACCGGCGCTGCAGGACCCGGCATGGTCGCATCGTTCAATTTGAACGCTTGCTGACCGCTCTCCACATGCAAGGTCAGCTTGTTGTCCGTGCCCGCCGGCGTCCAATGCACGCCGCGTTGGTTCATCGCATCGGCGATCACGCCGCCGCTTGGAATATCTGCGCCGGTGTCTAAATCTCTGAGGCGCGTCACATCCGGCGCATAAAGCGCAATTTCGGCGTCGGACAGCCCGGATACGGACAACTGCTCATCGCCATAGGCAACCGTGACCGACTTGTCGCTCTCGATGAGCGTCACGCCATCCTTCACGACCTTGGCGCCGTTCACCAGCAGGACGGAGTCGCCCTTCACGGCCACGGCGGCGCCATCGAATTGGATATTATCGTTTGTGCTGATCAATCCGTCATTGCTCGTGCGGACATATATGATCGTGTCATCTCCGTTGTCATCCGCGAAGATCAGCTTCGTATAGTTGCTCTGTTGATCCGATACGACTTCATGCGCTTCTTCACCGGTCTCGTATACTTCCATCGTCGTGATGATTTTGGTCGCATTCGTCTTCGGCGTAATAAATTGCGCATGCGCCTGTACTTCGTTTGCGAATACGCTCTTCGGATCCGGAGGAACTTCCGTGCCGTTGGCGCTCAGGAACTTGGTCGTATAGGTAGTCGTCATGGGCTGGGCGGTGTAAAATTGCACATTCAAATTCGCCTTGCCCTTGGCAACCGTAGCGCCTTGCCCATCCGCGTCGATCGTCACGTTATCCTCGCCATGCAGGTTCCATTCGAAATTGGAACCGCCGGATTTGCTCGTGGCCAGGTCGTCGATCACCACGAACATATCGGGCCGCAGATACAGGATGTGCCGGACCGCCTTGGAGAGCGCGCCTTTGTAGGCGGCTGTCGCATCCCCGCTCGTCGCGTCGAAATCGGGAGAGGTGACGAAGCCCAGAATTTGCCCGTCCGCGCTGAAATCCTCGACCGGTTGCCCCCGTTTGCCATCGAACGTAATGGCATTGGCGGAGAACGTCTGTCTTGTAAAATCGTAATGGTGCGGGGTGCCGTAGTAATCGTAGAATCCGGACTTGGGCGCCAGGGACTCACCATAGGCGTTAATAATGAACGCGTTCTGGTCGGCCTGGTTATGAATCGCCGTGCCGTACGAATTAGAGCGGAAGTACAGCGAAACCCGGTCCTTGTCGGACAAGTCGGAGTGCATGGCGACAAATCCCGTATCTGCGAACCACCTAGCATTCGGCAGGTCCACAGGCGGCCGCGAATCCAGATCAGCGTCCCCGTAGAAGTAATCCTGCAACCCGGTGTTCGGTGCGACGCCGATCGCTTCGGACTCCCACTTCAGCCGAGGATTCTGGGTCATCTGGGAAATGCGGTTCAGCATGGACACGCTGGCGCCGCCGGGGGCATATTCGGTAGCATCGCCAAAGACGCCTTTCGGAGTGCCATGCGGAAACATATACAGCGGATAATCGCCTTCATTGCGCGAGAACGATTTCCGATACAGATCAATGGCCCCTGCGCTCAGCAAGACGTCCATCAACTCTTTATTGGCCGCAGACGACCACTGCCAATAACCGGTTCCTTGCGACCAGGAGCCGTTCTCCCCGCCCCAAGGGGGCAAGAGATTGATATAGACCGGAACGGACTCCCGGAACCAGTCCTCGGCTTCCGGCATGTCATGCAGCATTGCGGTCGCGATGATGCCGATATAGCCGAGAATCGTCCAGCCATGCGAATCGTACGGGAACTGGTACATCGGCTTGGTAATCAAATATTTATCGATCATCGTTTCAACGCGTTGCTTCACCATTGCCTTGACGGTCGCTTTGTCATCATCGGACAACAAATCATAAATCCAGTCATACACCATTGCAGACTTATAGGCGATAGCGCGGTGTACCTGATCCTGAATCTCGAAGCTGGTTGACCCCTCCGGGTCCCAGGAAGCGATGCTCAGCAACAGTTGCCTGGCTTTCGCACCGACAGCCGCGCGAATGTCCGGATCCTCCGAGACCAGGTAGATGAAGGCTGTATTCGTCATTTGGTTCAAAGCCGCGTCCGCTTCCGCTTTAAGCGCATCTTGCGCTTTTTTGTAATCTGTTGCATCCGGAGCCGGATTGTCGTCGTTATAGGGAAACACAGGTTCTTTCGGCAGCTCATTGTTCAAGATCTCCGTCGCATTGGACAAGGTGAATTCATATTTATCCTTGCCTGTCGTATCCTTGAGCGAGCTGAATTGGGCAAGCGTATCCGGTGTCGTCCAAATCCGGGGATGAACGTCGCTTACATCCTCCATCATTTCCTCAACCGAAGGAACTTCAAACGAGACATTGACCTCCTCAATCCGGAATTTCCGGACGGTGCTCCATGCCGTCGACCCATCCGCCTTATGGTAGCTGACACGCCAATACCAGATGCCGGACTCGAACACTTGCGGGAAGTTGTAGAAGTTCCTCGTCAGCGACGAATTCTCATGAACGACATCCGTCATGTCAGCTTTACGGCTGACTTGGAGCGTGTAGCTGTCCGCGCCCGCGACGAACGGCCAACTGAAGTCCGGCGGATTCTGCGTCGTGACCAGCGAATTCTCCGGCCGAAACGGCATCGAATAGCTCACCAGGGCCGCGGCAGGCCAGTCGGAATCGGCTGCCTGCGCAACAGGCGTTTGCGGGCCGGGCAAGAAGTTCATCATTCCGAAGACCATCAGGAAGGACAGCATCATGATGAGCGATTTTCTTATCGGCTTATGCTTGATCATTCTTTCTTCATCTCCCTTGATCCGGTTTGTTGCGAGTTAAGCGGCTTGATGAAATCGATTACATCTTTTCTACTTGCTTTGCAAATATTCGTTGATCTGCTTCACCGCCGAATCCTTCACCTTCTGCCAGCCTGCAGCATCGGCTTTCTCCAGGTAGGTGTTGAAGGCTTCGTCAATATCCTTGATCGCGCCGAATTGCAGCGGGAACAGGTATTGTGTTCTTACGTTTGACAACGCGGCCGTTTCTGCTTTCAAATCGTCGTAATTCAAACTCAAAGCGGCCACCGACGACATGTACAGCATCTTTTGAGAATCTTCCATCAGCTTGATGTATTCGTCGCTCCACGAAGCGAAGATCGGGAATTGCCGCTTATCCGTGAACCAGAATCCGGCGGCATCGGGCGGGTATGTATTATCTTCCGCCGCAAGTCCTGCCGGCAGCTCCAGCTTGCCGTCTGCATTGATCACATAGTTCTTTCCCTCAATGCCGAAATAAGCCAGGTAGTTATAAGATTTCTCGGACATGATCAAATCCAGCGCCATCATCGTTCTTTCCGGGTTTTTGGCAAATGCGGGAATCGAAACCCCGTTGCCTTGATAAGGGAAAGCGGGCGCCTTTCCTTCCGCATCCACGAAAGGAATGACTTCAACTTTGTAACCCTTCTCCCTGGCTTTATCCAGATACGGACGAACATTGGTCGTATTCGTAAGCCCGACGGCAGATTTGCCCTGATCGAACGCGTCGATGCTGATGACTTTATTGGAGAAGAAGTCGCGATTGATATATCCCGCATCGTACCAGCTCTTTAAAGTCTTGACTGCATTCAAGAAGGTTGTTTTCATAGGTTCTTCGTTATACCCGAGCAGCTTGGCAGAAGGGTCTTCCAGCGAATAGCCGGCGCCTGGCAAATTGCTGACCTCGTTCGGATATTGCCCTTGTTCGGCCATCAATTGAAAATACATAATGTTCTCGCCTGAGGTGCCTGTTATCGAGATCGGCGTCATGCCGGGTTCATTCTTCTTGATTGCTTCCAGATAAGGGTCCAGGTCGGACAGCCGCTTGATCTCCGGCACGCCGTATTTCTCGCGCAAGTCACCGCGGATCACCGCCAACTTGATTTCGGTTGGCAGCGATGGAGCCGGCAGCATATAAATCTTGCCGTTGACCTTCACCTGCTCGAATGCGATTTTATCAATGGAAGCATAGTATCTGGGCATATACTTCGCGATCATGTCTTCCGTCAGTTCCATGAACGCTCCCTTGGCAGCATGCTCCTCATAATTATTCCAATTTGCTGAATAAATCCACTCCGTATCGCTGCCGGTCGCGAGCACCAACGGATACTTGGTCGCCAGGTCTCCCCACCCGATATGCTCGATCTGCAAGGTGGCGTTGATATCCTGCTTCATCCTGTTGTTCAGCTCCGCCAGCACATCCGGCATCCCCTTGGGCGCTTCTCCGAGCAGATAGCCTTTCAAATTCAATTCCTTGGACGTGTCGATGGCCGGCGTTGACTCGGCCTGCTGCCCCGAAGCCGATGCCGAAGCAGGCGGCTCGCTCGATGCCGTATTTTTGGCTTCATTCTTGCTGCATCCCGCCAGTACGAGCGTGAGTGCCAGCGCCATAGCGATTGCCAAACCTAACCCCTTTTTGATGTCTTTCATGCAAAACACCTCCTGCATTTTTTATTATGTTAAGAGTCGGGGACGAGAGCCCCCACTCGTTGACATCCATGTTTCAAACTGCCCATTCAGCCCTTCACGGCCCTAAATCAAGCGTTTTCATATGTCTCGGCTCGCGCCGCAGCAATTTCGGATTACCCCTTACCGATTTATATCCGTATTACTTATATTTATGTCATTCTTAAACCGACTTATATCCAACATATATCATAATTTTAATCTTCAAATTTGTCAATGTAAATCGCGTTGAATGCACGTCCTTATCCAAACAAAAAACGCCGCAATCGCTGCATCTCACGCAGCGATTGCGGCGGCGCAACGTACGCGCCGATTACAAGAGACGTTCCAACCTTTTGCAGAAGGAATCTTCGCTCTCCAATCCCGACCAGTATTTAATCACTTCGTGCTGAAACGTAAAGAACTGCTCCTCATTTAATCCTAACGTGTTCCCCAAACGGAAAGACGGAATAACTTCACGATAGATATTGTATCTCGAAGGCCTGTAAACGTTGTCTTCTCCCGTCCAGTTCGCAGCAGGCCTGAAGCTTGGAATATTCAGCGATTGCTGACGAATCATCATTTGCCCTTGGTGGGAGGTGAGGAAGTCAACCAACTTGAATGCCGCTTCTTTATGGGGCGAATGTTTATTAACGGCTAATCCGACAGCATGCAGCAATGTCACGGGTTCAATCATGGTTGGAAGCGGAGCAATCTCAAACTTCACTTTCGTTTCTTTGGATTCTCTGGCTTCCCTTATGTAATTCAAGCCGTAATAAGTGGTAAAAATCATGGAAATCTTGCCTTGGCAGAAAATATCTTCGGTGTAAAAAGATGGACTGGGTATCGGCATAATGAGAGGAAGCCGATGGGTAACAATATCCCGATATGAGCGCAAGGTGTCCATCAAGCTTGAATCGCATAACCGGTACCGACCGTTCTCATCTTTGACGAATTTGTTGCCGCTCTGCAACAAGAATACAAGAAACCGATTCGCATTATAGGGTTGGAAGTAAAATCCATGTCTTTCGTTAGGAATGTTCAATTGTTCCGCAGCTGCGAACAGATCATCCCAGCTCCAACTGCTGTCCGGTTCCGCCAACCCCGCTTCGGCAAAGTGCTCGAGGTTATAGCACAGCACGACGGGCGAAAAAATAAAAGGCTGTGCATATAATTTCTCATTCACCGAGAATGCCTGAGACAAGAAAGCATAAATTTCAGGCTTCTCTGCAAGCGTTGAAAAATAGTCCAGCTTCTCCCTCTCGGCAAATCTGCGGAATTCGGAGTCATTCAGCGTCATCACGTCAATCAGGCCATCGTCCATATACCGGCCAAGTTCCTCCGGATTATGGTGCTGAAAATTGACTTCCTGAATGCGGATATGCGGGTATTGTTCGTTAAAAGCCTGCAAGAGCAGCGAAATTTCCGCCTGCAGCAATTGCGTGCCATGGTGGGCAAACTTGATCGTGACTCCCTGCTCCGAACGTTCATGAATCACAACGTTCCCGACACTGGGAATTTTCTTAATCAACCCCTCGGTCACGAGAACATCGAGGACGCTGCCGACCGATTTTCCACTAAGGCCGAATAATTCGGATAATGTTTTCTCCGAGGGCAAATATTGTCCGGAGGGTCTTTGACCCGACAGAATTTCGTCCCGCAACTGCATCAGCATCTCTTCCTGCCGTAGGCGGAACGTCTTGCGGCTGTATCTGTGACTACCCTTCATCGCGACCTCCAGAACATGTTTCGTTCCTTTAATCGTATCCATCAATGGAATGTGTGTCAATGTGCTGCGCAGCTCCTGTTTGCTCTTCAGTTCCAAGCACTGCATCACTGCTTCAGTTGAATAAAACAGCAACAATGGTATGGATTGTCATTGTTCTGTCCAGAAATTTAAAGCCGATGACCAAAAGAACGGCACTTAAAATCAAATTGACGAGCCAAAGCGAACAGGAATGCTCCCGCGATCAGGGTCATCGTGTCTGACAACCGTCTTGTCATCGTATTCGCACCTTCTTCGCGATAATTTCCCAAGTAAAACTCCCTCCAGATATCCAGAGGGAGTTTGTTGAATTCCGATCATTCGCCGTCTTCCTAGTATATCGATCCATAAATAATGCAACTATATTCCCAAAAAGTTTGTGGTGTAATCTGGACCTAGCCCAACAAAACCCGGTTGCAGCAACTCAGTCACTGCGCACGTTGTCTCTAGCCCGACCAAACCCGGTTACAGCATCCCAGCAACTGCGAACGTGGTCCCTAACCTGACCAAACCCGGTTACAGCATCCCAGCAACTGCGAACGTGGTCCCTAACCCGACAAAACCCGGTTGCAGCAACTCAGTCACTACACACGTTGTCCCTAACCCGACAAAACCCGGTTGCAGCAACTCAGTCACTGCGCACGTTGTCTCTAGCCCGACCAAACCCGGTTACAGCATCCCAGCAACTGCGAACGTGGTCCCTAACCTGACCAAACCCGGTTACAGAGTTTAAATAACGTTACTTCAGGATCGTTATACTAGATACTATAAGTCCTAATGTCCATCTCGTGAAATGGGCTGCCTGGGCTTTAATTATTGCCCTGGCAATATTGCGGACGGCCATCCGTTCTCCGTACCAACCCTCACCTCATCAATGTAAATCACATGTTTACGATCGCGATTGTGTTGGCTGTCGTTCTGAGGAACCGGGTATTGGCCGCGGTAAATATCAAGCATGGGGAAATATCTCACCGAACTTGTATCTAACGAGCTCGAGTAGCCAAGCGGCCCGACATACTGGTATACCTGACGACCATATGTTAAACCATTATTACTCCAGCTTTCATCATGTTTCTTCATCTGCACATACACGTATTGGCCCATTCTCACTTGGACAATGAAATCATACCAAACCCCGCGCTCCATAGTCCGGCTAAACTTGGTATCGTCAAGTGTAACAGGGCAACTGCCGCTGCTTGTGCATGTCAATTTCTCCGATGATCCTTTCAATCTGACCTCTGTCGATGTGACATCATTGGCGCCCGTTGCCACATATATGGCAAATGGCGCTTTTCCTCCCCAAGGGTCCGCGTGCAGATGGAACAAAGAAACCCATTGACCCTCGCTGGAAGCAAAATGATCCGGAAGAGGATACGAATCCGTTGGTACAGGAATTTTCATACTGAATCCTATATAATATTCCGACCCCTGTTTAAACCCATCTTGTCCGCTTGGGATCAGGGAAACCTGCGAACGATCCGCCGTATCGTTTGCATGAACGACATTGATATCCGGGTCGGAGTAAGGGGAACCGACATTATCCCACAATCTGAAGCTGTACGTCCCATTCCTTGCGGAACCTTGTATTCGCTGGGGTTTTTTTGCCGTCCCTTGAAGGCCAATCATGTTGATAAAGTTCCCGCTATCCTCCAAATCCCATTGTCGGTATTCAACGTAATTCACAGGATGTTGACCATTCCATGTGAATTTTTTTTCCTCGTACGTAACGAACGATGATGGAGCATACAACTCCCCCCCATAATGATGACCTGCACTACTTTCAAAGCTGTAATAGTACTGGACGCCTGCTGTTGCTTTCGCTTCCTTGGGCGCCATCTGGACGGACCCCAGAACCAAACATAATGCAATCACCATAAGCACGATATGCATTTTCTTGAATCGCATACGCAATACCTCCATTAAAATAGGTTTGACACGCGAATTTCCGGATGAACATGCCTCATTGAAACGGTTGCAACACTTCCTTCCTTATCGGAGTCATGCTGCTTGATTTCCACCTCCTTTTAACCAGAACGGTCCCCTCGCATTCATGCTTCTTAACGCTGCGCCAGCTTCGTCAGCACGATGACCGCTTCTGCGCGAGTCGTTCGCTCTAGCGGAGCGAACTGACCGTTGCCGCGGCCTTGCATCAAGCCGGATGCGACGACTGTCGCCACTGCCTCCCGCGCCCAGGCCGGGATTTGCGCCGCGTCGGCGAAGCTTGCGTCGGCTGCCGCCTGCGATCCGCCCGCGCCCGCTTGCCCGCCTTCGGTCGCCAAGATTCGCGCCAGAATCGACGCGATCTCCGCCCGCGTAATCGGCTGCTGCGCGCGGAAGGTGCCGTCGTCATAGCCCGACATCCATCCTGACTTGGCAACAGCGGCGATGTACGGCTTCGACCAGTCCGGCAGTGCGGCGTTATCGGTATAGTCCAGCGATCCAACCTCGGATGGCAAGGGCAACTGCAGCGTTCTCGTCAGCATGACGGCAAACTCGGCGCGCGTGACCGACCCTTGCGGCTTGAATGATCCGTCCGTATAGCCCGACACTCTGCCGTACGCTACGGCCTGCCGAATGACCGCTTCCGCCCAGTGTCCCTTGATATCCGTAAGCCGCACCAAAGCCGGATCGCCCGGCAACTGCAACTGCAGATCTACCGGCTGGAGCACCTCCTTCTGCAATTCGGAATTCACCAGTTCAACCTGCTTCAACCGCACAGTGGCAGGCTCGCCCTGCTTCAGGCGCAAGACAATCGTCGCCAGACTCGCGTCGCCGCTCGTGCCCGCCGTCTTCCCTACTTTGGTCAAGGCGGCTTCCACCGTTTGTCCCTCCACGAGCGGACCGACCGCGAATCCCTCCAAGCCATGCTCCGCCCGAACTGCTTCCCAATTTTGCGCATCGACTTCAAGCACGACGCTGTAGGCGTACAGATCCTTCAATTGCTGCGCGTCCACCCGCACCGCCGTCACGCCGCCCTCATCCGAATCGTTCGCATCCGCCGCAACGCTCATCGTCAATCCGGCGCTTTCATCCGTCGCTTGCCCTGCGGGTGCCGCCTGCGCCGTTGCGCTGAACAGGAGCAGCGCCAGCAGTCCAATTCCCGCTCGCAGTATTTTCATCATCTTCGTTCCCCCTTGGGTACGGCAACAGCCGGGAGGCGGATGCTATCCGCCCGTTCCCGGCCTGCCGTCATTCGTGATGTTCTATGCGTTATGGCTGATACTGCTGCCTCCAGTCGTCCAGAATCAGTTGCGCTACGGCTGCCAAAACGGCTATGTCGATCTTGCCCACGTCGTTCAGGTCGGCCGCTGCCACTTGATCCCATCCGGCATCGGTACTCTTCAGGCCATAGAATTTTACCAAGAGCGACAAGTCTGCAATGGTAATCTTCGTTGCACCCGGAATCAGCGTGATGATCTTGCCGGCAAACGTATCCAGCGCCGTCTGCAGCGTGGCCTTCGCCGCATCTGCCGCGGCCTGCGTGTTAAGGACTGCATTGGTGGCTGCCTGGATGGCCGCCTGCAGCGCCGCCTTCGCTTCTGCAGTGTATTGTCCGACCTTTGTTCCTTCTTTAGCTGCGTTATACCGGTTTTGCGCCGTGGCGATCAACACGTCGAGCGCATCTCGGTTCACCGGTTCTGCCGGGTTGACGGCTGCGGCGAAGGTAGAGATTGCCGCGTTCAGCGCATCGACCGCTGCATTCACTTGTGCCTGGCTTGCCGTACCATTCGCGAACACAGCGTTCGCATCCTGAATCGCTGCCAACATCGCCGCCCGCGCCGAAGCCGGATACTGGCCAGGTGCCGAGCCTTCAACGGACGCGTCGTATGCGCTCTGTGCTGCAGCGATCCGCGACCCTAGATCAGCCTTGCTCACCGCTGCGATTGTGATCGTTGCGGTTGCCTCAGTAACCTGCCAAGCATGGCTGTCTCCGGCCATGGACCCGCTCGCCTCATCCAGCGACACCGTCGCCGAGCCGAGCGGCGCATCCGCCTTCACCATGCCTTTCAAGGTGAACAACGGGCCGCCGGCCGTTGCCGCATCCGCCTCGCTGCCGGCCCCTACGAACAGCCGAATCTTCCCGAGTGCCGGGATCACTTCGCTGTTCACAAGCGTCCAGCCGTCTCGCAGCGATTCCACCGCCGCCGCGGCCAGCTTCTCGGCGCCGGGATCACCGGTCAGCGCGAACGCCAACCGCGCCGGGTCGTAGCTGATCGTGACATCCATTACCGTGAATGGGTTCGCCAGGCTCTCAGCGCCAATCACCAACTGGAAGGACTCTCCTGCTGTCTTCGCAGTGTCTTCCGTCGTCAAGCCGAGAATGTTGCTCCCGGTCGGCGGCGGCACCGTCGAATCGCTCACAGCAATCGCGAGCGTCTGCGTTACTCCTGCGCTGAACGTGAACGTCAGGTTCGTCGTTCCGACCGGCTGCTCAGCCAGGTATTCCTTCTTGACCGTGACCACACTGCCCGCTGCCGTGTAGTCGGTTCCCTCGACAAGCGCCGCGCCGCCGTTCGAGATGCCCGATAGCGTATTGCCGTTCAAGGTCATGGCCACGCTCACATCTCCATAGACTTCCGAGGTGACGCTCTTGTCGAAGCTCGCCGTCACCGGGTCAATGACGCTGTTTTGCGGCATATCATCCGGGCGATAGAAAGTCAGGTAATCGAACGTGTAGATCCCTGTTTTAACATTCGGCTTGAATTTCATAGATTTAAACCCTGTTGCCGCGGCTGTGAACGGAATGCCTGACACATGAATCGTGCCGGTTGTCGGGTTTAACTCGCCTGCCCCAAGATTTAGTTTATAGCTTTTCAAGGAGTCGGCTTGCACCGTGATGTCGTACGTATTCGCGACAAAATCGATATCAAAGCGAAGCGTCATCCACTCGCCGTCCGGTTGAGTATACGTCCCGTATTGCGTTATCCGAACGTTCGTGTTATCGGTGGGCTTCTTGTAAGCGATGGCGCCGTCATCGGCTATACGGAACACGCCGATGAGTTCATTGCCTGTGCCCAGCAGATCCAAATCGTACGCATCGAAAGCAGCATCTCCCAGTTGGTTAAATCGAATCTTGGCCTCCATGGTGACTTTGCCGCCAACCAGGTAAGGCGTCCCTACACTTTTTTGCAAGGTAGGCGACTGATTATAGCCATTGTCGTAATCATCGATCAGCTTCAAGCCCTTGTTGCCCGAGCCCAGGTCCACCACTTGAATGGACGTGCCTCCTGTTTTGTCAACTGCCCATGAAGAACCGCCTGTAAATTCTCCCGGCGTCCAATCGTCGAACGACTCGTAGAACGTCACATCATTCGCGTCAATCGCAGGCGTCGTGAACGAGATCGTCGGCCCACCGGCGGCGAATTTATCGCTATCGTTGGCTGCCGCTACCTTGAAGGTATACGTCTGGCCCGGCTGCAGCAGGGTGGCATCGTACGATGTGCCGTTCAATGTTGCGACAGGGGTGAACGAATCGCCCTCCTGACGATAGACGGTATAGGCGATCCCGCCTTCCTCAACCGTTGCCGGATCCCATGACAGCCGTGCGGTATTGGTAAACAACCGATTCAAATGAATGGCTGCCGTGCCGCCCCATACCGGAGGCGCCAATTCTTGCATGGTCAGCGCGATGACATTGGATTCTTCCGACAGATTTTCATTGGCATCTACAGCGATCACGGTAAACTCATAGTCCTCACCAGCCGTCAGGCCGGTGATGTTCGCGGTCGTCGTTCCTGCCGGCACAACTGCCTCCTGCACGCCATTCACAAAGACGCGATACTCCTTCAACGCTGTGCTTCCTGCCGTAGAACTCCAGCTCAAGTCTACTGAGGTTGCGGTTCGCGAAGCCAGTTGCAATACAGGCGTTGCCGGCTTTGAAGCCGTTTGATAAGCCGTTACATAGTCCATTGTGTGCATGCCGGTACTGAACTGCGATATCAAATTGACGGATTCCAGCCTTGTAACATTAGCATCCAGGAAGGGCAGGTCTTTCACCCGATACGTTCCGGTGTTGTCCAAATTGCCCCTCGAATCCGTTTTGCCTTCGTAAGTTTTCAACGACGGCGTCTGTACTGTTAAATCAAAGGTTCTCTTGCCGAAGTCGATGTCAAAGCGAATGGTCATCCATTCATCTGCCGGCTGCGTGAAACTACCGTACGGCGTGATGCGCGTATTGCCGCCTGTAGTCCGGTAACCGATCGCGCCATCGTCGTAACCGCCGAAGTGGGCGAATGTCTTGCCATTGCCAACCAATTCAAAATTGTACGTATTGGCGGGATCATCGGCATTCAGCTTGGAGAATTTGACCTTCGTCTCCACCGTGACAATTCCATCCAGATAAGGCGAATCGACGGCCCGCTTCAATACGGGTCCAAACGCGTACTTCGCTTCATCGGCGAAGTAATTGTCAATCGCTTGCAATCCTTTGTTGGAATCCGACAAGTCCACCACTTGTACGGATGTGCCGCCATCCTTGGTATAGGTCCAGTGGTTGCCATCCACCGCTTCGCCTGTTGTCCAACTGTCGAACGTGTCGTAGAAGCCTACGCTCGCCGCCGGGAGCTCTACAGTCAACTTGGGCCCGTCTGTCGTTTCACTCTGATTGTCGTCTCTGGCTTCGACCTTGAACGTATACGTTGCTTCTGGCGCCAGTCCAGTAATGTCTGCATTCGTACCGTTCACGGTGGCCACTTTGGTTTTCGACGCACCTTCTACTTGATACACTTCGTAGGAAGTGATGGCCGCGGAAGCAGCCGTCGCATCGTCCCAGTGAAGCCGTACTGCATCGGTGAAGGTATAAACAGACGCCAATGCCGCGGTTTCTTCCCAGACAGGCGGCGCTTGCACTTGAATGGTCTTCAGTGGCAATCCGTTCACCGGCACCGCTGTTGCTTCCGTGCCGCCGATTCGCGCTGCGGTTACCCCAATCTCGCCGCTCGCTCCCCCGGCTTTCGCTTGGAAGTATACTTTTAGAACATCCGTCAAGCCAGTAATTGCGGCATCATTCGTTGATTTGATGCGCAAGACGCCATTGGCTGCGTCATTCACAATGTCGTCGTCAAGCACGGCGGTCCCGTCGCGCGCACTTTCTGCCCGCAAGTAAGTGAAATGCTCGGTGTCGTAATGCATCTCGACTTCCTGGTACAGATCATTGCTGCCTGACGGTTCCACGGCAACCGTCACGGGGAACTCTTGCTGAGAGCCGACCGATGACTGCGAAGCCAGCTCGACACGATCCCGAACCTGGGGCCGATAGAGGGTCAAGTAATCTAACGTGTATGCCCCTTCACCAAATTGCGGTTTGATATATATTTGTTGAATTTGAGTGACTCCGGTATCCAGAAACGGAATTTCTGTCACGTGGATGGTGCCGGTTGCTGTATCCAGTTCTCCTTTACCAAGACTACCGGTGTAATTCTTCAATGAATCGGCTTGCAACGTGAGATCAAACTTCTTGGCGTCAAAATCAAAGTCGAAGCGAATTTTCATCCACTCGCCATCCTGCTGTACGTATGGCGGGGTATTCGGCGTAATCCGCTGATAAGTATAACCGGTCGAATTCCGATAAGTGATTCCGCCATCATCCGCGATTTTGAGCGCACCGAGCAGTTTCCAACCATTTCCTCTCAACTCCAGGGTATAGGTATCAACAGGCGTGCTCCCTTGCGTGAATTGAAGCTTGGTCTCCAAGGCGGCTTTTCCGCCAATCACATATGGCGACGGCGCATTCATTTGTACCTGAGGAGACTCTGTGTATCCAATGCCCACATCACTCGAATCATGAAGATTATCAATCAACTTCAAGCCCTTGTTGCCCGGGCCCAGATCTACTACCCGAACAATTGTAGGGTCTTTTCCGGCTACAGTTGGTATTGTGATTCCCCAATTTGTCGGATTGGCAGTGATATCACCAGTCGTCCAATCATCGAACGATTCAAAGAATGTCGCATCATTGTTATCAACCGCAGGCGTCGTGAACGAGATCGCCGGCCCACCGGCTGCGAAAGTCCCCTTATAGTTGGCTGCCATCACCTTGAAGGTATACGTTGTGTTTGGCTGCAGCAAGGTGGCATCATATGAAGTGTCTTTCCGGGTGCCTATTTCCTCATAGTCCGCTCCAACCTTCTTATAGATCGTGTAGGTGACATCGCCTTCGCCCGTCTGGGCAGGATCCCAGGACAATCTGGCCGTTTTGGCCTTGGAAAACAACTGATCGAGCCGGACCGAAGCGGAATCCGCCCAGACAGGCGCAGCCACCTCTGTTATGGTCACCGTAACGCTATTCGACGGATTGGATAGATTGTCGTTGATATCGCGGGCTTTGACGGTAAACGTATACGTCTCCCCAACTGTGAGTCCCGATATGGTTGCGGTCGTTGTACCGGCGGGAATGACCGCTTTCTGCTCGCCGTTCGCATACACCGCATAATCTTGCATGCCTGTCGTGACATCCGGGATTGCCGGGTCTGTGGATGCCGTCCAACTCAAGTCAACGGAATCCACCGTTTGCGCATCCAATTGCAACGTTGGAGTCGATGGCCTGACTTCATCGTCCTTGACCTCGATGAGCGCAAGCCAGTCCAGATTCATCCCCCCGAGTTGATGCCACATCTGGACGTCAACCGGCCCTGCCGGCAATTGCACCCCTGTCTTCACGCGAAGGCCTCGCCAAACATCGGCGCTTGTTCCATAGTCTTCTGTCTTGGGCGCCTGGAAGTAAGTCATGTTATCGCCGATTTGCAGATAACGGATCGAATCTCCCGCACCAGGCACATCCCAGCCCGCCACGTAATCAATATATAAATCATATTTTCCCGCTTTCGGCACGTTGAAGCTCCACTTCATCGACATGCCGGACGTATCCCAGTTACTGACTCCCCAGCCTCCGGAGAGATAAGGCCGCGAGTTGTATTTTGTGACCTCTTTCGCTCCGCCCCACTCCGTGTAGTTCTCCGCTTCCTGCCATATCATGGACAATTTGTTTCTGTCATCGAGAGGCTTCACAGCTACACTGGCAGGGGTCGGATCGCCTGAGCCAACGCTTTTAAGCTTCAGGACGCCTGTGTCGCCGCGCAAAGTAATCGGCGCATTTGCATTCAGAACCGCTGACTTGGTATGGCCGTATTTGACGAACGAAAACCCGGCAGGCGCTTCTACGACTTCATAGAACCCTGCGTTATTGCCAAGATTGCCCCAGCTGACATTCTCCCCGTTAATGTCCGTCCATGATTGCAACGTGACCGTGCCAGGAACACCGTCGATTTCCGTCTGCAGCACCACCGGCGCTGCTGGTGCCGGAATCGGTGCATCGTTCAGCTTGAACGCCTTCTGACCGCTCTCCACATTCAAGGTCAACGTGTCGTCCGTCTTGGTCCAATATACACCGCTCAGTTTCACCGCTTCGTCGGCAGCGCCGCCGCTTGGATAATCAACGCCGCTGTCGAAATCTCTAAGGCGCTCAACGCCCGGCGCATTCAGTGTGATCAGGGCATCAGACACCCCGGACACCGATAACTGATTATCGTCATAAGCAACCGTCTCGGCTTTGTTGCTGCTGATCAGGGTTACGCCATTTTTCACAACCTTGGTGCCATTCACCAGCAGGATGGAATCGCCCTTTAATGGATCGCTCTTTATTGCGATCGCAGCGCCATCGAATTGGATATTATCGTTGGTGCTTACCGATCCGCTATTGCTCGTGCGAACATAGACAACCGTGCCATCCTCGAAGGTCAACTTCGTATAATTGCTCTGGATATCCGATACGACATTCTGCGTTGTCTCACCGCTCTTGTATACTTCCATGGTGGAAATAATCTTCGTCGCCTTCGTCTTCGGCGTAATGAATTGCGCATGCGCCTGCACTTCGTTGGCGTACGGGCTCTTCGGATCCGGAGCAACTTCCGCGCCATTGGCGTCCAGGTACTTGTCCGTATAGAAACTCGTCATGGGCTCGGCGGTGTAAAATTGCACATTCAAATTTGCATTGCCCTCAGTAACCGTGGCGCCTTGCCCGTCCTCGTCGATCGTCAGGTTATCCTCGCCATGCAGGTTCCATTCGAAACTGGAGCCGCCGGTTTTGCTCGTGGCCAGATCGTCAATGACCACGTACATGTCGGGCCGCAAATACAGGATGTGCCGGACCGCCTTGGAGAGCGCGTTATTGTAGGCGGCTGTTGCATCCCCGCTCACGGCGTCGAACTCGGGAGACGTGACGAAGCCCAGAATCTGGCCGTCCGCGCTGAAATCCTCGACAGTTTGCCCCTTCTTCCCATCGTACGTAATGGCATTGGCGGAGAAAGTCTGCCTTGTAAAATTGTAATGGTGCGGGCTGCCATAGAAATCGTAGAACCCGGTCTTGGGCGCCAGGGATTCGCCATAGGCGTTAATAATAAACGCGTTCTGATCAGCCTGATTATGAATCGCCGTGCCGTATGAACTGGAGCGGAAGTACAGTGAAACCCGATCCCTGTCAATCAAGTCGGAATGCATGGCGACAAGTCCCGTATCCTCGAACCACTTGGCATTGGGCAGGTCCACCGGCGGCCTCGCAACCAGATCGGCATCCCCATAGAAGTAATCTGCCAGCCCCATGCCAGGCGTGGTGCCAATCGCCTCAGACTCCCACTTCAACCGGGCATCCCCGGTCATCTGGGAAATACGGTTCAACATGGACACACTCGGAGCGCCCGGAGCATAGGTGTTGTCATCGCCAAAGACGCCCTTCGGGGTTCCGTGCGGGAACATGTACAGCGGGTAAAAGCCTTCATTGCGCGAGAATGATTTCTGATACAGGTCAATGGCCCCTGCGCTCAGCAAGACATCCATCAACTCTTTATTGGCCATGGACGACCATTGCCAGTATCCGGTGCCTTGCGACCAGGAGCCGTTCTCCCCGCCCCATGGCGGCAACAGATTGATATAGACCGGGATAGACTCCCGGAACCAGTTCTCGGCATCGTCCACATCATGCAGCATCGCGGTTGCGATGATGCCGATATAGCCGAGAATCGTCCAACCATGCGAATCGTAAGGGTACTGGTACATCGGCTTGGTAACCAGATATTGCTGAACCAGCGTATTGGCGCGTTCTGACACCATGGCCTGGACAGCTGCGATGTCATCATCGTCCAACAAATCATAAATCCAGTCATACACGATCGCGGACTTGTAGGCGATGGCGCGATGAACCTGGTCCTGTATAATGAAATTCGTCGCTCCGTCCGGGTTCCAGGAAGTGACATTCATCAGTTGCTTCCTGGCGCTCTCGCCAATCGCTGCATCCCCGGTGATCAGGTATGCAAAGGCGGCATTCATCATTTTGGCCAGTACTCCATCTACATAATTGCGAAGCACCCTTTGCGCCTCCACATATTCAGACGAAGACGTCGGCTTCTCGTTATGCATATAGGGGAACGTAGGCTCTGCCGGCAGCGTATCGCCCAGGGAAGCCTGGGCAGCGATCAAGGTAGATTCAAATTTATCCTTGCCTGTTGTATCCTTGAGACCTGTGAATGATGCCAACGTATCCGGCGTTGTCCAGATCCGGGGGTGAGCGGTGGTCACATTCGCCATCATCGTATCCACCGAAGGAACGACAAACGAAACGTTGTCCGCCTCAATCCGGAACTTCCTGACCGTGCTCCACGCCGTCGACCCATCCGGCTTATGATAGCTGACACGCCAATACCACGTTCCGGCTTCGAACGTATCCGGGAAGTTGTAGAAGTTGCGCGTCAGCGACACATCCTTAGCGACATTGCCAACTTTGAAGTCAGCGTCGCGGCTTACCTGAAGCTCATAGCCGTCCGCGCCCGTGACGAACGGCCAACTGAAGTCCGGCGGGTTCTGCGTCGTAACCAGCGAATTCTCCGGCCGGAATGGCATTGAATAGCTCACCATGGACGCAGCAGGCCAATCGAAGTCAGCCGCATTTGCGACAGGTGTTTGCGGGCCGGGCATGAAGTTCATCATTCCGAAGACCATCAGGAAAGACAGCATCGTGATGAGCGATTTTCTTATGGGCTTATGCTTGGTCATTCTTTCTTCATCTCCCTTGCTTGGGTTGCTGCTTACTTGCCCTGGAAATATTCGTCGATCTGCTTCACAGCTTCGTCTTTCACTTTCTGCCAGCCTGCGGCTTTAGCCTTCTCCAGATAAGCGCTGAACGCTTCGTCGATATCCTTGACCGCGCCGAATTGCAGCGGGAACAGATATTGCATTCTTACATTTTCCAATGCTGCCGTTTCCGCTTTCAAATCATCGAAGTTCATATTCAAGGTGACCAATGTCGGCATATACAACATCTTCTCGGATTCGTTCATTAACTCGAGGTAATCATCGCTCCAGGAAGCATATGCCGGGAATTGCCGCTTGTCTGTAAACCAGAATCCGGCTCCGTCGATCGGATAGGTGTTCTCCTCCGCGGTGACGTCTTCCGGCAGCGCCAGCTTGCCGTCAGCATCCAGCGTATAATTCTTGCCTTCGATGCCGAAGTAGGCCAGGTAGTTATACGATTGCTCCGACATGATCAAATCCAGCGCCATCATCGTTCTTTCCGGATTTTTCGCTCCTGCGGGAATGGCTGCCCCATTGCCGAGGTAGGAGCGAGCTGGCGCTTTGCCTTCCGCGTCGATGAAGGGAATCACTTCGATCTTGTACCCCTTCTCCTTGCCTTTATCCAGGTAAGGAAGCACATTGGTCGTATTGGAAAGCCCTACAGCGGATTTCCCTTGATCGAACGCATCGATGCTTATGACCTTATTTGATCCGAATTTCCTCCTGACTTTTTTTCAACACTTCTTCCACGCGCCCCCGAGTATGTAGACGCGCGAGCGACCGGTCGAAGCAGTCATCAAGCAACTCCTGTTCGAAACCGGCAATGGCGTCCTTCACCGTGAATGCGTCCGACTCGCTGGTCCGCAGCGCGTCTTCCAAAATTGTAATCGCTTTCGTGTTCCTGAAGTGTTTTCACCCCCTTTAACACACAAAAGTTTTCACTGGTATTTATCTAGTATTTATTATTCATAATATTCGATTATAGACCTATCGTCAACTACATTTTGGTAGTATTTATCTGATGTTTATTCAATAAATATTCGACCGGATATCGTATTTTATTTCGTTTATAAAATAATATTCTGCATTTTAAGGCCAAATTGTACAATAGCAGATTTTGTTAAATACTTATAAAGACCAGATTGTCATAGATAATTGATATCGACCATGCAGTGGTGCTCTACTGCTTTTTCGTTTAAACTGTGTGATAATAGGAGTTAAATACCTACATAGACCAAATTGTCTCGGATTGTCTATGCCGGAGGAATTGGATGATGGACAACAAACACAAACCGAAACGAACAACCTACCGAACCAGGCTGAATGAAATGGTGACGACATTACGCAATGACATTCTGACCGGCAAGCTGCAGCCCGACAGCTTTCTGCCATCCGAGCTGGTGCTGGCCGATCAGTTTCAGCTCAGTAAAGATTCCATTCGCAAAGGCTTGGCTATACTGCTCGAAGAGCATATGATTGAGAAAGTGCCGCGCATTGGAACCCGTGTGATCGGGCCGGGCATAATCGACAAAATCACGATGAGACTCGGTTATTACCGCAGCCTGGAGACAGAAGCCGAATTGGTAGCCCTTGTGGAGAAGTTCCAACAACTGCATCCGCACTTTGCCATCCAACTCATTCCCATCGAGTTTGATTGGTATCTCTCACCGAATATGAGGGGCGCATTGGAGCAAAATGCATTTGATCTTATCACGATCAACCATCAGCATATCGAATCGTTCCTGGAGTCGGAAGAAAATCTGCAGCTACTGGAACCGCTCGATCGAAAAGCGCTGACTTATCCATTTTTATTAAGTCCGTTCAGCAAAGACAACGTCCTGTATGCACAGCCGCTTATATTTTCGCCTATCTTCCTATGTTACAACCGGGAGCATTTTCGTGCAGCGGCATTGCCCGAGCCGGACAGCAGTTGGCGTTGGCCTGACTTATGTCAGGCTGCTATGCACTTAACACAGCCGCGCAGTCATGTCGGCATATCGTTTCAATTACCATCCATCAATCGCTGGCCGCTTTTCCTGCTGCAGAATCAGGTACAATTCAAACGCGATATACAGGGCAGGTTAATACTCGAGAACGACAACTTTAAGGAAGCCTTGAAATTGAGCTTAAGCATGTTCGAAGGCTTGCAGTCGAAGAGTTTCTTTCATTCGGGGGGCGATGCCGACAGTGCCATGTATTTCGCAAATCAAAAAGCATCGATGATCATCACCAGCTACTTCAACTTGAACTACTTGCGTAACGTCGATTTCGATTATGACATCACCCCACTGCCCTATATGCGGGAAGCAAGCACCCAGTTGCTAATCTCCGGCATGGCTGTCCTGAAAGCGAGCAAGCATAAAGAAGCCGCCAAAGCGTTGGTCGACTTTCTGGTTTCCGACGAAGCGCAGCTGCATATCCGCAAACACACGCTCAGTATTCCAAGCAACAAAATCATTGCTGAAGAAACGACAGGAGATGAGCTCTTCCGGCGTCCTTCACGATTTTTCATGTACAAGGATATCATCCCGACATACCGCTTCTATTCGGACATGAATATTTCCTATCGTGAAGCGAGCGCCATGGGCGAGATCCTCAAACTGTATTGGGCGCATCTTGATGATTTCGAGACGGCACTCAGGCGATTGAAGGAAGCGCTTGAAAGTTCCGCTCAATACTCCGCAACTTGAACGGACAAGAGACTTGCCGCGGCAGACCGCTTAACGGAATACCCGCCCAAGCAATCGCCAGGATTGCTTGGGCGAACCCAGGATCGTTAGCCAGGATAATGAGACGTCATTCACCCCCTGTCTTCTCTTTCAATTCACACTTCTTCCATATGCCCCGAAACATGCCGATGCGCGAGCGAACGGTCGAAGTAGTCGTCCAGCAGCTCCAAACCGAACTCGGCGATGACCTCTTTCACCGTGAATTCTTCGGACTCGCTGGTCAGCAGTACCGCGCCAATCCGGCCTGGGTCATGAATGATCAGATCCTTGCCATACTTTCGCTTCATATCGCGGAAATGAACAAGATTCTCGTCAAGATGAATGACAGCGCAGTCCAGGTTAACCGTCGTCGTGACGAAGTGATAATAGTTCGTGCTGGTGGCCAAGACTTCTCCAAGCGGGTTGAGCACTGTGCATGGCGGTCCTCCAACGCCAATCGCGCCGGCGAAATGCGAGCGACACGAATACGCCCAGTAGGATTGCATGAACCCCCCGTGATACATCGACGGAAACAAGAGAATGTCGGGCTTGGCCGCCTTGTACTTCAACAACAATTGTTCAAAGTTCAGATCGAAGCAGATGACGCCGGCTACCGTACCGAAATCGCATTGCAGCAGCGGTGCTTCTCTCCCGTATAGAATGCCATATTTGTCGTGTTCACCCGGCACGAGATGATTCTTGTGATAAGTGCCGACGACTTCACCATCCCGGCCCAGCAGCTGCATCGCATTGCGCCAACTGCCGTCCGCCGCCTCAATGTGGGCCGGGTAGGTAATATAGCAGTTGTTGTCGCGAGCGATGCCGGCCAGCGTGTCGCGAATGGCATTGCCTCTGTATCGGTAATATTCTGCCTGACGATCCCATGTAAAGCCCTCGCCGACCGGACGGTCGCACGCTTCGGGCAGCACAATAAGATCAGGTCGATCCGGCAGCACCTGGTCCAGCTCCCGCTTCCAGCGCTCGATCATTCGTTCGACAATCCGTTCATTGGGCGTTGCCGGGTCTTCCACGTATGGAGGCGGTCCCACGCAACTGATGGTCACCTTGTTCACGAATCGTTCCCTCCTGTAAACTCCTGCAAGAGCAAGCCAGGCATTGTTTCCCCTTCGCCTGACTTGCTCTTGCAACGCTTTGCTTATTTATTTTGCAAATATTCGCCGATCTGCTTCACAGCTTCATCCTTCACCTTCTGCCAGCCAGCGGCTTTGGCCTTCTCCAGGTACTCGTTGAACGCTGCGTCAACATCCTTGACCGCCCCGAATTGCAGCGGGA
>Ga0222419_100261_pt1 | contig 74350 bp, 64 predicted proteins | sample 1B20Ametagenome_FD_182474 | JGI IMG/M metagenome (GOLD analysis project Ga0222419, IMG submission 182474) | Enriched microbial communities from leaf-cutter ant dump, University of Wisconsin, Madison, United States - 1B20A (version 2) | ecosystem: Environmental > Terrestrial > Nest > Insects nest...
TTCTATAATCTGCCATTGAGCATCAGTTACGTCTGTTGGGTACATGTTTTTTATGTTTAGTACCACAAAGAAATGTACTAACTAACTATACTGGTGCTTTTTCTTTGCTTTTTTAAACAGGCTCTTAGAAAACAGAGGTCATAAAATGTAATGACTATTTCGTTACATATCCAAAGCGTCTTTTTTATCAATTGTACAGATTCAAAAAGTTCCGGATAAGCATGAAGCCGTAACTTTACGGAATGAATATTCTTTTAGTTGAAGACGACCAAACATTAAATCAAAACATCAGCGAGGCGATGAAAGCGGAGGAGATGAATACAACGTCCTTGTATGACGGTTTATTGGCGGAACGCATATTAAAGCGAGGCAGTTTTGATTGTGTAATTATGGACATAAATTTACCCGGTAAAAACGGGTTTGAATTATGCAAAGATTTTCGGCTGTTCGATAGCAATACGCCCGTAATCATACTCACCGCCTTTTCAGAATTAGATGACAAAGTACAAGGATATAACTGTGGCGCAGACGACTATCTGACCAAGCCGTTTTTTATGCGTGAACTTGTTTTACGAATTAAGTCCCTTATAAAAAGAAGCCATACTACCGGTAATGCAAACCCGATACTTACTGCTGACGATATTATTATTGATACCAAGATGAAGCGCGTAAGCCGGCAGGGGCAAGTCATCGTAATCACACCAAGAGAATATCAAATATTGATCAAGCTGGCAGAAAACAAAGGTGAGATCGTTTCAAAAAATGATTTAATAAATGAAATATGGGGAAAATCATTCGGAACAAATACTAATACAATTGAGGTTTACATCAATTTCCTGCGTAATAAAATAGACAAACCTTTCGGTAAAAATAACATTAAAACCAAAGTCGGTTACGGTTATTATCTGGATGCTGAGTGAAAATAAGAAATAAAATACTGCTCTATTTTTCAGCTACAACTATAGCGCTTGTAGCTGTAGCGCTTTTTATTATTTACTGGATATTTTCAGCGTACCGTGAAGAAGATTTTCAACAGCGCCAAAAAGATAAAATTATCACAACACTTTATTTTATCAGCGAAATTCAAAAAAATGAAAAAGAATTAACCGAAGCGATAGACCGGCTCTCCATAAACTCATTTCTCAATGAGAAGCTGCTTATTTTCGACAGTAAAAAGCAACTCATTTACTCAAGTCTTGATGATGTGCCCATTGACTATTCAGATAAATTGCTAAGGGCATTAAGTGAACAAAATGTATGGATAGAGCAAAAAGACGAATTATACGATGTCGTTGCTATCCATTTCAAGGCAAACAACAATAGTTATTATGGTATCAGCAAGGCCTATGATGAATCGGGATATACTAAACTTACTTTTTTAAAGCATCTGCTGACGATTGTATTTTTCATTTTTTCCGCCATCGTAATTCTGATTTCCATTTATATTGCCAATCGCATTTCAAAACCAATTTCCGAACTTGCCTTGCTGTTGGGGCAATATACAATAGGGAAAAGCCCGCGACAGGCCGGGAAACGAACGAATACCTATGAGCTTGATTTTTTGAATGTAAAGTTCAATGAATTATTACACAGAATAAACAATGCATATACTTTTCAGAAAAATGCAGTGCATCATATCTCACATCAATTGAAAACGCCCATTACCATTTTGATTTCGGAAATGGAGCGAATAAAGCAAAAAACGAACGACAAAATACTACAGCAAGACATTGACAAAAACATATCCAAGACAAAATCACTGGCAGAAATTATCAATACCCTCCTCGAAATTTCAAAAATTGAAGCAGGTCAAAACACGGTAAAAAATACGATTCGGATTGATGAAATAATCTTTGACTGCATAGAGGAATTAAATACACTTCATCCTGAATTTATCTTTGAAGTAAACTATTTACCTGCAGAACCGGATACGGATGCGTTAAGCATTATGGCTAATGAAATGCTTATCAGGCAGGCATTTCAAAATTTATTAAGCAACTGCATTGCATATAGCGACAGCAATAACGCAGGAGTTAAAATAGACAGCTCCGGGAATGAAGGTCTTAGCATTTCATTTATAAATCCGGGCGCTACAATATCAGCTAAAGAAGAAAAGCTCCTTTTTACCCATTTTTTCAGGGGCGAAAACAGCCGAAATAAAATCGGATTCGGACTGGGGTTAACATTGACAAAAGCTATTATTGAGCTGCACAACGGAACAATAAAATACACAAACCCTGAAAGGAATCTGAATGTTTTTGAAGTGAAGTTATTGAGTAGTTAATCGGTTGATTAGTTATTGGGTTATTAGTGTTAAGTCAAAAGTAAAAAGTCAAAATGCAAAACAATAAGAATCTGATAATCAATATAACAAAGTCTTGAGCATACAGACAATGTATTCTTGACTTAGCATTAGGTTGGGTTGAGCGGTTGATTTATTTTAAACAGCGAAACTTTCTTTATTTTTAAAATTTCGCTGTTAATATAAACAGCGAAACTTTTTATATTTTTATATTTTCGACACTTATAATAACAGCGAAATTTTATTTTTTGTACATTTGTCGCTGTTATGAAGAAGATAATCCGAAGTCAATACATTGCAGAGTTACAGAAACTGAAAGACATCAATCTGATAAAAGTAATCACAGGAATCAGGCGTTCCGGGAAATCTACTTTATTGAGACAGTTTCAGGAAGAACTGAAAAAATCAGGAGTAAAGCCCAAAAATATCATTTCACTTAATTTGGAAGAAATGGAAAATGAGGCATTGCTCGACCGTCATATTCTGTATAATCATATCATCAATACCGTCAATCCGAAACAGAAAAACTATATTTTTATAGATGAGATACAGAATATACCACAATTTGAAAAATTAGTGGATAGTCTTTTTGTGAAAGATTATATTGACCTTTATATCACCGGTTCAAATGCATATTTTCTATCATCGGAACTGGCGACTTTACTTACAGGAAGATACATAGAAATACAGATGTTGCCGTTATCGTTTTCAGAATTTTCGCAACCTTATCCGGAAAGCAAAAGCAAGTATGAAATTTTTGAAGATTATATGCAATTCGGCGGTTTCCCCGAAGCATCGAATATGTTGCACAGCACAGCAAAAGACCAAATCAATAATTATTTGTCGGGTGTTTTTCGCACTATTGTAGAAAAAGACATCATGACGAGAAACTTAATCCGTTCAAAGTTTGATTTTGATCTGCTTACAGAATTTATGCTGGATTCCGTAGCCAGTTATGTTTCGCCCAACAAAGTTGCCAACACGATGGCTTCTAATGGCAATAAAATCAACAAAGAAACGGTGGATAATTACATCAGAAATCTTACCGATAGTTTTATTTTGTACAAAGCACAACGCTATGATATAAAAGGTAAAAAACTATTGCAGACGATCAATAAATTTTACACGGTGGACATTGGAATTATCACGGCGATGTTAAGAAGGAATTCAAATATCAACAGAGGACATTTGCTGGAAAACGTGGTGTATCTGGAACTTTTGAGAAGATACAAAACCGTTTTTATCGGTAAAAATGCAGAGAAAGAAGTGGATTTCATTGCAAGTGATATCAATGGGGAAATTGCGTATTATCAGGTTGCACTTACCGTTCGTGATGAAAAAACATTGGAAAGAGAATTGTCGGCATTGGTAAGTATCAGAGACTTTTTTCCAAAATACCTCATCACTCTCGATCCCGAAGAAATCTTGCACAACGGAGTAAAGCAGATTAACGCCGTAAATTGGCTGAGTAGTTGATTGATTATTTAGTTGAATAGTTGATTTTGTGAAATAGAAAACCAATCAGCCAACCTCATTAAGCTAAATTTTATCCGCTTTAAGGTCTTTTTAAGGTTGTTCTTAAAACCTTTGGAGCCTTAAAATTTAGTGGCATAAATGAATTGCAAAGCAGCTTACAGTTTCGTTTTCTTTCTTTTCGTATATGGTGTTTCGGCAGCACAGGATACCCTGAAAACAGATATTCATCAGGCGGATAGTTTGTTTCTTAAAAACAACTTTTACCTGTTGGCTTCTTCCATGAACATCGAAGCACAAAAAGCACAAATCATTCAGGCAAAGGTTTACCCCAACCCGATTGTTACAGCAGCTATCAATGCTTATGATCCGGAAAACAGCAGAGCCTTTCATGTCGGGAAAACAGGGCAATCAGAATTTCAGCTGGAGCAGCTTATCGTAGTAGGCGGAAAAAGAAAATCTGAAATTGAATTGGCTAAAACCAATGCGAAGATTGCCGAATTGGCATTTCAGCAACTCTTATGCCAGCTCAGATTTCGCTTGCATACTGATTTGTTTACCATCGGTCAGTACCAGTTTCTTTTGCAGAAATACAATCAACAGCTGGCACAATTAGACACCTTATTAAACACTTGTGCGCTACAGGCGGCTAAAGGCAATATTCCGCTGAAAGATGTAGTCCGTTTAAAAGGAGCATATATAAAACTGAATAATGACCGCACCGAATTGTTGAAAGAATATTTTGCTACGCAAAGTAGCTTGCAAACACTTTTACAGACTTCATCAGTCATCGCATTTCAATTTTCGGAAGAAGAAGTTGAAAAATATATACAACTGAAAACGCTCCATGACATTCAGCAGGAAGCTTTGCAAAATCGACCGGAATTGTTGATTATTCAACAAAACAAAACACTTGCCGAACAATATCTGCAATATCAAAAACGCCTGGCTGTACCCGACATCAACCTGTTTACGGCTTACGACCAAAGAAGCGGTGCATTCAATAATCAGCTGAACGCCGGGATTAGTATTCCGTTACCCCTTTGGGACAGAAATCAGGGTAATATAAAAACTTCACAATTCAGGATAAAAGAAGCCGACTACAATGTGCTGGCCATGCAAACCGAAATTACCAGCGACATACAAAACGCCTTTAGATTGTACACGCAAACCGTTTCCGAGTATCAAAAAGCAAAAACGCTCTACAACGAAGATTTTGAAATAACCATAAACGGAATGACCGACAATTTTCAGAAACGAAACGTATCAATCGTTGAGTTTATCGACTTTTTTGAAGCTTATAATGATGTCCTTTCGGAAATGACACGAATAAGAATACAGTTGGTTAATTCAGCTGAACGAATCAACCTTTTAACAGGCAAAGACATTTATTAGACAATGGACAATTGACAATGAAAAATAAAACAATGAAAATGAAAAACAGAAAGTTTTCTAACAGCAATTCTATAAATAATGCTCCACGCTTTACGCTCCTTTCTTCGCTCTCTACTTTCCATTTTCCACGCTCCATTGTCCATTACTTATTGCTCATGCTTTGTTTGATGCTGTTTGGGTGCACAAGCAAGCCAATGGAAGATAACGCCAAAGCTTTTTCCATGAGCGATACCATGATGGCGAAGTGTGTATTTTATAAGGTACAAAGCGAAGATGTAGAAAATGAAATCCGTTTTTTTGGAAAAATTGAAGCCGATAACAATAAAACCGCACAAGTTTTTTCTGCGGTTGGCGGCATCGTGAAATCCATCAATGTAGGGCTTGGCGATTATGTGGAGCAAGGTCAGGTACTGGCCACTATCCAGAGCAGCGAAGTAGCCGGTTATGAAAAAGAGCATCTTGATGCTATAAATGAAGTAGCGATTGCAGAAAAAAACCTGCAGGTAGCACGAGACCTTTTTGCAGGGAAATTAAATTCGGAAAAAGATGTTCTGCAGGCGGAAACCGAATTGGAAAAAGCAAAGACAAGCCTGTCTAAAATGAAGGAAATTTACGGTATTTACAATTTTAAAAAAGGCTCCATTTTTCCCGTTGTTGCACCGATGAGCGGTTTTGTAATTACAAAAAATATCAACAGCAATGAATTGCTGCGTACTGATGAAGGCGAGCCGCTGTTTTCCATCGCCAATACAAACGTAATTTGGGCTGTTGCCAATGTAAACGAAAGCAATATCTCGCACATCAAAGAAAATTACGAAGCTACCGTTAATACGCTGGCATTCCCTGAAATTAACTACAAAGGAAAGATTGAAAAAATATACAATGTTATTGATGCGACCACCAAGTCAATGAAATTCCGCGTGCCGATTGCCAATAGCGATTTTAAATTAAAGCCGGATATGAATTGTACTGTAAGCATTCATTATTCCGAAAATAAACAACTGATTACAGTACCTTCTTCTGCTGTAATTTTTGATAAAAGTAAATATTGGGTTATGGTGTTTAAAGACCGCCACAATATAGAAACCCGGCAGGTTGAAATATACCGTCAGGCAGGAGAGAAAACCTATATCCTTTCCGGATTGGCGGAAGGTGAAACGATTATTTCTGAAAACGGAATATTGATTTATGATGCGCTCAATGATTAAAGCATTAATATGCTATATGGGCATAATGAGGTTAAGCAATATCACGGTTTATGCGAGACAATCTAACAATGATGATTTTTCTATGTGGTATTGGCTGCAAATAGAAAAAAAACTAAGAAAAAAACAATTCATAGAATTTCAATACCAAATCCGGTTTAATAATAATGCAACGTATTTTAACAGAAGCAGTTTTAATTTTTCTTATGGGAAAAAAATATACCCTAACCTGCAAATAGAAGGGTTATATCAATTTATCACAAATTACAAAACAGACCAACACACTTTCTTTTTAGGACTTTCGTATAATAAAAGGATTGTACGAAATGTTGCCTTTTCGTATAGAAGCGCTGTACAACACGCCAGAAATTATTTTACAGAAATTGAAAGAATTGATAAACCATACATAGAATGGAGAAACAGAGTAAGGCTAAGTTATTATGTAAATAATCTATTTTCCGTATCTGCTTCTGCGGAGCCCTACTTAAAATTTTCTTCTAAAAATAATGCGACTTTAACCCGAATTAGATGCGTGGCAAATACACAATATAGATTTAATAAATATCAAACATTTTCAGTATTTTATTTAGTAGAGCCTGGTTTGGTGTTTAATAAGAAACAAAAAACAGATTATGTATCAGGTATTGTTTATCAGTTTGTGATTCCCAATAAGTTCAAATCTTTTAAAAAAATATTAAAGCCTAAACCCTTAAAAAGGGAGCATAAATCTATAGATGACGATGAGTCTTCAGGCATCTATCTTTAAAAAAATACTATGAACAGGTTTATCAAAAATATCATTTCGTTCTCGTTAAAGAATAAATTCTTTACCTTCTTTTGGGTAAGCATTATTGCTATTGCAGGTATTTACAGCTTTGTCAAAATTCCTATCGAAGCCTTTCCTGATGTAACAAATACGCAAATCATCATTGTAACGCAATGGAACGGCAGAAGTGCGGAGGAAGTAGAACGTTTTGTTACCACACCGATTGAAATTGCGATGAACAGTGTGCAACGCAAGACCAATGTGCGCAGTATCACAATGTTCGGCCTTTCCGTTGTTAAAATCATTTTTGATGATGATGTGGAAGATTTTTTCGCAAGGCAGCAAGTCAACAATCAATTGAGAAATGTTGAACTTCCCGAAGGCGCCGATCCCGATGTGCAACCGCCTTACGGGCCTACAGGAGAAATTTTTCGTTATGTTTTGAAAAGCAAAAATCGCGATACCAGAGATTTGCTTACCATTCAAAACTGGACAATTGACCGGGAATTAAGGCGGGTGGCAGGTGTTGCAGATATTGTTGCTTTTGGCGGACAGGAAAAAATTTATGAAATATCGGTTGATCCGGTAAAATTGCAGCAATATGATTTAACGCCTTTGGAGCTTTATGATGCCATAAGCAAATCAAACTTAAATGTTGGCGGAGATGTGATTGAAAAAAACGGACAAGCCTATGTAGTTCGTGGAATTGGTTTACTGGACAGTAAGGAGGATATCGAAAATACAATTGTTGATATTTTCAATGGAAATCCGCTGCTGGTAAAAAATGTAGCTACCGTAAATGAAGCAAGCAAGCCAAGAGTGGGGCAGGTTGGTTTGAATGATAATGATGATGTGGTAGAGGGTATTGTTGTCATGCGAAAAGGAGAAAACCCCGGTGAAGTTTTAGCAAGAGTAAAAGAAAAAATAAACGAACTTAATACATCTGTTTTGCCAAACGATGTAAAAATGGAAACCTTTTATGATCGCGATAACTTAATGGCGTATTGTACCAATACCGTAATGCATAATTTAGCCGAGGGAATTATTTTGGTTACGGTTATTGTGTTTTTGTTTATGGCAGACTGGCGTACTACCGTTGTTGTTGCCGTAGTAATTCCGCTTTCTTTGCTCTTCGCCTTTTTTATGCTTAACCTCAGGGGAATGAGCGCTAACCTGATTTCTTTAGGCGCTATAGACTTTGGAATTATTATAGACGGTGCGGTGGTCATGGTAGAAGGGATATTTGTTGCGCTGGATCACAAAGCTCATCAGGTGGGAATGAAACGTTTCAACTCACTTGCAAAAATGGGACTGATAAAAACAACAGGCATACAGATGGGTAAAGCTATTTTCTTTTCCAAGCTTATTATCATTTCTGCATTATTGCCCATTTTTTCATTTGAAAAAGTGGAAGGGAGAATGTTTTCCCCTTTGGCCTGGACATTGGGCTTTGCTTTATTGGGTGCGTTGATCTTTACGCTTACGCTTGTTCCTGTTTTAAGTTCCATCCTGCTCAATAAAAATGTAAAAGAGAAAGATAACTTTTTTACCCGCTTTGTGAACAAGGCTGTTGCCAAAGGCTTTAACGGGACATTTAAGCACAAAACACTTACGTTAATAATCGCAGGAGTATGCTTTGTCCTTACCTTGTTTTCTACACATTGGTTAGGCACTGAATTTTTACCCCCTTTAAATGAAGGCGCCTTATGGGTGGAAGCAAAAATGCCTATGAGTTATTCCCTGCCCAAAACAGTGGAGATGGTCAGTGTATTGCGAAAGGAAATACAGAAATTCCCTGAAGTAAACGGAGTATTATCCCAGACAGGAAGAAGTAATGACGGAACAGATCCAAGTGGTTTTTATTATGTACAGATGCAGGTAAATCTGAAGCCTAAAGAGGAGTGGAAACGGAAAATTTCTATGGACGATTTGGTAGAAGAAATGGACACCCAACTAAAAAATTATCAAGGTATCAACTACAATTATTCCCAACCGATTATTGACAATGTTGCGGAAGCCGTTGCCGGAATGAATGCCTCAAATGCCGTGAAAATTTACGGAGATGATTTACACAGGCTGGATGAATATGCCAATCAGGTTATTGATCAGATAAAAGATGTGCCCGGTATAAAGGATGTCGGGATTTTGAGAAATGTAGGACAGCCTGAAATAAGTATTATATTAGATGAGGAAAAGATGGCAATATACGGCATCACTAAATCCGAGGCACAAGCCGTGATTGAGATGGCAATAGGCGGAAAAACAGCCACACAAAAATATGAAGGTGAAAAAAAGTTTGATATCCGGATTCGCTATGATAAAGAATATCGTAAGAATGAAGATGATATTTTAATGCTGATGATACCTACCATTACGGGAGGCCGGATTCCATTGAAAGAAATCGCAACTATAAAACAAAATACCGGTCCTGCTTTCATTTACAGGGACAACACAAAACGGTTTATCGGTGTAAAATTTTCTGTTCGTGAAAGAGATTTGGGAAGCACTATTGCAGAAGCGCAGAAAAATGTACAGGCACACATTAAATTGCCTAACGGATATTCAATGAGCTGGACTGGTGAATTTGAAAATCAGGTGAGGGCAAGTCAGCGGTTATCGCAGGTTGTACCCATCAGTTTAATACTGATTTTTGTTTTGTTGTTCATTATGTTTGGTAATGCTAAAGATGCAGCCTATGTTTTGATCAATGTGCCATTTGCCTTAATAGGTGGTATATTGGCATTGCATATTACAGGAATAAACTTTGGTATTTCGGCAGGGGTTGGCTTTATAGCCTTATTCGGTATCTGTGTGCAGAATGGTGTGATACTTATTTCAGAATTTCATAAGCAGCGAAAACTTACAAATAATCTGAATCAAGCTATTTTTATGGCAGTAAAAGTGCGTACACGCCCTGTTGTAATGACGGCGCTGATGGCGGCAATCGGGTTATTACCTGCCGCAATCAGCACAGGTATTGGCTCGGAAAGTCAAAAACCCTTAGCGATTGTAATCATTGGCGGATTGGTGACAGCCACATTATTTACTTTGCTCGTTTTCCCGATAATATATCACAAGGCATTGCATTTAAGAGAGCAAAAAAAAGATAAAAGATAAGCGGCTCTTCTTGTAACCTGATCTTTAATAATGAACCGGACTAAACCGGTAATAGCATTTTCAGATACTTTTCAAAAAGGAAGCCTGACATAATATGATGTACATAGTAACGTTTGTGCCGCAGAAAACGGTTTGATACAACGATATTTCAATCATACCGCTTATCACGCTTTACCGGATCAGCTTACCAACCAAAGGCATGCTTTTCAGCTCCTGTTTTTCCACAGTAAATACCAACCACAAAAAAGCCAGCATACACAGGCTGCCGCTGCCGGTACGCAGAATCAGTTGTGCCGTAATGCCCAGCGATTGCGTGATATAAGTGATGCCTTGCTGAAGCCCGAACAACAATAATGTGCACACTAAATAGGAAATGATTTTTTTCACGGGATAAGGAACAGGGAAGTATTTTTGCCCCATATAATAAGTGATCACCACCATGCTGAAATAGCAGATGCAGGTCGTCCAGGCAGAAGCATAATACCCCCATGCCGGTATAAAGTAATAATTTCCGATTAAGGTGATGGCGGCGCCGATGAGCGTAATATACATGCCCATCCGCATCCTGTCGGTCAGTTTGTACCATACCGAAAGATTGTAGTAAATCCCTAAGAATACATTGGCGGCCAAAAGTATCGGTACAACGCCCAAACCGCTGCGGTAAGCAGTGCCCACAAAATATTGCAGCAAATCAATATACAGCGTGGTAAATAAAAAAGCAATGGCTAATGTAATGACAAACCATTTCATCACCCTGGCATACACCACCGGTGCGTTTTTCTCCTTAGCCTGGTTAAAGAAAAAAGGTTCCGCCGCCATCTTGAAGGCCTGCAGGAAAAGTGTAATAAAAATAGCCAGTTTATAATTGGCGGAATAAATCGCAATCAGCTTTTTATTATCGGCTACATCGAATGGCAGACGCCAGGCCAGCAATTGCCGGTCCATCACTTCGTTTATCATGCCGGCCAGCCCGACAATGATCATTGGCGAACTGTACAGGATCATCTGCTGCCAGATATGCTTATCTATCTTAAAACGGAAGCCCTCCCATTCCTTGAATAAAGCCAGAAATACAAACAGGCTCTGCAGCAGATTGGCAAACAGGATATAGCCTAATTCATTCTGTCGCAGATACCATTTACTGATGATATGCTCCGGATTTTCCTGTGCAATCTTTGGAAAATACACCATGAAAAAAAGAATGGTGCACAGGTTGATTACAATGCCGAATATCTTTATGAAAGCATATTTACGGGGCTTGTTTTCCTGCCTTAGCCGGGCGAAAGGGATGGCTGCCAGCGCATCTAATGATATGAATGCTATACACCAGGTAATATAATGTGCATATTGTCCTATTTCAAAAAAATCTGCAACAGGCTGCCGGAAGAAAAACAACAGGAAAGCAAACAAAAAGGTACTGATTACAATAGAGCCGAAGGCTGTTTCAAAGATGCTTCGATGCTCCGCACCTTCCTTATTGTAAAAGCGAAAATAGGCTGTTTCAAAGCCGTAGGTAAATATTATATTCAAGACGGCAGCCCAGGCATAGATCAGTGTCATATTGCCATACTGCACCTGGGCACTTCCGCTTGCCATCAGGTAAGTCAGGATGGGTGTCAGCGCATAGTTCAGCAGTTTGGCGCCTACATTACTGAATCCGTACCAGATGGTTTGCCCGGCTAATTGTTTTATTGCTGCCAATCAGGAAATTTTTCAGCAAACCTACGAATTTTCAGGTCAGCCATAATTTAAAGAAGTTCTTAAATATTGTGGGGAAAGGCAGATGCAATCATGGGCGCGAGTTGCGCTGCCCATACCGCATATTCTTTTCCCGAATAATGCAGCCCGTCTTCTGCCAGATAAGGAGCAAGCGCAGCATGCGCTCTGGTGCTCTCCGTAATATCAAGATAGAAGCAGCCCAATTCTTTGGTAATTTTCCGGTTCGCAGCATTATAAGCATCAATGGCAGCGGCAATTTGCTGCGCATCCCGGTCGGCAGCAAAAGGCGTTCTGCCCCAGTCGGGAATGGACAGCACAAATACTTTTCCGGGATGACCGCCGCTAAATTGAATGGCGGTGGCTAACAATGCCTTAAATTCCGGTTCGTAATTTTCCACACTCCGGTTGCGGTACTGATTGTTCACCCCGATAAGCAGGCTTACAAAATCGAAAGTATCCTTCAGGTTTTTTTCCGGGATTGCCGCTATGAGCTCATCCGTTGTCCAGCCGGTTTGGGCAATAATTTCCGGTTGCTGTATGGTAAGGCCGTAATCGGCACGTAACATACGAACCGTTTGATGGGGGAAACTCTGTTCGGGCTCCACTTGTTCACCGATGGTATAAGAATCGCCGAGCGCTAAATATCGAAGCATGGTTTTAACGATATGAAGTAAAAATTAAAAATGCAAAAATCAACATGAGAAAACAGCCATATCTGAATAATGCAAAAACAGGTTTAATACAACACGCAGCATCCTGATAAAAGGAATGCATCAGCATTAATCCATTTTATAACCGATTACCTGTACCCCTTTATTGGGGTGTGCTTTGTCTAATTTCAGGGTAATAAATACATGGCGTTCCGGATCATAATCACTGGCGGAAAATATGCCGACAGGCCGTTTATCATCACCTGAAAAAACAGCTTTCCGTTCCGGCATCTCTTCCTCACCGGATAAAGCCACAAAATAGCCGATGCAATCTTCCGTACCCATAATTGTCTTTACTTTTTTCCCTTCTGCAACACGCTCCGCATTGGCTACTTCATCATTGAACAGGATCATGGGTGCGGTGGTATTGTCTAAATAATAAAATGATTTAACACCCGATCCTTTTTTCATTTCGGGTACCGCCTCCTTGAGATAGGCATAATCGTTCAGTTCCATCCGATTTAAAATCAGATCATCCTTGGGGATGTAAACGGCATTCTTCTCGGTATTATCGGCATGGTAATAAACGATACCGATATCGCCTTTGTGAATTTTAGTATGGCTCGTATTAGAACCGGCGAAGCCCGTATTGGAATTTATTTTTCCACTGGAATAATTGCTGTACCGGATATAATATTCTTCATAAATCACCCGGTAATCTCCATTCGGGAAAAAACTCACCTGGCAGGGTAGTAAAGCCAGCGCTCCCTGTTTGTGATATTTTCTTGAGGCTACCGAACTGAGTGCCGGTGAGCTGAGCAGCGTGGTTTGCGATTGACGGGAAGCCGTGTTATAAAGCGTTTTATACACCTTCAGTGTTGTGGTCTCATGGACTTTTGTCGGCGCGAATGGTTGCCGGCCTTTTAATTCCGGCATTACTTCTTTCGTGGAGAAGATGAGGTATTGTTTTGTTACCGGGTTAAAATACAGTTGTGCATCCTTCAGATTTTTTCCACCGGCATAATTGATATTTTCCAAAACAGTGGGGCTTTCGTCAAATGTAACCGGTGCCAGGCAGGCCACCTTAGAAGTGGTTTTGCTTTTGGGAGATGCTGCACTGGAAGTTTTTAGCAACAACACAATAAGATTGTCCTCCGTTTCACAGGCATCTAGTACGCCTGATTTTCGCATGTTTTTGTCGGCAACTTTTAAATGCGTATCATGAATCATCTGGTTATTTTCATCAAACTGCATGATATAAGTATCCTGGTTCGGATCGCCGGCTTCGTTTTGGGAATTATAGCTGATCAGCGTATAATGTTTGCCATCCCGGTGGCGGATTAATTTGTAGTTAGACACCGGCATCAGCAATTTATCCAGCAGCTCGTCTTTTTTGGCATATACATTCCACACCATAACGACTTCCGTTTTTTGTCGCGGAACGGCCTGTAGTTGTTCATCTGCAACCAGGTGTCCGTCGTTTTTGTCGAATACCATACGGGTGAGCACGATATCGTCTTTTTTAACGGATGTAATTATTGCATTCACCCCGGCTTTATTTTCGAATAAACCTAAGATGGCCACATCATTCATTGCGGTAATATTGTGGCTTTTCAGGTCGTCAAAAGAGGCATCAGCCTGCTGTTCTGCAATCAGTTTAAAATCCGCATCCAGCAGCCGGAAAACGACTTTTCCGTTTAATTTAAAATGAATGAATGCCGTATGGGTATTGCTTAAACAAAGCAGTTTGGCATAGCCGTCCTCCGGCTCATCGAACCAGTCGGAATGGTTGATTTCAGAGAACTGGGCAGACGCTGTAAAACACAGGGAAAGCAAACCGAATAGGAGCGGTACTATTTTTTTCATTAAAAAATTATTTTGCAAATGACGGGCTGGGATTTTTTTTAAATCGCAACTTTTTAGTGATAAAAACGAAAAGCGTACAATGACCTTTCCGGAATTTTTTGCAAAAGTAACCTTTCCTAAAAAAATCCAAGGAGAAAAATAAAAGGGTGCATTTCAGCATACGCATTGCCGACATGTGGTCGGTGTCCTCACCGACCACGGCGACCTGATCGGTGCACTCACTGACCGGCGAATTTGAAATACACCCATAAAACGCTGGTAATTGGTGTGCTGCTTTCAGCCTTGATAACTTATGGCGTGTCCTGCAAATCCTGTGTGTTCTGATGCAGGATCATCAGGTCAATTCTTTTATTCATGATATAGAACCAGAGTGGAGGAATCCAGGCCAGCACCATAGATCCGGGATAGCCTAAAGGCAATTGCGGACTGCCGTCAAAGTGCCGGAGCAACTGGTATTTGCGGGTGGACTTATAATGATGATCCGAATGCCGGGTCAGCTCCAACAGCATCACGCGCCCCAGGATATGATCGGAATTCCAGGAATGATGCGGCTTTATTTTTTCATAAGTACCGTCAGGCAGTTTCTTCCTGAATAATCCGTAATGCTCCACATAATTGATCGTTTCCAATACCAGGATGCCAATGACCGACTGGATCAGGAACAGTGCAATGCCCTGCCAGCTAAAAAGGAGATATACGATCAGTAGCACGATCAGTTGCAACACATGCAGGCGGATCATTTCATTATGCAGGGAAAATGCTTTTTTGTTTTGTTTGATGCAGAGGTTATTGGAAATATTCCAGGCAGAAAGATAGCCGGAAAATATGGAACGGAAATAAAATAAAAACACGGGCTCGTTTCTGCGGGCCGTAGCCGGATCTATGGGCGTTGCCACATATTTATGATGGCCGCGGTTATGTTCAATAAAGAAATGGGCATACATGCAGGTGAGCAGCAGCAGCTTGGCCAGCCACTGATCTCGTTTGTTCTGGCGATGGCCTAATTCATGAGCCGTATTGATTCCCAGCACAGCCGAGCATATTCCCATGCTCCATACTTTCCCTACGGATTCCCACCACAGGTATTCACCTGAGGTAACTACCGTAAGCATATAAAACAACAGGAAATACTGGCAGGGCACATTGATATAAAGAATCCAGTCGAAGAGACGGTTTGATTTAACGCGCTCCTCGGAAGTGACCGGTAAGTTCTCTTTAGATTCCGGAAGGAAGAAATCAAGCAGCGGAATGCCGATGAAGTTCATGAACGGAATAAGGTAGCAGATAATGCCTTCTCCGGACAATGCCAGCCATACGCCTACCGGAATGGTCAATACCATGAGGTATCTCAGGTTACTGATGTTTTCTTTTAATGTTTGTTGCATGATCATTAAAAAAGTTTGCCAAACTTAAAATCATTAAAGATAAAATCATCTGCAGTAGTGAGGCGGGTAATTTCTTTACGTTCATTAACCTGGATCACCAGTTTCATGTTTTGTTTGGAATGATTGCCCATAAAGGAATAGCCGGCTTCGGTCTGGTTGTTAAAACGCCCTTCCAAAGCCAGCAGATCGGTATCGCCCATAGCGCGAAACCGATCAAATTCCTGCTTCAGCCAGGCCGTAAATTCCTGCTTTGACAAGTCCAGGTAACGTTGATCATCATCAAGCAAATTGTCTAACATGGGCAAGTCCATCTTTATGATGAACAGGAAAAACATATCGGAGGGGATATCAATTGTCGGCATAGCTTATACGATTTTGCAGGTATTTAATTCAGTAAAAAAATCACGCTCGCGGTAGGCAATCTGCATCAGGTTGTCGCTCACATCCTGGTAACTGACCGACTGTTGTCCTTTTGTTTTGGCACAGCGTGCCGCCATGATGGCAAAGCTTCTCCAGGCATTGGCAATATCCTGCATCTTTTCGGAATAGGCCGCTAATTCGCGGTTATGGCATACTTCGGCGGCTTCTTTCAGGAATGCGCTGTACAGCGGGCGAAATCCGCCGCCGCCGGTACCGACCACTTCCTGCATTCTTACCACATTCAGCAGGAGAAAAGCCGCACGTTCCGGGCTGTGTTTACGGGGATAAGCCGCAATTTTGTTAGCCAGTGTCTGAATAGCCAACCATCCGCTGCCATTCTTCCGGGTAGTAGTCATACGCTTGCAGGCCAGCCGGATGCCTTCGGCAATGGCCGGCCTGAGTTCTACCGAATCGGGCATTGCCGTAACCCAATACATCTTACCCCGCGGGCTTAACAGACCTGGTGTAAAGCGTGCCCTTTGCAATTGGGCAGGTGTAATTAAAACCGGTATTTCTAAAATGGAATCACTGACCATATAATGGCCGTTTTCCATCCCATAAGCTACAATATTATGTGCATTGAAATGAAAACGGAAGATATCCGGCATATACTCTAAATAGTACATATCCGTTAGCAGGCCTACGGGAATATCTTGCTGCAACTTTTCATTCAGGGTATCCAATGCTTTCTTTTTACTGATAAAAGAGGCGGTACCCACTTCAATACCTAAGCTTTTAGAGGCTTGTTTAAATATTTTTCCGGGGAAAATCCGGTAGGTGGTCACCGGCGCTCCCATTGTTTTGAGCAGGTTGGTATGTGCAAAAAATATACCGGCGCCTAAGCCAAAAACCATAGCCTCGCTAAAAGGTAGTCCGTAAAAATTATACAGGTTGGTCACAGCGCCGCTTTCACAGTGATGATGAGCCTGATGCCTGAAATTTTTTGCATTAAGATGGGATAGCCTGTGCATAAAAAATATCGGTCTTTAATAATCTTAATTTTAAAAAAAAACAATTTAACAAAAACCGGATCATGATTTCCCGGTTCAAAACACAATTTTACAAGGCGATATTTTCTAAACAATTCCCTGTTGCACGATGCCGCATAAGCAGTTACCATATCGGAGTTGATTCCGGGAAAATGGAAAGCCATGCCGCTAAAATACTTTTTGTTTTACTGATATTATAGCGTTGCAAAAATAATTTTATTTCCCGATAATAAGTGATATTTCAAAACCGGGTATTGCGTTAAACTGAAAGGCAAAAGTCCATATTAAAAATGATTATCAATTTGGCAGGAACTGACCATGCCGTCTCCACCTGCCTGGCATGACAATTGTTGTTGCGTAGTCTGTTTATTGCCGATTGATTTTAGGGAATAAAAACAAACATCCCCGCAGCATGTATTGGCATACGGGGATATTTGATGAGCAGTAGAATCTTTATTTTCCCAGGCGACTTTGCAAATCCGGGATCACATTTTCATAGGTACGTAATACGCGATCCCATTTCCGGAATGCTTCATCGGCGCTGCCGCTGCTTCCGAGAGGTGCTATTTCCGAAACTAATTTGGCTTTGTAAATCAGCGGATCGGCAGAGCTTGTTTTGATAATTAACCTGGTTCTTATGGTTGCGGCATTGAATGATTTTACAGACCAGGCTGTACACATATAGCCGGTTACTTTATCGGTAATGGCAATCACATCAAAATAAAACATTAGATGCTGCGGAGCGTACCGGAACGGGTATCTGACGGGAAAGAGCGGGTTTGATTAGTTTTACAGTGTGATATTGCATTTTGTAATACAAATTGACTTATAGTGTTTTATAGGTGATGGATGCTTCCCGGTCTGTTTTTTAAAGTGTATTTATTTTAATATTAACAAGTTATTGTCATGTTAAGTACGTTTGTGCGCATGGTGAATTTGTGCTGATGGCTTTTATTTCGGGCATGCACCATCTTATAATTTTAACTATTGTTAAGTCAAAAGCCAAAATGCAAAACAATAAAAATCTGATAATCAATATAACAAAGTCTTGAACATACAGACAATATCTTCTTGACTTAGCAGTAGTCATTAATGCCGGTAATCCTGTAAAAAAGGGCCGTTTCGTTTCGAACAGCCCTTTTTTGTACCGGAATGTGTGGTATCCGGAATTATTTCAACACTTCAATTTTCCGGGTGACAAATCCCTGCTTTGTTTTTAAACGAATAAAATAGAAGCCGTTTGCGTAGCCGGATACGTTTATGGTATGTACCGGTGCGATTTTAGGATGTTCTTTATATACAACTCTGCCCCAGGTATCCATTACGGTGATATCTTCTATTGCCAGATTGCCTTTATCTTCTATCGTAAGCATATTATGAGTGGGATTAGGATAGATATTCAGGACGGCATCATCAATAATAATATCATTTAGCCCTACGATATGAACAGAGGTTTCATAGCTGATGAGACCGCAATGTGCCGTATTCATGGTAAGTTTTATGGTATAATTACCTGCTGCGGTATAAGTATGGGTAGGACTTAAGGCATGGCTGACCGGCGATTCGTCACCAAAATCCCAGATATATTGATCTATTTCACCCTGTAGGTTGAAAGTTTCAAAGCGGAAGCTGTATGGACCCTGATTGGTCACTAATATAGCGTCTATGGAGGGGAGTTCTCCGTTAACCATAACATTGATCGTATCATAGTTTGCACAGCCTACATCATTGGTTACGACCACGGAGTACTGGCCGGGATTCGTCACGGAAATAGCGGAATCGGTAGAGCTGGTATTCCAGTTATAAGTAACATTGTCCGCATCCGAAGCAGCGTTCAGGGTTAGTGTCATTCCATTGCATATCATAGTGTCATTCGGGCCGATATCTACTGCAGGCGAAGGCCGGATAGTTTTAGAAACGGTATCGGAAGCGGAACATCCCGATGCGTTGGTTACGGTTACGAAATAAGTACCGGTCTGATATACTGCCAGCGTTTGGCCGGTGCTGCCATCGCTCCATAAAAAGGAGCTTCCGGCATTGCCCGCATCTAAGGTGATGGATGAACCGGGAGGGAGGCATATAGATTCATAATTACCCAGATCAACTACAGGCACAGGATTAGCGGTCAGGTTAATGGTATCAGTTGAATTGCAGCCTAAATCATTGGTAACGGAAATATAATAGGTGCCTGAAGCAATAACCGTACGGGTGGATCCGGTGGATCCGTCATCCCATAAATAGGCACTGAAATTACCCGCATTGATGGTAAAGCTGTCACAAAAAGCGAGGTCTTCTCCGAGGCTGACCATATCCCCGACGATATTGACTGTAGCCACAACCGGAACCCGCTCACTTTCTGCGCAGGGATTAGCAGCCGAAGCATAGTAAGTTGTAGTGCTGCTGATTACGGGTGTATTAAATACATTTCCTGTAGCTAATAAAGTACCGCCTGTTGGGCTGTCGTACCAGTTAACGGTGGCGGAGGCCGGATAGGGGGTGGCCTGAAGCTCTACCGATCCGGAGCCGCAGGTGCTGCCTTCTGTTGTGGAACTGATACTCAGCAACTCGCCGCCACTCAGGCAGTTTGTGTTGAGCGTGGGTACATTTAAAGAATTGGATTCCATGCCGGGTATCTGAAAAATATAAGTAGCGGAGGGCAGAATGTTTTCCGTAGGTTGAATTACCCATTCATATTCTGTTTTCTGACCATCGCTAAGGGAAGGCCATGGTGCGACAGGTATTGCGGAAATAACTTTCCCGGCAATATATGAGCCCGCCGTACCGGTTACCTGGCTTGTTGTGGCGGTACCGTCCGCCACAAAGCTGCTGGAGATATACACAAAGGCATTAGTGGTATTATTGTTGATCGTAGTCCATGTTACCCCTGCATTGGTAGAGTATTGCAGCGTGGGGGTCAATTCTGAAAATTCACCTAAATCATTTGCATTGTCAAACTCCATTCTCAGGCGAAGCACCGCACTAAGGTCACTCAGTTCTACCGGCGTATTAACGGCAGCCATCCATGTGGCTGTAGTTTCATCACCGTCATCATTGCGCCAACGGTACTGGGTTTGTCTTAAAGAGGCATAAATTTGTGCAGATCCTAACAAGAGGAGCAAAATGGTAAATATATATTTCTTCATGTTAAACAATAATTATTTTGAAGGTTATTAAAAAGCTAAGATCAATAAAAAGCAATGAAGCGTAAATATACATGTAATACGACAGTATTTTTATAGTTTCCGAAAACTCATTTTAGCAGATCCGCACGCTTATTCATGAATAACAGGCATATTGTATATACACAGCTATTGGAAAAGGCGGGTTATCCTCTGATGCACTTTTATTAACAGACGGTGCGAAATTACATTTCGATGGGTAGGACGGGTATAGATTGTCCCTCATTATCATTAAAAATAAAAAAGGCTGCTCAACAGAACAGCCTTTGTAATCGGGATATTTTTATTTAAACTATTTCAGCACTTCAAATTTCCGGGTAACAACTCCACGGTCGGTTTTTATACGGATAGAATAAAGCCCATTTGCATACCCTGAAAGATTAAGTGTATGAATATGCGGATTATTGATCTTTTCCGTATGGATAACCTGGCCAAGTGTATTGATAATGGATAATTCCTCCATGGAGCGATTGCCGTTATTTGCAATTGTAATGATTTCCTTAGCCGGGTTGGGATATACCTTCAGTGTTTGATCATCTACCGTAACATCATCAATGCCCACAATATGGATAGAGGTGTAATAATGCAATAGTCCGCAATCTGTCGTATTCAGGGTCAGTGTAACGGCATAATTACCAGGAGTGTCATAAGTGTGTACGGGATTGAGCGAATGGCTTACGGGCGTTCCATCTCCAAAATCCCAGGTATATTCCAGGATACTTCCCTGAGGGTTATATACGTCAAACTGGAAAGTGTATGGTCCGGTATTGGTCACTAAGATGGCATCAATGGAAGGCATTTCACCATACACCATTACATTAATGGTATCAGCCACCGTACAATCCTGGTCATTGGTTACAATAACGACATAAGCACCGGATACGTCCACGGTAATCGTGGATGTAGTTGCGCCGGTACTCCAGTAATAGGCCACGCCCTGGTCGCCTGCATCTAAGGTCAGCTCTACACCATCACAGATAGTGGTATCCGGCCCTAAATCCACTAAAGGAGAAAGCAGAATATCCTTATGTGTAGTATCGGAAGCAACGCATCCGTATTCATTGGTTACGGTTACATAATACGTTCCGGATTGCGAAACGGTTCGGGTCTGGTTGTTGCTGCCATCATCCCAGACATAGGTGCTTCCCGGATTGCCGGCATCTAAAGTCAGTTGCTGGCTGGCATCACCACAAACGGATTCATCCGGCCCCAGGTCAACATCCGGGAGTTCCCGGATATAGGCATTGACCGGCTGACGGGTGGTTTCACAACCTGTAATATCAAAATAAAACTGGGGTCTTCTGTTTTGCTGGTAAGGACCATTATCAGGTATATCGCACTGGTCGGCAACGGAAGCATAACTGTAGCCGTACATATGCATGGGACTGGTAGTCGCATCATTTTTAACACTTATAGATGTATTGCCCCAATCCTGGTTATTAAAACAGGTCTGCAACACAATATTGGAAGCACCATCCCAGGGCAAAGGAGTAGTAAATGTAAAGGTATTAATGCCCATTGTCGGTTGGTAATTTGTGGCAGGAAATACATTGACCAATCCGGTAGTAATCCAGCTTCCTGTAAATTGTGTGGCATTGGTTGTTCCGACAGAGATGGAAAAATCATTAAATACTATGTTGTCATTATTATTATTAGTTACATCCACTCCAATGCTGTTAATGGTTCCCGCAGTGGCACCCATAGCAATTAAATCGGCAGCCGTAATGATATACTGGTGCTTGTATCCCCCTGCATTATAGGAGAAAGGACTGACATCACCGGTGTTGGCACTGGAACTTCCGGCGCCAACGGCGGCATAAATGGAAGGGAATGCACCTGCTGCGGCATAGTATGTAGTAGTTGTGCTTAATGAGGGCGTAACGAAAACATTTCCGGAGGCAACGGGTGTGCCGCCAACAGGGCTTTCATACCAGAAAATGGTGCCGGAAGAAACACTTCCGGTGAGAGTAACCTCACCAGGGCCGCAATGTTGCCCTTCATTAACGACAGGTATTTCCACACCTACCGCTTCCACATATACTGGTATTGAGGTAAGTATAGGGTTGCCGTTACACAATACCTGGCAGTTGTACCAGCTTGAGCTGGATGTATTGTAAGCCAGTGTCGGGGAGCTGTTTTCTGCACCAATATTAGTAAAAGGCCCGCTCTCACTAAGTGCGCTTTGCCACTGGTAAGTAATGCCGGTAGCAATAGGCATGTCCAAGCTGAGTGAAAGTGTTACATCGCCGCTGCCGCAGAGACTGGCAGGTGCTGCTATGGCATCTACGGCCTGCGGGAAGGTTACTTCAGCACAGTTCGGCTGCGGGATAATATTTATCATATAATCCTCAGCTTCGCCATCCCAGTAGAAATCACAAGGATCAAGCGTAGCGCTGTTTTCATACGCTACCATTCTGACCCGCATCCGGTGCGTGCCTACAGGGGCGGTACCTGGAATATCAATATTAGTTACGGATGATGTTCCGCTTTCCATAATAAGCGGGAAAATACCTAACCGTTCTGAATTGTCGAAAAACCCGTCATTATTTAAATCAATCCAAAGTGCAACGCCTAAGGTCGACCACCCATCCGTAGCGACATTAACAGTGGAAATATAGCTTACTCCCTGCATCAGGTCGGTACTGATATAGGTATAATCGGAGTAGCCCACAGGCTCGGTACTGCAATCACCTGTGCTGTTGTTGTCTATACTTTCTAAAGCAACATTAGTAATTTCAAATCCATACATACAGCCGTTCCCATATTCCGGAATACAGTAGCAGTCCAAAGCCCCATTAAGACCTATGGAGATTATATTGCTGACGGCGCTTTGTCCGCTTTCATCGCAGGTAACAACACAACGGAAATCCATGGGCTCGGTAATACCGGCAGTATAGTTATAGTTCGGAGTGGTGGCTCCGGGAATATCCGTCCAGGTATTGGCCCCGGCCGGAGATTCCTGCCATTGAATCACAATACTGACCGCCACGGTCTGGCCGCTGAGCGATAACAGGAATGGGTTCAGCGCACATACCGTTGCAGGACCAGAAGCCGTTCCTGCAGTAGGGGCGCCGCTGCAATATACCGCCGGAAGTATATTTACGGAATAATCCTCGGTTTCACCCGACCAAATCATATCGCAGGGACTGAGTGTGGTGCCGGGTTCATATTCGCCCATCCTCACCCGCATTCTGTGAACGCCGGTTGGAGCTGTCAGGGGAATGTCAATCGTGAAGGAGGAGGTAACACTACTTCCCGTCCAATACAAATACTCTATATAGCCGACTTTTTCTGTGGATTCAAATACGCCATTATCATTAAAATCAATCCAGACGGATACACCGGCATCGCCGTAATTTCCGACAGTAATGGATGCTTCATAACTCAGCCCCTGCATCAGATCCGTACTGATGGCAGTATAGTCGCTGTAGCCAGGAGGTGTATTGCCGCAGTTGCCGGCCGTCATATTACCAATGGATGCCAGGTTGAAAAATTCAATCTCCGCACCAAAAAGGCAGCCATCGCCATATTGCGGAATGCACAGGCAATCCATGGGCGCGTTCATACTTACGGTAACCGTGTTAGACGTAACGCTTTGTCCCGATGCCGTACAGGTCATTACGCAATAATAATCCATAGGGTCGTTTTGCGATACACCTGCACTGGAATATACGGCAGTGGCTATTGGCGTAAAAGTGCCGGCTCCGGAGGGGCTGCTGTACCATTGAAAGGTATAGCCGCTTTCTTCCGGAACGCCTTCAAGAGCTATGGAAAAAACACTGCCTCCGCATACGGAAGCCGGAGCTGATGCAACAATTGGCCCGGGAACGGCATTGCATACCGGTGCCGGAGGAGGAGCTGTTATGGAAAATGTACCGGGACAAGGGCTATCCGGGAAAGGCCAGGTGTCAAAGAGCACGTAATAGGTTTGTCCGGCTGTAACCGAAACAGTCACCGTTTGTACGGTAAATTCACTTGCCTGGGCGCCAATGCAGGCGCCGCCTCCGGTAGGGCAGCCGTCAAATACAAAAACTCCTGAATATTCTTGGCCGGAGTATTCGATGGTGATATTCCCGCTGCCATCAGCTACAAACACATACAGCGCTTCCTGCCCCCCTAAGTAATCCGGATATCCGCAGGTAGCAACATTACTGCTGGTAATATCATTGTTGGTGCCACATACAACGGCAGTGCCTGCTGCAACCGGAAGGGTAATACCGGTGGCATTCTCGCAGGTGGTTGCCTTTGCTGTAATACTCATGCCACCCAACAGTATTGTAAACAGCACAGTGAAGTATTGCAGGCGGTTTTTATAGTATTGATTCATATGCTTTGGTTTGTTAAATGTGAATAGTCTGATATGGTAATTAAAATAATGAATTTTGGTGTGAAGATAAAAAATCATGGTGAAATTCAGTCTGAAATTTTTTATCATTATAAAGGTGCAGTGCTTATTAAGAAAGGGGAAGGTGACCATCAAAAATAACCTGGCCTACTGTTGCCTTTTCTTTGTATTATACTTGGAAATTCTTTTTGTATTCAGGTTTTATCGTTTTTTGAATGGGAAAATTCTATTCCGGATTTAGCGAATCGGGATGGAGCACGCTGAGTAGTTTATGGGTTGATTTCCTTATGTAAACAATTTTTTATAATTTTTTTTAAATTAGTGTAACGATATAGTCTAAATTTTAATAACCAATTAAAATAAAATACTTTTAATAAAAACAGGCATTTGATTTGCAGGGTTGGGTAGGTATAAAAAAAACTGCCCGAAACGGAACAGTTTTTAACAAATATTATTAATATTCATCATGAGCTGAATATGATGGCGCAACACTATACTGCGGCATAAACGGCGAAACCATCATGATTACCATAAAAACTATAAAATACAAATGATTAAAAAGCCGGGAACATCATCATATAAGAGCCATCTGACCATGCTGAACAAATATTTTTTCAGATGAAATATTAATGATGATGGTGGCTGTGGGGGAGTTGGGTAAATGCTTTGAGTTCAATCTCCTGCTCCTGTACTTCCAGCTCGGTGGCTAATTTATCAAATAATTTATTCATTAATAATCGCTGCTGCGTTTCTTCCATGGTTTTTTCTTCTTTCAACATCCGGTTTACATAAGTGTCCATCCAGGGGATATCGTCATGTTCATCCGGAGATACGCCAAAATAGCGCATAGCAGTGGTTTTAATATCCTCGGCTACTTCTTCATAACTCACATGAAGCTGGTAAAGCTCCATCAGTTTATTAGAGATCAGGGTCCAACGCAACTGGTGGTCAAATCCCGGAAATTCCTGCTCCACTTCCTCCGTAGTCTTCTTTGTTTCTCCGCCTTTGCGCAACCAGGTCTTGAGAAAATCAACCGGCAGGTCTATCGGCGTTTCATGAACCAGCATCTCGAAGATTTCATCATTCAATCTGTTAGTGCCTAAAGGGCTAACCTGCTGCTCCATCTCCTTTCTGATTTGTGCATGGAAATCAGCTTCCGTTTTAATATCCTTTCCGGGGAAGGCTTTTTCAAAAAGTTCTTCATTGATCTCGTGAGGAATGAGCCGTTCAATACCGGTTACCGTCAGCATATAATGACCGTTTTTCCCCTCTTCATCTTCAGGAGCTATCTTCATATAGCCTTCGGCAAAATTATCTAACTCTTCCGGTTTGCATACTGTTGCCGGTACAAATACTATGGTGGCCCCGGTCCCCTTATCTTTCAGTTGCTCCCATAATGCTTCCGGCAGATTTTTCATGTCTATCGAAGAGGAAACGGGCTCTGCTTCAGGTAATGCTGTCCCGTTTTCATCAGTGGCGATGAAATCTGCCAGCAAAATGTCATCCTGGTTATTAATGGTTTCGATGTTTTCGGTATGGCCTAATCTGCGGCGGAGATAATTTATTTCTTCCTGTAGCGCTTCATCGTCAATAACGATCTTGTATTTGATCAGGCTGCCTTTTTTCGTTTGCAGTGGGGTGATATCCAACTCAGGCTGAACACCGATCTCGAACGGGAATGCATATTCTGCCGGCTGATTCATGTCGAAATTAAGCGGCTCTTCTGCTTCCATAGCTACCGGTTGGGCAAATATCTTCTGTTGTTCCTTTTGCAGAAAATTGTTTAATTCCTGGCTAACCGTACGCAGTATTTCATCAACATACAGGGATTGTCCGTACATCTTGCGCACCATTCCCATGGGCACATGACCTTTCCGAAAGCCCGGTACATTGGCGTTTTTACCGTAATTTTTTAATGCTTTCTCAAAAGAATCCCAATAATCTTCTTTTGAAACCTTCACGATGAGCTTGTCATGGAGTTGACCAATATTTTCTCTTGTTACCGTTGCCATTTTTTTTATTGAATAATTTTTAATACTGAACAGATCATTGAAAAAACCCCCGTGAATAACGAGGGTCGGTAGATAGTGCGGGTGGAGGGACTCGAACCCCCATGCCTCGCGGCACTAGATCCTAAGTCTAGCGTGTCTACCAATTTCACCACACCCGCTTTTCAAAAGGTCGGCAAAGATAGGACTTTTAGCAAAAAAATTCAAAGGGATTTTTTTACAGCCTGCAGGCGGCCGATTATGCCAGCATAGCTACACTTTTTTCGATGCCGGATTTCAGACGGTCAATATCGTCGTGGGTGTTATAGAAAGAAAATGAGGCCCGAACGGTTCCGGGAATAGTGTAAAAGTCCATAAGCGGCTGACAGCAGTGATGCCCGGTTCGCACGGCAATGCCCTGTTTGTCTAACAGTTCGCCCAGGTCAAAGGGATGTACCGATCCGACCAGGAAGGACAATGCTCCCGCTCTGGTTCCCGCTTCGCCTATAAACCGCAGGCCGGGTATAAGTGCCAGCTGTTGAGCAGCATATTGTATCAGCTCCTGTTCATAATGGCCAATAGCTTCAATACCGGCTTCCTGTACGTAACGAATAGCGGCATCCAATCCGATAATACCGGAGATATGCGGCGTGCCGGCCTCAAACTTGAAGGGCAATGCGGCATACGTGGTCTTATCAAAACGTACTTCCCGGATCATGGAGCCACCGGCCTGGTAAGGCGGCATGGCTTCTAAATAACGTTCTTTTCCGTACAGTACGCCAATGCCGGTGGGGCCGTATATCTTATGGCCGGAGAATACTAAGAAGTCCGCATCAAGCTGCTGCACATCAACCGGAAAGTGCTGTATCGCCTGCGCAGCATCTAACAATACGGGAATATGCTGTGCATGTGCCTTGCTGATTATGGTGGCCACATCATTGACGGTGCCGAGGGTATTGGATACCCAGGTAGCGGCAATGAGCCGTGTCCGCTCCGTGATGAGCGTATCCAGCTGATCATACAACAACTCCCCGGCATGGTTTATGGGCAGTATTTTCAGCGTGGCCTTATGGTCTTCGCAGGCAATTTGCCAGGGAACAATATTGCTGTGGTGTTCCATGGCCGTGATGATAATCTCATCACCCGGTCGCACAAATTGCTTACAGAAAGAATAGGCTACAAGATTAATACCTTCGGTAGTGCCCCGTGTGAAGATGATCTCATGATCGTGTGCCGCATGGATGAAGGCGGCGATCCGTTTCCTGGCTGCTTCCTGGGCATCAGTAGCTTTCTGGCTCAGGTAGTGCACGCCGCGGTGTACATTGCTGTTGTACTGTTCGTAATATTCGCTGATTGCACGGATAACCGGGCGGGGTTTTTGGGTGGTTGCCGCATTGTCGAGATATACTAAGCTTTTGCCGTAAACCTGTTCATTCAGTATTGGAAAATCCTTGCGAAGTGAGCTGATGTCTGTCATGTCCTGTCAGTTTATCCGGCAAAATTACGGCTTCCTGCATTGCCGGGCGCTTTCGGCGAAAACCTTGTAGGTTTTCCCGACAAGTTTTTTATTATGTTATCGCCAAAAACCTATAAGGTTTACCGGGTGATTCGTTAGAGCTTTTCCCGACAAGTTTTTTATTATGCTATCGCAAAAAACCTATAAGGTTTACCGGGTGGTTACGTCAAAAACCTTATAGGTTTTCCCGACAAGTTTTTTTATTATGCTCCCGCAAAAAACTTATAAGGTTTACCGGGTGGTTACGTCAAAAACCTTATAGGTTTTACCGTTAATTTTTTTATTATGCTCCCGCAAAAAACCTATAAGGTTTACCGGGTGGTTACGTCAAAAACCTTATAGGTTTTACCGTTAATTTTTTTATTATGCTCCCGCAAAAAACCTATAAGGTTTACCGGTGGTTACTTCAAAAACCTTATAGGTTTTCGTTAAGTTTTTATGTGAAAAAAAGAGCGGCTATAAAAGCCGCCCGCTGCAATTCATGTCAATTCATTTTTAGTTTGAACTTACCTTCCGTAAAATGCCGGAGCCCGGGATCCATATCGCCGGTAGTTCGTATGCCGGCAAACTGAAATGTGCCTTCAACTATTCCGTTGGCATCGGAGGTAATGGTCAGTATGCCTGATGAGCCGTCTCCGTCATCGCTACGGGCTTCCCAAATAGTCGGGAGGAAGTTTTCGGTAACGGTATAACTGGCGAAATTGTTGGCATCGGAGCCTTCCCCTAAATTGTAGGTGCCCGGGCCGGTGTAAGTGTTACCCAGATTAAGCTGAAACTGTCCTTCGCCCGGATTTACGAGATTTTTCACTGCAACTATCGCCAGCGAAGATTCATTGGGTTGAGATGCTCCGTAGATGTCGGGGTTGCTTACATCTGCCGAAAAATCTTCGTTGTCAATTTTGACCGTGAAATAATATTCCGTGTTGTTATTATCATTTCCGTCGTTGTTGTTATCATCTTTTTTGCAAGATGAAAAGATGAAGCAGAACATGGCAAGCGCCAGGCTTGCGAAGATTACTTTTTTCATTGTTTATGTTTTTATAGTTTAAATTGATTTGCTCCATTTGTACGGCTACCACACCGTCGCTTAAATTCCCGTTTTTTTGAGCACGATATCCTGCTGCTTCAGTTTCTGATTGCAAAATAAAAAAACCTGCCCGCAGCAGACAATACCTTCTTCCGGGTATTTTTAGTTGCGGTGCTGTTTGTTCCGGTTTGTGCGAAGGAATGCTTTGGATGACATAGTCAGCTCATGTATCAACGATTCCTGCTGGATATTTTTGTCCGGGGGAAAAAGATGCAGCCAATAAGCTGACAATACTTTTTATACGGAATATCTGCTGTATTTTAATGACAGGGCGATTAGATCATCCGGATTCAGGTACGTATATTTGATAATGATTTAAAAAGTACTACGCTCCGGGGATGTAAAAAAATACCGGTAAAGACAACATATTTTCACCTAAACAAAACATGATATGCACCGGCATTATTACAAAATAATTATGCTTATCCTCATTGCAGGATTAATGCATGTTGATGTTTTTGCACAAAAAAGAATAAGGTCATCATACGAACAGCGACTGATGCAAGTAAGTCTTAGGGCGGGTTTGCTGAATTGCAGTCTTACAGGGGAATTGAAGTTGTTTCCCAAACTCAATTTAAGTGTAGATGCAGGTTATTGCCTTAATTTTCTATCTACGGAAGAAAGCGTCAATCAATTCAATCGTAATTATATGGAATATTACATGAAGAGATATTCGTTTTTTAATGTCGGGGATTTCTGGTGGAGCGGATACGCCAGTTTGAATCTTCGGGGCGTATTCGGCAATAAATCAAAGATAGCTTATAACACGCCCCAGGCCAATACCTTTGGTTATTATGGACTACAGTTAAAAGGCACCACCTGGCAAACCAATCCGCCGCGTTCCGGCCATAAGGTTGACCAGTACCGGGAAACTTACCGGCTTGCTTTTATAATAGGACGACAGATAGAGCTTGGTAAATCGGGCAGGATATTAGTTGATTTTCATGTGGGTTTTGGCGCCATCAGTAATTATAAGGTTGAGGTATTTTATCCGATGGCCATTTATTCCTTCCGCTTAGGCGGTAATCTTTGGCGGAAAAACAGCTGATGCTTTCCCAGGGTTAGTTTATCCAAAAATCAAATTACTTCAGCTCTTCCTTTGCCTGTTATGGCGTAGCCGGCAACAGCAGCATAAATGTTCAATAGCAATAGTGTACAAAGTAGAAATACCCGTGAATGCTGTTATTGCATTACCGCTAATTGGGCTTCTATATCTTTTTGATGTATTTCATCCACATGTTTTTCATGTTTGTCTATATTGATGAATTGCAATAAAAACCAGGATATGGACAGTATAATCACAAAGCAGCATATCGTGTATTGCCAGTCGAAGATTTCCCGGAGACTGCGTTTTATCCATTTTCTTTTTGTTGTCAAATTGTTCCTTTATGAGATGCCGTTTGTTCATACATTAGGGTGGTCGTCAACTCCAAAATATACACAACTCTCTCATATTTCAAAAACATATTTCCGTTATGTCTCAGGCTGCTACGATACGATATTGCTATATACAAAAAGCCCGCAATTCTAATCGCGGGCTTTGTATATTCCATCTGTTGAAACCGTATTTTCATTGCAGGTTAACCGGCACGTATTTATTAAACGGTTTTTGCTACAGCGCTGTTACCAGCTGGTTTTCTCCTTTCCCTAAGGTCTATAGTATATGATGTCATATCGAATGTTTAATCTTGAAAATTGTGTGTTCAAAAATATGGTTGAATGCAAGTCGTTTAAAACCTGATGTGAAGGGTGTCCAAACCGATTACCAAAACCAAAATTACACACAGCAACAACTCGATTTCCCCAACGATTAATGTTTGCTCCAATGTTTAATGCTTTAAATGCTGTAAAGTCCCAATTTTTTGAAGAGCCGTGATGAGGAACTTGAACCACACGAACATTGACTAATTTATCTTTAAACGCTTGTGGAAAATCAATTGGGTTGTTATTGGGATTTATGGATGTGTCGCCCAACAAAAGAGTTCCTAGCATAGCTCTATTGTTATTATTAAAATGATGTTCATCGTAGTGGTGACGATGATAATGATAGTCATTTTGAAAGCGGCTTAATTCACAATTTGAATAAATTCGACCGCACAAATGTTCAAATCTTATCGGTCCGTGTAAAAGGACAAGACCATGAGAATTAATGTCGCCAATACAGTCTGTGTAACATTTATGAGCTTCCGTCCTATTAGTTGTAACAATATTTTTTAAATCGTCAAGAGATAAATTATCGGTTGGCTTTTTCTTTAACTTCTTTTTTAAGCAAGCATGTAATTTGTCTATTGCGTTTTCGCTAACGCTTTTGGCATAGGTTGTGAATTCCCAATTTCGTTTAATGAAAAATTGCAAATTATTTTCATAAACAGAAACACTTGTCTGACCAATTAGTTCTGTTGTGTCATTGTTCAGTGTGCCCCGTGAATAGATATTTTCTGATTGATTGTCGTTGTTATCGTAACCCTGATATTCTATTTCAGTTTTTCCGTTGGATTTGATAAAAAACTGTTTTGTGTCTTTACTGTTTTGTAAAATAAATTGGTTAGGATTTTCTATAAAAGAAAAATACTCTTCAAAGGTTAATTCTCCAGCTGGGTCATTGTTGTCTGAAATTGAAGTTAAAAAGAATTGTCTATGTTTTTTTTCAATGTATGGTAAAATGATATTTTTTACTTTGAACTCTGTCAAAAGTCGTTTTAGTCCAGAAACATGGTCGTAGTCTAAATGAGAAATAAACAGCAATTCAATTTCGTCATTATTTCGTGGAAAATAATGTGATTTGCATTTAAAATAATTTATTTCATTGTTTAACGATTGGTTATTTCCCGTAATAAAAGGACTTGTTCCACAGTCGTAAACAACAGTGAAAACTTGATTTGTTTCACGTTGCCAAATTTGTCCGCCATAAAATGAACCTTGTCCAGCTTTAAAAAAAGAAAATTTTGCTTTCATTCGTCTCATTTTGTTGTCGGTTTAAACTTCTGACAAGCTTTTTGTAAGTTATTTATTGTCAATTCGTTAAATTTTTAACGTTAGCTTGATAAGTCAATGAGTGGTCTTATAGTAGTAGGGATTACGTATAACGGTTTGACGCTTGGCGCGGTGGCGGATTTTGGAGCACTAAACTGTCAGCCCAGCACAAAAGCTGGTGAGAGGTAGAATGTTCAATTAACCATTTCACCCGCCATTGAGCCAAACGCCTGTTATAGCCAGTGGTTCTTGTCATAGAGTTTGTTTAGTTTTAAATATTTTACGTCAATAGTCCCACCGTTTTTGAAAATTCTTGCTATTATATACTTGTCAGTTGCTTGTTGTTTGTCAAGGAATGTCCATTGAGCTGTCCGCATAAAGAATGGAACATTATCGCTATTTGCAATTCCTTTTCCAGTTGTCTTTGCGTCTATGAAGTATTTTGTAGTAGTCAAGTTCTTTTCAAGAACCCTAAAATCATACTCAGATTTGTCTTCCCAAAGCACTCTTTTCTCTCCAAATATTTGACAAAGCTGGTGATACAAAAATTCTTCACCTATATTCCCTAATTCTTCGTCAGGGGTATCTTCTTGTTTACTGTTCAGCCACTCCATAAAATTTGATACCAATTCAGGATTGTCCGCAATTATTTCTAATTCGTTCTCTGATAGAGAACTATTAGCCAGCTTTGCTAATACTTCGCTTTTTCCGCTTATCTCGATATCAAAGGCGTATTCTAATTCTTGTGGTGTTTTCGTATTGAGATAAAGTTGTGATTTGTTGATTGAGAAATATGGAAACAAGTTTATCAATGTGTCATCTGAAAGACCACAGGTAGTATACCAATTAAATAAGTCTTTTAGAATTAGTAAGAAGTTTTCATCATGAAAGTTTCCTTCAAAATTTCTTAATTCTTCGTCCGTGTCCTTTGCCAATTCTTTGAAATCATAATTGTCATCTTCATCAATGAGGTTATCTATGTTTTCAAATTCTTTATGAAGCAAGGTGTCTCTACAATCGGTGTTTGATAAAGAATAGTAAATGTCTTTCAATTTTTCATCGTAACCTTCTTTTAGCCCCTTATGAGTTATCAGGTCTAATTGCATTCCTTTCAAAAAGCAAAGTTGCAAACTTTGATTAGGTATTAGTTTATAGTCGTCAAGCAGTTCTTCTCTATCTTGTTCTAAGATGAATTTTACAAATTCAATGATGAACTCTATTGACTCTGTTTCATCCATTGAGTATTCTGAACAAAACTTTTCGAGCGAATCTACATCTTCGCATATTTTTTTTGTGAGTTCTTCTATGTCAAGTTTTTCTCCTGAAAATATTTCAAAGTCTAATATTTCAAACCAATTTAAAAAGTGTTCTCTTTTGGGTAATATAGTTGGAATGATTTTAAAAGCAAAATTGTAAATATTCGTAACTAATTCAGTGTATTTTTTTACTCGTCTGTCTGCGTAAGGGATATATATTTCACTCAATGAAAGTCTTTTGATTTCAGTGTTTAAGGATTCATCTAATTCAACCATTTTCGTTGTATATATTCCTTCTTTAATAGGTTTGAAAATTGAATTTGTAAACCAAGTCTTTATTGATATTTCATTAAAGTGAGGATTGTCAAGAAATGAAACATTAAAGGCATCATTCCATTCATAGCCTTCAATAATGCCTAATAATTTTAAATATGCTTCCTTTGCTTCAATTAATCTATCTCGATTTTCTGTATCATATTCAGAAACCTCAATTCCATCTCGTTCTCTATTTGGAACGAACTTCTCACTATGAATAACTACTGGAAAATTAAAATCACCTGTCCCAATCATCGGAAATGCACAAAACAATAAAGGACAGTTATCTGGAAATGGAAGTAGTTGATATTTTTCTTCTTCTATCTCTTCAATTGGGAAAGCAATCTCTGTTTCATCTTCAATGATGTTTCCGATTAGTCTATCCTCAATGTGTTTCCCATTTTTATGGCAAACTGTTTTAATGATTATTAGGTCTTCAATATTGCTTTCAACTTCTTCACGTGTAAATGTCCATTTGGTTGTTTTTGCATTCCTGCGGTCAATAACTTCAATTTCTGCCAATTGGGGTCTAAAAGTTAAAACGTATGGAATGAGTTCTTTGAAACTTTCAATTCCGTCACTAACTATTTCTTGTCCTTTTAAAGAAGAATAGGTATTGTCAGTGTGATAAGTAAATGAAGTTTGAAATTCATCGTCTGGAAGTTCTTCAAGTTCTTCAAGATTTTCCCGATACTCCGTTTCTGTGTCTTTAATTGATTGAATTAAGAAGTCTTTGTCATTTCTTTCACTTCTGTCAAGATGGAAGCTGAAACTATAAAGCTGTTCATCATCTTCTATTATTCCTTCAATCTGAATAATCTTGGAAAGTATATGAGTTGAAATAAACCCTGTTCCAAATTGTCCGATTACACTTTTTTTATGTGTCGTCTCATCGTCTTTGGTTGAGTCGGGCATTATCAGGTTGTATGCTTCGTCCAACGTGAACGGCTTTCCGTTGTGACTGAATTTTAGTCTGTCAGCAGTTATTTCAAACCTTGCTTTAACATTGTCTCCTAAATCACTTGCATTTTGAAGTAATTCCCACATCCATCTTTGTCGCAGGTCTTGTGATTTGCTAAGGATAGGTTTCAAGTGTTCCATTATCCTTTTGGCAGGAATACTATAACTTTTTTGGTCTTTTAGGTTTCTAAGTTTATTCTGTATGTTCATTGGGTGTCGTATCTTTTTACCATTGTCTATAACCCCCAAATATACACAACTCTCCCATATCTCAAAAAATATATCCCTTGAATTCTCAGGCTGCTACGATACGATATTGCTATATACAAAAAGCCCGCAATTCTAATCGCGGGCTTTGTATATTCCATCTGTTGAAACCGTATTTTCATTGCAGGTAGCCGTCATATAATTTATTAAACGGTTTTTGCTGCAGCGCTGTCAGTTGCAGTTTTGCATTTTTATAAAAAACGGTAGCCGACTGCTAACTGAATCTGGCCGGTGCGCCAGTCCTGTTGCACGGTGGTTTTGTTACGGTCTGTGATACCGAAGATATAGCGTCCGCTTACTTTCAGATGAAAAGGCAGATCTAACCATAACCCGGCAGCTCCTGATATATAGCCGGTTTTGAATACATCGCTCGTGGCTTTCAAAAACTCATTCTTATCCTGGATGCTGACAACAGCTGTGTATTGCGGCCCTGCTTCGATCCACAGGCCTTTAACTAAATTAAAGCTCACCAATAACGGAATGGACAATTCATTGAGTTTGAAAGTCCCGTTTTTTACATTGCTGGCATTTGAGGAGAGATAATTTCCGAATGCCGCTTTGAAATTGTCGCCGGTAGTAATTGTGGACTGGGAAAAATTCAGTTCGGCATGCAGGCCCACTTTGTGGAAACGCAGCCCGCCGTAGGCTCCGGCCATAAAGGTTCCGTTGAAAGCCCCTTTAAGATCCGTTCCGATGGTCTGATCCATAGTAGCGCCGAGATGTATGCCCGCCATAGGTTTCTGGGCATAGAGATTCGTGTGGAAAGCACCCAGTCCCAATGCGGTAAAAAGGGTGATCATAACTGTCTTTTTCATAAAATTTTTAGTCTTGGTACAAAAGTGAATTATTTCATTTTAAGCAAAGGTGAACGCCTGTTTTTGGAGCGGACAGGCAGTTCTTGTTTTGATGGATCGGGTTGTTTGCGGGTACGCTCCCGGATAGCCTGGTAGGCTTTTGTGCCTAAGAAAACCGCTAAGTTAAAAGCCTGCCAGCGCAGCCAGGATTTACCGGTGAGTAATGCTAATCGTTGAACGGTTTTGTGCTGTAGTACGGTTTTAACGGATTCGATTACAGGATTGTGGTTTCCGGTATTGCCCGATTTTTTGCCGCCGGACAAGCGGCTGAGCAGTCCGGATGCTATGTTAAACGCAAGCTTTTGAGGGCTGAATACGGTTTCGATCCAGTCTTTTTCCATGTTGCGGCAGGCACGGCTGATGCGTTCCTGCTCCAGGTTAAGCTGGTCAATACCTTTAAGTTGTTTGCGTTGATATCGTTGCATGGGTATTCCCGGATTGTTTCGGCGAATTAACTTTTGCCCGGGGCTTATTCCTCTTCTTCCGGAGCTTTCTTTTTCTTGGTCTGGGAGAGCATCCATACCATTTTATCTGCAAAAAAACGAATGATTTTCTTGTTAAATGCAACAATAATAATCGTAATCAGCAGAAAGCATCCGGCGGTAGCAAAATAACCGGCGGTACGGCTTTCAAACAGTGTGCTGAACCATTCCGCCAAACCGAAACCAACGAAGAAAGTAATCAGGAAGAACAGGAAAAAGGATAAAATAATAAATGCAAAATAACCCATTACATTACTGGTACGTTCGATAAATTCTAAACGAATAATCTCGAACCGCAGTTGAATGTACTGGGCTACTTTGTCTTTAATGGACTGAAGCGGGTTTTTCAAAATTAATCTTTGAAGATTAGTTATTGTAAATTTCGTCCTCAATATCCGCGGCTTTCTTGCCTAAGCGGTTTTTCAGTTTGTTGACCGTGCTTTTCAGCTTGTCAATCTGATCGTTGCGTTTGTCTTTGTCCGTACCCAGCACATAACCGAGCGCTGCGCCGGCTACCAAACCAACCAATAATCCTGCCAGTGTTTTTCCTGCATTGTTAGCCATAATCTTAAATGTTTTTACGTTAAAAAATAAATGAAATCATCTGCTACAAATGTACTTATAAAAATCTGCCGGGCATTTTTTCTCCGCCTAATTTAATATATTATTATAAATTCATCACAGTGAATGTGAAAGCGTTCTCAATTTTTATAAACACTGCCGGCACGCATTCCAGTATTATGGCTGATATAAAATATACACCTGCAATACCATGCTGTTAACGGAATTGTTTAGCCGGCTTTTTATATTCCATAAAAAAATCCGTTCAAAAATTATGAAAGAAATGCTGGCATTCTTACTTATCTTGCAGTTAATCTGAAAACAGATATATTCACTTAACCGAAAGTATATGCATACGATAAAAGATTCTCTGATTAAGCAGGTTGTTTTTTTGCTGCTCATCACCTTTTTAGGAATCGTCCTGGTATATAACCTACGCTATTTCATATCAGGAGCTCTGGGAGCCGTTACATTATATATCCTGCTGAGGCAGTTTTATTTTAGGCTGACCATTATCTATAAATGGAAAAAATGGCTGGCTGCCGTTGCCATGATCGTGATGTGTGTGGTAGTGTTTATCCTGCCGGTCTGGGGATTAGTGGAATTAATTCTGCCAAAAATAAAATTTTTAATGTCCAATTCCGCCGACCTGATTGCCCAGGCAAAACATTCGGTGGATCAGGTCAGGAAGATTGCCCCCTGGATCAATATCTCTCACGACGATATTCAACGGGTTACCCAAAAGGCATTGTCCGTCTTCCCTACTTTTCTCAATGCTGCCGGCAGCGTTTTGATCAATACTTTAGTGGCATTATTTATCTTGTATTTTATGCTGATCGGCGGAAGAGATTTGGAGCGTAATATTCTTAAGTTCTTACCTCTTAAAGATGAAAACACGGATTCATTATGGTTGGAAACCCGGAATATGGTGGTGTCCAATGCCATCGGCATACCGGTCCTGATCCTCTGCCAGTGTATTCTTGCCGCATTGGGATATTGGATTTTTGGTGCGCAAAATCCTATACTCTGGGGATTGCTTACCGGCGTGGCTTCGCTCATACCTATGGTGGGCACCATGATTGTCTGGATACCGATATGCGCCGTCATGATCGGCAGTGGTAATGTGGGTATGGGACTGGGCTTATTGTTGTATTGCGCCATAGTGGTGTCCAATATTGATAATGTGCTGCGCTTTACTATATTGAAGCGCATTGGCGATGTGCACCCGCTCATTACGGTATTCGGCGTATTGGTCGGCTTGCAGTTGTTCGGTATGATGGGGCTGATTTTCGGACCTTTGCTGCTGACCTATTTTATCCTTATTATAAAAATGTACCGGCTTGAATTTTCGGATAAAGCATCTGGAACTGCTTAGCCCGGACAGATAAAAGCAATAATCTGCTGCAGAAATTTTAATTTTGAGGCAAACAATAATCAGCGTACTTGTCAAATATAATTCAATTATTGCCGGATCATTTAGCGAATCAGATCGCGGCAGGAGAAGTGATTCAGCGTCCCGCCTCCGTGGTGAAGGAGCTGATGGAAAACGCTATTGATGCCGGCGCCACGGATATCCGTTTATTTATAAAAGATGCCGGGAAAGAACTGGTTCAGGTTATAGACAACGGAAAAGGCATGAGCCCGATGGATGCGCGTATGAGCTTTGAACGGCATGCTACTTCCAAAATCCGGCAGATAGATGATCTGTTCTCCATACGAACGATGGGCTTCCGGGGCGAGGCATTGGCTTCGGTTGCAGCCGTAGCCAGAATAGAGTTGAAAACCCGTATCGGTGAGGATGAAGCCGGAACGCTTTTAGTCATTGAAGGCTCGGAAGTAAAAATTCAGGAGCCGGTGGCCTGTAATACCGGCACCGTGATTTCCGTAAAAGACCTGTTTTATAATGTGCCGGCACGCAGAAAATTTTTGAAGTCCAATACGGTAGAATACAAACATATCGTGGAAGAATTTTCGCGGGTGGCTATGGCTTATCCGCATATCGGCTTCAGCCTGCATCACAATAACGCTGCGCAATTTCATCTCCCTTCCGGCAACCTAAAATCGAGAGTAGTGGATTTGTTGGGCAGCCGGTTGGAGAAACAGCTGATTCCGCTACAGCAGGAAACAGAGCTGCTGAATATTAACGGCTTTATCGGCAAGCCGGAAGCTGCTACCCGTACACGAGGCAATCAGTATATCTTTATCAATAACCGCTTCATCAGAAATGCCTACCTCAACCATGCCATCGTAAACGCTTATGAAGGTCTGATTGACAAGGCAGCTTTTCCGCTATATGTGCTGTCTTTTGAGATTGACCCGCAACGGGTAGATGTGAATGTACATCCTACCAAACAAGAGGTCAAGTTCGATGATGATCGTATCCTTTATGCCTACCTGCAATCGGCCGTAAAGCAGGCGCTGGCGAAGAACAATATTGTTCCTCCGATTGATTTTACATTGGATGAAAATATTCAGCAATTGGATGCCATCCGGCTGCCGCAATCGCCGGAACAGCAGATGAAGGCAGGCAGCGGTTACCTGCAGCAAAGCTTCCGGGAAAAAGGCAAGGCCTTCTTTCTTGAAAAAACGGATGATTTCAAGCAGTGGCAGACGCAACGGAGTGCCTTGTTCCCTGAAATGCCGGCGATGCCCCGTACGCAACAAGACATCTCGCCACCTGTGCCGGAATCTGCTCCCGCGTTTTCCTTTGGAGAAGAAGGCAGCACGCAGCAACCGGTAATTCAATGGCGGGAATACCTGATCGGAACCGTTAAATCGGGCTTGCTGTTAGTACACCACCGGCGGGCTATGGAGCGCATTCTTTACGAACGTTTCCTGCAAAGAATAGCTGCACAGCAAGCGCTCAGTCAAAAGGTATTGTTTCCCTCCACTTTTCAGGTAGCGCCGCAGGATGCCGCACTTTTTGAAGAACTGCTCCCGGAATTGCAACAGACCGGGTTCGATATTCAGCCTTTGGGGCAATATACTTTTGCGATCAACGGTGTGCCGCCTGACCTGGCTGCAGGTGATGAACAGGCTTTGTTAGAAGATATCCTGGAAGATTTGAAACACGAATCCAGATTGCAGAAGGATAAATATCGTGAGGCGGTTTTGCGTACTACGGTGCGCCGTATCCCCAAACCGTCGGTATATCATCATGAAGCGGCGCAGGCATTGATTGATGAGCTTTTTGCCTGTGCCCGGCCAGAACATACACCAGGAGGGAAACTGATTTTTACTATTTTCCCTAAAGAAAGAATGGATAGCTTTTTTTAGATTTTTTATCCACGAAATTTTTTATCCACGAAATGCACAAAAAGCACGAAAATTTTCTTTACTATTTTTCGTGTACTTCGTGTTTTTCGTGGTTGAGTAAATATGTTTTTACGGCAAAATTTTTTACCACGAAAGGGACAAAAAGCAAGAAAAATTTCTTTACTATTTTTCGTGTACTTCGTGTTTTTCGTGGTTAAATAAACACACAGGCAGATGCCGGTTATTTTTGCATTTTGACTTTTGAATTGTCGCAGGGCGATTCCGACTATTCAAAAAAGGGCTTCAGTACCTCATACATGACCGAAGGAAGATTGATCTTTCTGCGTTGCTCCTTATCATAAAATACGAGTTTTACGCTAGCCTCATTCAGCAGTTTATTGTTTTCATTGAACAATTCGGAATGGAAAACGATCTCCGGGCTGTCGGGATCTAATGTTCGTATAGAAGTGCAAACGGTAACCAGGTCGTCATACAAAGCCGGGCGGTGATAACGCGCCTGCATCTCCACTACCGGCATCAGGATGCCCTGCGCTTCCAATGCTTTATAGGTAAAGCCCAGTTCTCGTATAGCTTCCGTACGCCCCTGCTCATAATACAGGGCATAAAAGCCATAGTACAGATAGCCCATTTGATCAGTCTCTCCGTAACGTACCCGTATTTGTGTAGTGGAAGTGTACATATATTGTTGCTGTGCTGTATATGCGGTAGCTTGTTTAATGCCTGCCACATATACAGGTTGAAGCCTTATGGCTTAAATATTTTCAGGGATCAGGCCATATTATGAAATACACGCTGCACATCATCGTCCTGTTCCACCCGCTCCATCAGCTTAAACACTTCGTCAGCCTGTTCCTCGCTTACTTCCACCGTAGTCAGCGGAATCCATTCCAATTCGGAAGAGATCAGGGCAAGATGTTTTTCCTCCAATGCTTTCTGCATATTGCCGAAGTTGTTAAAGTCGCAGCGAATGATCAGATGACCCTCGCTGTCTTCTCCCATTTCTTCCAGACCGGCATCAATCAGTTCCAGCTCTAACTCGTCCTGATCCACACCTTCCGCCTGCAGTTTAAAAACACCTAAGTGTTTGAATAAAAAGCCTACTGAACCGCTGTTGCCTAAGTTGCCACCGCCCTTATTAAAGTGAGCGCGTACATTGGCTACGGTGCGGGTTGTATTGTCGGTGGCGGTTTCTACCAATATTGCTACGCCATGAGGTGCATACCCTTCGTACAACACTTCATCATAATTGCTGGTATCTTTACCCATCGCGTTTTTGATGGCGGCTTCCACACGATCTTTAGGCATGTTGATGCTTTTGGCGTTTTGCATGCAGCGGCGTAAGGCGGGATTGTTTTCCGGATCCGGACCGCCTTTTTTCACGGCAATAGCGATTTCTTTTCCGATACGGGTAAAGCCTTTTGCCATACGGTCGTAGCGGGCAAACATCTTGGATTTGCGAACTTCAAATATGCGTCCCATAATTACCTGGTATTCTTTATATTTTTTTTCAGATGGGCAAAGCTAATAAAAATAGCTTTTTTTCATGGATAAATATGAAACGGGTGTATTTCAAACTTTCACCGGTTGGTATCCCACCAACCGGAAGAGCCGCCGTGGTCGGTGTCCTCACCGACCACATATAGCCCGGCAATGCAAAATTTGAAATGTATCTATATGGAACTGTGCTATGAATTTTCATTGCTGCCGAACTGTAGCCGGCTCCGCAATAATGCCCGGTAGGCATTGAAGATCGTGTTTTTACTTACTAAACCTAAAAATTCCTTGTCATGATTGAGCACCGGAATCACCCACAAATCCTTACGTTCCATCTTTTGCAGCACGTCATACATGCCGGTATCGGGAAAAACGGTTTCCGAGGGCGGTTGAGCCAGTTCTTTAAATGGTTTTTGATAATCCGCTTCCCGGTTGCTCAGCAGCATTTCCATGAGTTGTTCACTGTACAGAATGCCGATCAGTTGCTTTGAACTGCCAACTACAGGGAAGATATTGCGCCGGGAATTAATAATGTCATGTCGCCGGCTTTCTAAGGTATCGTCGGGGTCCAATATCAGGCAATCCCGGTCTGTCAGATTCAGGAGCGTAATATCGTGAAGTACGCTGCGGTCTTTATCTTCCATGGATAACAGGTCGCCCTTGTCTGCCAGTGTTTTGGTATAAATAGAATGTTTGCTGACGCGGCGGCTGATGTAATAGGATATGGCAGAAACAATCATCAGCGGCACCATCAGCTTATAACCTCCGGTAATTTCCGCTATGAGGAAAATGCCGGTCAGCGGTGCGTGCATAATACCGCTCATAGCGCCTGCCATGCCCATTACAATGAAATTGGTAATGTTAAGCTCCCATCCGAAGAAGTAATGCAGGGAAAATGCGAAGCAAAAGCCCAGTAATCCGCCCATGACTAAGCTGGGGCCGAAGTTTCCACCATTTCCACCACTGCTCAGGGTAATAAGACTGGCTAATGATTTCCCGAAAAGCGACAGGAATGCAAACAGGATAATAGCTAACGGAGACTGCGCGTTGCCTTTAAATATGCTCCCGTCGATCATGGTATGATAATCGCCATCTAACAGGCGTTGGATGGTAACATAGCCTTCGCCGTATAAAACAGGCAGAAAAGCAATCATGATACCCAGCAACAGACCACCTGTCAGGATTCTATTATAACGGTTTTTTATCCGGGAAAATATTTTTCCCACCCGGAATGTCAGCCGGGTAAAATAAATGGAGAAGGCGCCGGAAAGTAAGCCCAACAATGCATAGAGCGGCAATGCATTCATCTCCCAGCCCTCGCTTACTAAGATAAATAATGGCTGGTGGTAAATAGTCTGGGACACGACGGAGGCCACGGCAGTAGCAATCAGCAGCGGAATAAACGCAGGAATGGAAAATTCAGGTAACAATAATTCAATGGCTAAAACCATTCCGGCCACCGGGCTGTTGAACACGCTGGCGATCCCTGCCCCGGCACCACAGGCAAGGAGCATGGTTCTGTCGCGATAATTTAACCCGAGAAAGCCGCCCGTATTGGAGCCGATTGCTGCGCCGGATACGGCAATCGGCGATTCTAAGCCAACAGAGCCGCCGAAGCCTACGGTAATTGCACTGCTGAATATTTGAGAATAAATATTGTGAAAAGAAAGGCGACTGTCTTTTTTTGAAATGCTGTACAGCAATTGTGATAAGCCGTGCTCGAATTTGCTTTTCCGGATAAAGTACTTTACATATAATACGGTCAGCAAAATGCCGATCATGGGGAAAATAAAAAACAGGTAATACTTGTAATCCCATTGCAGGTTCTGAAGATAAGATTCAATGGTATGGGTGAGCATTCGCAGCAAAGCGCCGGCCAGGCCGGCCAGCACACCCACAATAACGGCAGCCAGGATCAGGAAATTGACCCCGGACATTTTTTTCTTTCGCCAAAGATCCAGCGCCCTGATATATACCATGCTCTTTTTTAAAAAAAGCCGGAACCGATAGTTTTTCAAAAGCGTGTAAGTATAAAATTGATCCGGCTGTAAAGATAGGTGTAATGTGTGTTTTTTTAATAGGGGCGGGCAGGGGAGCAGAGGAATTGCTTTAAACACGACAATTCCCGAAAATATATTCATAAAAATAGCCCCGGATTTCCGGGGCTATAAAGTGGTGATTAAAATGCCTGATGGTGTATTATTTCCTTAACTCTCCGCTTTCATGGCTTCCCTGATGTCTTCCATAATACGCCGGGCAATATTGCCTGCCGTGGTTTCCGTGCTGCTCTCGGCATAAATGCGAATGATCGGCTCGGTATTGGAAGTGCGCAGGTGTACCCAATCCTTGTCAAATTCGATCTTCAACCCGTCTTCGGTATTGATGGGCTGCCTGCGGTATTGTTCTTTTATTTTTTCAAAGATGTGTTGCACATCCAAATCTTCCTGAAGGGTAATTTTATTTTTGGAGATAAAATAATCCGGGTAAGTGTTGCGCAGCGAACGGATGCTTTTACCGTATTGTGCCAGGTGCGTTAAAAATAAGGCGATGCCAACGAGCGCATCCCGGCCGTAATGCAGCGTGGGATCTATAATGCCGCCATTGCCTTCTCCGCCGATAACCGCATGATTTTCCTTCATCTTCCGGACTACATTCACTTCACCTACAGCGCTTGGAAAATATTGTCCGCCGTGCCGCTCTGTAATATCCCGAAGCGCCCGGGTAGAAGACATATTGGAAACGGTATTCCCTTTTTGATGACTTAATACATAATCGGCTACTGCAACGAGGGTATATTCTTCGCCGAAAAGGCTGCCGTCTTCACAGACAAAGCACAGCCGATCCACATCGGGATCAACGGCAATGCCAAGACTCAGTTTCTTTTTTTGCACTACGGAACACAGCTCACTTAAATTTTCCGGCAACGGTTCGGGATTGTGGGCAAAATTTCCGGTTACCGCTTCATTCAATACCACCACTTCATGTACGCCTAAGGCATTCAGCAATGCGGGTACAAAAATGGCGCCGGTGGAATTCACCGCATCTACGGCTATGGAAAATCCGGCAGCGGCAATAGCGTCCCGGTTGACTAAGGGGTGGGCAAGGATAGCATCAATATGCTTTTGCATAAAGGAATCATCTTCCCTTACATCGCCAAGTGCATGAACTTCCGCAAATTCAAAACTTTCTTCTTCTGCTTTTTTCAATACCCATGCGCCTTGTTCCGCATCAATAAATTCCCCTTCATGGTTCAATAATTTCAGGGCATTCCATTCCCTCGGATTATGACTGGCCGTAAGGATAATGCCGCCTGCCGCTTTTTCAAATTTTACAGCCATCTCTACCGTAGGCGTAGTGCTGAGGCCCAGATCAATTACTGCAAAGCCCATGCCCTGAAGTGTAGCGGTTACGAGGCTGCGCAACATCGGGCCGGAGATGCGGCCGTCCCGTCCTACAATGATGGTATTGCCCCGGTTTTCTTCCCGGATCAATGCGCCGTATGCAGCGGTAAACTTCACGATGTCTAATGGAGTAAGGCCTTTGCCCGGTACACCGCCAATGGTGCCCCGTATGCCGGAAATGGATTTGATGAGTGGCATGTATGAATTTGCTATGAATGATTAACAGGGTGGCAAAGCTACTGCAAAGCGGATAAAACCGGAAATAAAATTGGAGAAGGCGTTGTCATCTGTGTCTGAGGGGAGGTTGTTATACCCGGCATGCTTTCTGTGTCTGCATGGCCTGTATCTCGCATTTTACCGTGAAACTTTAGCTGTTGTAGATAGCAGTTCTTTTTATTGAGTTTTAAATAGTTCAATGGTGTAGTTGAGTAATTTTTTGTTTCCATATTTTCCGTGCCCGGGTACAATTACTTTAACGTGTGGATATTCCTTTTTTACTTTTTCAACTGTAGCTGACCAATCATTAACATTTGCATCTTGTAAATATCCTTTAGTTGCATTCATTTCTTTTATTAAACAACCTCCAAACATGACATTTTCACTCGGAAAATATCCTACAACATTATCTTTCGTATGTCCTTCTCCAAAGAATTTAGCAGTTACTTCCTGGTTACCCATTTTTAGAACTAACGAGTCTTTAAAGCTATTTTCGGGCACAACAAAATTATGCTCTTTTGCAAATTCAATTGTCTTAAAATACGCGTAGGACGGAATGCCTTTGTCATGAAATGCTTTAAGTCCTCCTAAACAGTCCGGATGATAGTGTGTAGGTATGATTGCAATAATCTTACAATGTAATGTTTTTTCAACCCACTGAATTAGTTCTTCAGCGCTCTTGTCGTCCGCCGGTGTGTCAAAAATGATTACTTCGTTATTGTTTCGCACAACAAGACCATTACCCGGAACTAAACCATAATCCTTAGTTTGTAAAAATGAAGTATGCTCAAATGCGTTTTTTGATACTCGAGTTATTCCCAAATCATTTGTTTGATATATGGGCTTTGGTGTAGAAGTTGTCTTTATGACGGTACTACAACTCATCATGGTCATAGTTAATAGTAGTGATATGATTTTATTTATGTTCTTCATATTGAGTTACGTTGTTGGTGTATAATTTTGACTAACATTATATAATTTTTTTCAATTCCAATTATTTTTCAGTTAGCACGAGAATTTATTTTCGTCCTCGAAAAATAGAGAATGGCTTATAACACCAAATATACGAAGCTTCTCCAAATGGAAAGTTATTTTATGCAACCGTCATTCAATTAAATCGGTTTTAATTACCTCCGGGATATGCAAAATACGAAATCCTGTGGATATGCAAAATACGAAGCCGGTTTTTAACCCTAAGTACTTCCGAAGTACAGATGAAATGCATATATGTCTCACAAATACAGGTGCCGGAACGAACGTTTTTTCTATAAAACAAAACACCTTAATTTACACGACTTGTTCCCCTTCAAAGGAAGCCAAAATAACCGTACAGGTTTTAAATGAATAACAATCGCATGAAGTGTTCTGCCTTAATTTCTGCCCTTTGTTTGATATTATTGACCGGCCATGTAAATTATGCTCAGTTGCCTGATCAGGACTTCGGTAATGCATGGATGGTAACTCATGCAGAAAATACTATTGGCATGGAAATAAATCAAGACCTGCCGTTTTATATGTTGTCTTTTATCACTGATAATAAGGTAGCGCTTTACCTGAGCTTTATCACAGATGATAGGGATAAGCGAACAGATGCATATGAAATCAGGGATTCTTTTTTGATTATTGATGATTACTATCAGCAATTCAAATACAGGATTATTAAAAAAACGGAATCACAAACCGTGTTGTATAAGGATGAAAAGTATTATTACCTGAGGAGGGTTTTAAGATATGAGCAGGGCAATTTCATTTTGGCTGACAAAAACCTGCCTCTTACTACTGGAAAAACAGATACGCTGAAATCAATTTACAGTTATAAGCCTGCCCTTTATAAAGGAGATTTGTATGATTTTTTTGTAAAAAATATCCCGGATGAAATACGCCAGGACACTGCTTCCCTTATCCAACTGTCATTTACTTTGAAACCGGACGGAACGATGGAAGATATCCTGATCTTTCCGGAAAGCTACCGGCAGTTTGTTCTAAACAGCCTGATGCCTTTAATGAACGATCAATGGATTCCTGCTGAACGGAATGATAAAAAGAAGGATGCACACATCATCCTGTTGATCTTTGTTGCATCTAAAGATATGCAATCATGGCGTATCAATCAGCCTCTTAAGCTGATCCAAAAGTTGTATAATACCGGTCTGGCCTTCATTACAGATAATAGCAGTCAGGAGGCATTGGCAAGTTTTGCTGCTTGCGAAAAATTATTCGATAGTTATCAGTCGTGTGAACATTATTCAAGAAAGAAGCATAACTATATTTGGGACATGCAAAAATATTGGATCAATTCAATGATGAACCAGGCTTCCCTATATTTCCGGGAAGGCCAACCTGACCTGTCCTGTGCGAAATGGTATAAGGCTGCACGGGAGGATAAAGAAGCTTATGGAAATTATAAAAACAACTGTAAGCAGGAATGAAGCTTATAAGGTTTTTTATTACGTCCCTCAAAAGTTATTCATCTTCAAAAACCTCTTTCACAGGAAATTTCAATCCGGAAAATAATGCAGAGTGTACCTCATCATCTTCCGTAAAAGGCCGCAGACCTATAAACCTGCCTTTCTGTAGAACATACATATAGATCACCTTGTCGCCCGGTTCTACTAACCAATATTCTTTCACTCCGTTTTCTTCATAAAGGTCAAATTTGATGCCCATTTCTTTTTTGGAATTACCCGGAGACAATATCTCTATTACTAAATCGGGCGCGCCTACACAGCCGCGACTGTCAATTTTTTCCGGATCACAAATCACGCACAAATCCGGCTGTACTACCGTAAAAACGTGCTCATCGCCTGTTTGCTTTTTTGAATTCAAAAGCCGGACATCAAAAGGAGCAGGAAAAACCTGACACGATTTTTGTTTAAAGAAATTTCCGAACTCCAATCCGATTTTAAATGCAACGCGCTGGTGCGAAGGCGCAGGAGCAGGACTCATTTTATAGATATATCCCTTAATCAATTCTACCCGCTCCTGAAATTTCCACTTGAAATAATCGGCATAGCTATATCGCTTAGAAAAATCAAGCTGCCCTATGGAAGTAACAGTTTTGTAAGTCATCCCCGGCTCATTAAGTGCATTTTCTTCTGATGACATAATTGTGATGATTTTGATATAACGAAGATACGGATTATTGTATTGAGACTACATTCAGTATTTTGGTAAAGCGCAGGCCGGTGCCTTCTCCTTTAAACAACTAAGTTACCCATCTTCAAAAACCTCTTTCACGGGAAATTTCAATCCGGGAAATAATGCAGAGTGTACCTCATCATCTTCCGTAAAAGGCCGCAAACCTATAAACCTGCCTTTCTGTAAAACATACATATAGATCACCTTGTCGCCCGGTTCTGCTAACCAATATTCTTTCACTCCGTTTTCTTCATACAGGTCAAATTTGATACCCATTTCTTTTTTGGAATTACCCGGAGACAATATCTCTATTACTAAATCGGGCGCGCCTACACAGCCGCGACTGTCAATTTTTTCCGGATCGCAAATCACACACAAGTCCGGTTGCACTACCGTAAAAACTTGCTCATCGCCTGTTTGCTTTTTTGAATTCAAAAGCCGGACATCAAAAGGAGCAGGAAAAAACTTACATGCCTTTCCTCTGAAATAGTTGAAAAATATACCTGTTAAAAATCCTGCCACATGCTGATGCTTTGAACCGGGAGCAGGACTCATTTTATAGATATATCCCTTAATCAATTCTACCCGTTCCTGAAATTTCCATTTGAAATAATCAGCATAGCTATATCGCTTAGAAAAATCAAGTTGCCCTAAGGACGTAACAGCCCCATAATTCATGTCCGGTTCGTTTGCTTTATTTTCTGATGACATCATCTCGTATTTAACTTAACAAAGATAATGATTATGGTATGAAGCGCTTGATTGAAAAAGTGTGTTTCAGGTTTCCCCTGGCCTTTAAAAGAAAAAATCTTTTTAAAAGATACTAACTTAACAATGCCCAAAAGATAGGATCAGCCTGCTCCAAATTTAATGAATTGATGAGCTGCTGTTTTGCATTTTGCATTTTGCATTTTGATTTTTTCATTGTTTTGCATTTGCATTTTTAGTGTTTACTTTTGACTCCACATTAGCTGAAATATTTCAAAACGCCATGTCGCAATGGGACGGCCGATCGAAAGGCACCACATTAGGTTACCGCATCTTTATCGTACTGCTGAAAAAAGGCGGCGTAAATGCTGCTTACGGCTTACTGAAATTGGTAAAATATTATTATCGCTGGATGATGCCCGGCATTACGGGAAATTTACGAATCCTCTACCAGGAGCATCTGCATTATTCCCGCAAAGCATCTAATCGGCTGATCGGTCGTAATATTGAACTGTTCGGTCAGACGATTATTGATAAAATTGCAACCATGAGTGGCATGAAAACTCCGCTTTCCGTGGAGCGTACGGGAGAAGATTGTCTCAACCAGCTTGCCCGCGGCGGACAGGGTGGCATATTGGTGAGCGCACATTTAGGCAATTACGAAATGGCCGGCCATTTGCTGAAACGCTACAATACGATGATCAATATCGTGATGTACGACGGTGAAGCCCGGCAGCTGAAAGCTTATTTAGACCAGGTTACCGGCCCGAAAACTTTTAATATTATTTATATCCGCGAAGACCTTTCGCATATTTATGAAATTTCCGCAGCGCTGCAACGCAATGAGCTGATCTGCATTCATGCCGACCGCTATCTGCCCGGCAACAGAACTATTGCACATGATTTTTTAGGAAAAGAAGCATTATTTCCATTAGGGCCTTTTGCATTAGCCAGCAAGCTGCGGGCACCGGTTTGCTTTGTTTTTGCATTTAAGCAATCAAAATACCAATATCATTTTTACGGATTTCCACCAAAGATATATTCCGGCCGGGGCATGACCGGAATACAAACGATGCTGAAGGATTATGTAGCGTTGCTGGAGACTTATGTAAAAAAATATCCCGAACAATGGTTCAATTATTACGACTTTTGGGAAAAACATCCGGGAAGGGATACAAGCGATTAAACGTATGCAATATATTCCGCAGGCTGCGCCTTTTGAAATGATAGATGAACTGATTCACACTACGGACAGTTCCACACTCACGGGTTTTACTATCCGGGAAGGGCATTTGTTTGTAGTGGATAACCATTTTGCCGAACCCGGCCTTATTGAAAATATGGCGCAGACGGCAGCGGCGGGAACGGGCTTTCAGGCGGCCAAAGAAGGTAAGCCGGCACCAGTGGGATTTATAGGCGCCATAAAAAATCTTCAGATTGTGGTCCTGCCTTCAGTGGGCGATACCATACAGACTACCGTAACATTTTTACATCAGGTGATGCAGGCGCATGTGGTGCAGGCGGAAGTTAGGCTGCATGACCAGGTGATCGCCTCCGCCACGCTAAATATTTTTTTGCAGTAAACAAGCAGGAAGCTACCTTGCAGAGCGGTTGGAAGATCATATCCCGGTCTCCGGAATCTTCCAATACTGCTTTTTTAAAGGCGAAATCCGGAATCCCTGACCGGGAGTACTCCGGTTATTTAAAATACGGATCATTGTTTTGAAAGAAATCTTTTACATTGCAGACGGGCTGTTCAGCCCATTAGGGAAAAATGCCACAGCGGCATTTGAACGGGTGATGCACCAGGAATCTGCTGTCATCGAACACCGGGATACATTAATTGCTCAGCAGCCTTTTTATGGAGCTGTATTGCAGGAGGAACAACTGCAATGGTTAGATATGCATTTTCCCCGGCCGGATTTCAGCCGCTTTGAGGCTATGTGTATTGCAGCAGTGGAAGAGGCCTTGTCGAAAACGGAAATAGATATCCGTTCCAAAGATTGCATCATTATTTTATCGGCTACAAAAGGAAATATCGAATGGTTAGACGCGGAACAGGAAGATCGTGTCCGGTTGAGCACTTCTGCAACAATCATACAGCAATATTTTCACAACCCCAATACACCTCTGGTTGTTTCCACAGCCTGTATATCCGGGTCGTTAGCCTTAATTATGGCCAAAAGATTATTGGAAGCGGGCATATACCGGGAAGCGGTAGTAGTCGGTGCAGACCGTCTCAGCGCTTTTGTATTGTCAGGATTTCAGTCCTTTCAGGCAGTTGCTCCCGAAAGGTGTAAACCCTTTGACCGGCATCGCAACGGCATCAACCTTGGTGAAGCTGCAGCCTGTATTATTTTATCTGCACATATTCCCGCCTCCGTAAAACTGGCTGGGGGAGCGGTAAGCAACGATGCCAATCATCTTTCCGGCCCTTCACGTACCGGTGAGGAATTAGCCCGTGCTGTGGAACATGCTATGCAGGAAGCCGGTGTAAAACCGGCAGACATTGATATGATCGCTGCGCATGGTACGGCAACGGTTTATAATGATGATATGGAAGCTAAAGCCCTTCATCTGGCCGGTCTTTCCGCTGTGTCGCTGCATAGTCTTAAAGCATACACGGGTCATACGCTGGGCGCTGCGGGTGTGTTGGAAAGCATCATGGCCTGCCGGGCTATGCAGGCTAATCAATTGATTGTTTCTTTAGGCTTTGAAGAACGAGGTGTGCCGGTACCGGTGAACGTAACACAAGAAACGGAAGCGACAGCAATACATACCGTGCTGAAAACGGCATCGGGTTTTGGTGGCTGCAATGCGGCTTTAGTATGGGTTAAAGTTTAAAATGAATCAACGCCGCAGGTCTTTCATCCTGACGGTTTCTATCTTGGTTTCCGTGACAAGCAGGATTTCAAATTCATAATTGCCGATCACAATTCTTTCCTTTTGACGGGGAATGGTTTCATAATTGGTAATAATAAAACCCGAAAGTGTTTCCGCTTCGTGAGTGGGAAAACCCAGTTCATATTTTTCGTTAAGATAGCTGAGCTTCAGCCTGCCGGAAAATAAATATTCATTTTCACCGATACGGTTTTCGGTGTATTCCTCGATATCGTATTCGTCTTTAATATTGCCGAAAACCTCTTCCAGCACATCATCCACAACAACGAAACCGGCAGTGCCTCCAAACTCATCCACTACCCAGGCGATGCTTTTCCGCTCTTTGGAAAACAGCCGCATCAGATCCATAGCGCTCATGGTTTCCGGAACAGCCGGAATGGTGTGCAATATGTCCTTTATCTGTGCTGGGCGGTTATTCATGTCTAAGTGATACACATAACCTTCTACCTGATCAAGGCTTTCATCGAAGATGACAATCTTGGAGAGCTTGGTTTCCATAAATTTTTTCTTCAGCTCTTTAATAGAAGCATGAATATTCATTGCCGTAACTTCATTGCGGGGAGTAAGGCAGTTGCGGACTTTCACCTGGGTAAGCCGTAAAGCCCGCTGGAAAAGCTCTTTGTTCATTTCCTCGCTGTCTTCATGCCCCTGCATAGACTGGCGCTCAAACTGATCCGGATTGATGCGTTCAAAAATAGTCTCCTTTTTACTGATCCGAACATTGAAAAGATATTTCAGGATAAATTCGGAAATGCCGGTCATGCCCGTAGCAATGGGGTCTAAAACCGAGCGAAGCATGTTGACAAATCCCGACCACGTGTTGAGTTTTCCCTCGGGATTTACTTCAAAGATGCGCTTGCTGATAATACCTACTGAAAAAAGAATGATGAAGGTGCACAGCAGCAGATCCAGCACCATGCGGGGGTATTGATATTCTAATAAATAATTGGAGATGACCGAGCGGGGATATAGCTCAAACAACTCCTGCGTAATGCGGGTAAATAAAAAACAAAAAATGACTAAGAGGATATAAAAAGTAATTACCGTGGTACGCCAGAACGATTCGGGATGGTCAAAAAAACTGCCCAATACTAAGCTGGATCTTCGGCCCTGCTTACGCTTCAGCTCAATGGTTAAGGGGTTGGAGGTGAGCCAGGAATATTCCAGGCCCGAAATAATAATCATAAAGATTAAACAGCACGAAGCGGCTATCGTATAAATCCAGATGTCTGCCATGACCCAAAAATAAATGATTTTTTATTATTAAAGCCGGATGTTTGGTAAAAGGGAGTATTTCAAATTCGCCGGTCGGTGAGGACACTAACCGGAAAAATTGAAGATCTCCCCGGCGGCAGACCGAATACGGCGACTGCTTGGCATTTCCATATTCAAATTGTACATTTGCACCGTTTTTTTAATTATTATACTTTATAAATAATAGATAATGGCAGTATTAGTCAATAAGCATTCAAAAGTGATTGTGCAGGGTTTTACCGGTACGGAAGGATCCTTTCACGCCGGGGAGATGATAGCCTACGGTACCCATGTAGTAGGCGGTGTAACGCCGGGTAAAGGTGGCAGCAGTCATCTGGATCGTCCGGTTTTTAATACGGTAAAAGAAGCGGTAGATCAGACGGGTGCGGACACCTCCATTATTTTTGTGCCGCCGGCTTTTGCTGCTGACGCCATTATGGAAGCCGGCGATGCCGGTATCAAAGTGATTATCTGTATTACGGAAGGCATACCCGTTCAGGATATGGTTAAGGCGCGTGAATATATTCAGGGAAAAGACTGCCGCCTGATCGGGCCCAATTGTCCTGGTGTGATCACTGCCGGAGAAGCTAAGGTGGGCATTATGCCGGGCTTTGTTTTTAAATCGGGAAAGATCGGTATCGTATCCAAATCCGGTACCCTGACTTATGAAGCGGCTGACCAGGCTGTGAAAGCCGGTATGGGTATTTCCACTGCAATCGGTATCGGCGGCGACCCGATTATCGGTACCACTACCCGTGAGGCTGTTGAATTGCTGATGAACGATCCGGAAACAGAAGGTATTATTATGATCGGTGAGATCGGGGGTAATATGGAAGCAGAAGCAGCCGCCTGGCTGAAAGACAATATGCGCAAACCGGTTGTAGGCTTTATTGCCGGCCAGACGGCGCCTCCGGGACGGCGTATGGGTCATGCGGGCGCTATCATTGGCGGAGCTGATGATACGGCTGCCGCTAAGATGAAAATTATGAGCGCCTGCGGTATCCATGTGGTGGACAGCCCAGCAGATATCGGTAAAACGATGGCGGAAGTAATCAGTAAAAATGCGGTAACGGCATAGTACGGTTCTGATCGTTTAAGACATAAAAATGCTGCAATGATTTTAAAGATTGCAGCATTATGCTTTTAGGATATAATAAGATATATACTACCTCTCTTATTCTACCTTCTACTATTCTTTTATAAAAGCCTTCCTAACAACTTGATTAATTTCATTCTGCAATACTATAAAGTATATCCCATCAGGAAAATTGTTGACAGATATTTCTATTTGACTATCGCTTTGGTAAATTCTCTTAACTTTAATTTCTCCCTGACTATTATAAATAGTTATAAGCATCTTCCCACTTTGGTTTTTAATATTCATATTGATATTGTTTGTTGTTGGATTTGGAAATATTTCAACATCATTTAAGGTGAAAGTAACATCTTTTTTCACTGAGTCTATTATCAATTTATTCTCAAAACAGGAATATTTCATCTTTAAATCATCAACAATATTAAGCTGAAGTGGAATAAATGCATACGAAACATCTACTAAATTTGTATCTGGTGAATATTCATAAATTTCAGAATTATTTGATACAATAGAGGTGTCTGCAAGAACACAGTGCATACCGTTAGGAATAGTGTCTTCAATTTTATGAAATTTTTGTATGAAAATATCATATTGCCCTATCTGTTGAGGGTCATTTCTACTTGTCCCCGCAAGAACTATGTCGTCATTATTTCCGCTAATGCTATTAATAATTTGTGATCCTGCAATAGTGTTTATTTTAGGAAAAGCATAGTTTGTATTAATGACTGCATCTATAGATAATGATGGTGCCGGAACTCCATAACTAGGAAAAAAGAGATCATACGGTGCAGTTGTAGGGTTGTTTATGAGATAATGATTGAAACTTGGCGAAACATATAAAGCGGAAGTACCTTGGGCAGTTGCACCGCTATTTAAAAAAACATTATTGGAAAGAATGGAGCCATCAACTTTCTTTAAAGTAGTTAATGCAGTATATACGGCTCCGCTTCCTCCCCATGAGAAATCAATATTAGTCAGTACCAAAATAGTTGTATCTAAGGAAATAATATCTCGTATATGTTGAGAATTATTCCCATTATACGAGATGTCATAATTTGTATTCCAGATCGTATTTAGTCCATAATCTAACTTCATGACATTCATATCCATAAAAGTATTTCCTTGATGATTCCCGGTAATATAAATTGAATTTTCATCAAAATCTAAGTGCCATAAGCCATTCGAGTTGCTTGGTATTGGATAAACTTTATTGGCTATAATATTGCCATTTGTTGAGTTGAACATTGTAATTATACCATCGGAATATGAGGGACTAAAATCCTTTTCTCCTACCGCTACAATATTTCCATTGGGTAAAACTTTTACATCAAGATATATATCACCTCTCCTGTTGGGCACATCGTTGAAATTGTTTATACTAACATGGCGATCCCACAAGATATTTCCCGTATTCCCATCAAATTTGTATATACAGGCTTTGCTATGTGTACCTATGTAAGGAAAATTTGCAGGTACTCTTTCAGATGTCCCAACTGCTATAATATCTCCCTCCAAAGTAATATCCAGGGCTAAGAAGATATCTTCAAAATTATTATTGACTCCAATGGTACGACTCCACATTATTGACCCATCGGGTTTGATTTTTGCAACAAGCATATCTGTCTGGGTATAATCATAGTTTATAGTATCCGGAGAAAGATTGGAGGAATATCCAACTATAATTATATTCCCCTTAGAGTCAGGTTTGGTTTCTAATGCTACCTCGGATCTAGTGGGAAGCCCATAATAGCTTGAAAAAAGTGATGATTGAGCATGCAACAAGAGAAAATTTATACTCACAAATCCCAAAGTCATTAAAAAATTTTTCATAAAAAAGAAATTTAGAGTTTAAATATACCTAATATTTTCAATAGTATACAAAAATTTACTCCCTTTTGGAAAAAAGGAGTAAGTCAATTGAATCCGTTAGGATTGAACATTATGATTAAATGTTGCGTTGCGTATGAGTATATATAATACTATTGATTCATGAATTCTTTTCTGATTCCTCAATTATGGTGCCATTATAGCCTAAACTCAATATCTTTCTTTAAAGGTATCAATATCAATTAAACCCAACCATTCCTTTCTGTTGTTATTCAAATCATCATAGCTAAGGGAAGCAATGGGTTGATCTATATGGAGCTGATAATCCCGTTTCGCCTTTTTCACAATACCCAAACCCTGATCGGTATTGATAACATGAACTTTCAGGTCATCCCGGTTTTTACGGAGATCAACGATGGCTTTCCATACATCTCCGTTCCAGTTTCCTGAAAAATTTCTGTTTTTCCATTCCTGGAAAGACACACCGGCTTCCGGGGTAATCGGATTGCAGTCGTGCAACATAATTACGCCATCATCATTAAGGTATTTCAGGGTGTTGATAACATCATTGAAAGCAAATTGATATTCATGCATGCCGTCAATAAAACAAATATCAATACCGGTTTTTTTGAAAAGCCCATCACCTTTTTGCTCAAAGAATGCATCACTGGGCATTTCGTAGTACTGCGTACTTTTTACACCGCGATTGATCAGGTCGAAGTAAAGTTTTCTTCTTTTGTTAAGCTTAAATTCCGGGTCAACGGCAATTTTTCTTTCTGCTTTAACCGGAAAAAAATTAGTTCCTCTGAACACACCTATTTCCAAATAGGTTTTGTATCCGTTTTTATTGATTAATCTTTGGATCGCTTCTGTTCTTATCATGTTTTTATAAGTTGTTGATTAAATCTGATCGGAGGTGGTTTACGGTAAAAAGATTATAGCGCTGTCGAACGTGTTCAGCCAGTCTTTCCCCTTTTTCTGTAACATAGTTTTTATTTTCCTGATAATACTTTACAATATTATACCATTCCGTATTATTTTCTGCAAAATCAATAAACGCTTTATCTCGTTCATTATAATAGGGCAGGGTTTTACTGGCAATTACAGGAATTTGTTTACAGCCTGCTTCAAGCGTTTTCAGGTTGGATTTGCATTGATTAAAAGGTGTGTTCTTCATAGGAACAATTAAACAATCCGCATCGTTGTAAATATTCATATAGCTGTCATGGGGCAATTTATTAATCTTTACGGAAAGCTTCAGGGGAAATATTTCTTCTAAAGGCCGTTTTTGCATTTTATCACCAAAATCAACAGCAGAAAAACAGATGTTTAGATTTTTCAGTGCATCTAATAATTCAATATTATGATGGTTGTGATAAGAACCGGTATAGATGAATCGTACTTCATCGGATACAGACCGGTCAGCATGAAACTGGCCATCTTCAAAGGGCAATGCATTGGGAATGATGAGCACATTTTTGTTTATTTGCCTTATCCGATGATATAATATTTCGGTAGTAGTGGTGATATAGTCTGAATTTCTGATTAACTGCTCTATTTGAAAACCTTTGAAGACAGAAAAAGGCAACAACGGTTTTCTCCAGTAATCATCAATATCCATGATAGTTTTGAAGCCGTATTTTCTTTTTAAGGAAAAAAAATCCGAAAGATGCATGCCGGGGAACCTGTTGAAACAAACAACATCGGCATCCTTGATATCGTGCGTAATGATTGTTTTCCCTTCTTGTTGCAAATAGTCAAAAGGTAATTGTATGCGATGATAATTACTGCTCAGGTCAGGATCTGCTATGGTGTATATTTTTTTCATTTTAAAACAGCCAAAAATATACCATTTCTTTTAGTTGCAATGTATTGCCGGAAATCATAAAGATTGTTGGCAGGACAATATTTAATTGTCATTTTTTAATGCAGCAAATGTAATGCTTCGTATTTTATATCCATGTATTGATTTCTATTAATCGCAGGAATAGTTGCAGGTAAATTTGATACGGATTGCGATCAACTAATAGGCATTTGATATTTTTTGTTAAATATAGGGCAATTTTTACCTTTGTGGTCAACACTATTAATAAACACAATTGATAATTTGATTACTTATGTTGATGAATAAAATACTTATTACCATTGTCGGTACACTTGCAACCATGGCTGCTTTAGCCCAAACTCCCTTTGTTTCGGGAGTTGCGGAATCTTATTCCTATATAGGAACGGCTGAAAAAAGTGAAATTGCGCTTAAAGCAAAAATCACCAAAGATGATGGTGTTGTTATTGTAGGATACAGTACTGAGATGGATATTGAAAATCCGGTGTATGATTACACTAAGACGGATATGTTGATTACTAAATTAAATGCTTCGGGAGTTGTGGAATGGTCTCATGTAATTGGTGTGAATAACAATCTGGAGGATATGTTCATGTCTGTTGATGTAGATCCCCTCGGAAATGTTTATGCGGTAGGTACTACTGAAAGAGTGCCGCCGACTTTTGCCTATAATGGCACTTATTCAAAAGCCTGCATGTACAAATTTAGTTTAGATGGGAATTTGCTTTGGAAGAAAAATATAAGCATTAATAACTTTAATAGTGTTCCGCAAAGAAGAGGTGATATCTACCTCGGCGTAGATGTAATGCCTAACGGTAATATAGTAGCTGTAGGAGAAAAAGATTTTAGCCCCGCCTATTCAGACGGGATTGTAACTATTTTTAGTAGCGATGGCGCTGTACTCGCTAATAAAACATTTTTGGTGGATAACAATTCAAGCGGATTTTTTCATGTGATTACTGATAATAGCAATAACATGTATGTTTCGGCCACCCGTCAGGGGACAACTTATATGGATCACCAAATCCTAAAATTAGATAGTGATTTGAATATTATCTGGAGCAAGAATGCAGACATGAATTATTCGGGTAGTAATTGCCAGGCGTTATTGGATATAGGTCTGACCGATAATTATCTTTATCTGCTGAATCATACCGGAGCCGGATACGACTATGCTAATCCGGTAAGTATGGGGTTGTTAAAAGTGGATCCCGCAACCGGTGATATTATTTCCAGTGAGGTAGTGTATCATGGAAATACCGTTGCTGCTGCTCAAAATCAGGGCAATTTTTTTATTGTGGATGACAATAACAGATATGTCATATCAACGCCTAATCCGGCGCGTGCTGACCTGTACGTTCCTAATTATGGCATTAATAATAACATTGTGAACAAGGCCTATATATCTTATGATGATACTACAATTTATTTAAGCCTTGCCGGTGCACAGACCATCACTTCAATGGATAAAGTGCGTGGAAAAACGGTGTTTGTAGGTATCGGTAAAAATGATCCGGAGCAAATAGGGCAATATGATATCTTAGTTGTTATGACTGAAAATAATTTGCCCTCAGGTATAAACCCATCGCATTGTAATGTTCGGTCCGGAGAAAAGGGTAGTGATGATTTTACACAGGTCAACAGCTTTAATTATACTTTTGACGGTATAATGGATGGCCAATACACTTTGATAGATATTCCATTGTCAGAGTCGAATCAACTTGATCAGGAAATTGTTTGTAAACGTGATAATACCGGCATTGACCATAACAATATTGACGGAGAGCAGGTGTTACTTTATCCCAACCCGGCTCAGGAAGAAGCCATCATAAGTTTCTACACTGCAAACGGCGGCGCTGTTGCTGTAGATGTGGTTAATATGATGGGTAAAACGGTTTATTCCCGTCAAATGAAGGTGTATAGCGGATTTGTAAAAATAGCGCTGCCTGCAACGGATTTCATGCCTGGTGTTTATGCTGTCAGAATTACGTATAATAACCAACAGGGTATGGTGAAATTAATTAAGTCTGAATAAACTTCAACACCATCCGGTTATAATTTCCATCTACTGCATAAAGCTTTTCCTCCGGTTTTATACAGGTAAGCGCTAATCTGATTATTTTTGACCTCAGAAAATCTGATTATCCTTATGACATCCGGTGCATTAAAAACGCTTGCAGTTTCGGTAATTGAAAATGAATCTAAAGCCATACAGCAACTGGCCAATTTTATTGATGATAATTTCATGCAGTCCGTACAGGCTATTCATCAAAGCAGGGGCAGAGTAATCGTATCGGGAATCGGGAAAAGTGCGCTTATTGCCAATAAAATTGTTGCTACCTTAAATTCTACCGGTACGCCTGCCGTGTTCATGCATGCTGCCGATGCCTTGCATGGCGACCTCGGTATTGTGCAGCCCGATGATATCGTGATTATTATTTCAAAAAGTGGCGAAAGCCCTGAAATCAAAGCGTTGTTGCCCATGGTGAAAGCTTTCGGGAATAAGGTCATTGCTGTTTGCGGTAACGACCGGTCATTCCTCGCAACAGGCGCCGACTGGTTTATTAATTCTACAGTGGATCGGGAAGCCTGCCCCAATAACCTGGCGCCTACTACCAGCACAACGGCACAATTGGTTATGGGCGATGCCTTAGCAGTCTGTCTCCTGCATTTGAAAGGTTTTTCCGAAAAGGATTTTGCACGCTTTCATCCAGGAGGCGCTTTGGGCAAAAGACTTTACCTGACCGTACATGACCTGAGTCAGCAAAACGAACGTCCGGTTGTGGATGCCGGTGATCATTTAAAAACCATCATCCTGGAGATTTCCGGGAAACGGTTAGGCGCTACGGCGGTAACGGAGGATGGTAAACTCATCGGTATCATTACGGATGGTGATCTGCGCCGTATGTTAGAAAGCCGGAAGGATACCGCTACGGTTACGGCTCGCGATATCTGCAGCCGGAATCCCAAAAGTATTTCGGCAGAGGATCTTGCCGTGAATGCTTTAACCCTGATGCGGGAAAATGATATCACTCAGTTGTTGGTAACCGGAAATGATGATCGTTATGAAGGTATGATCCATCTTCATGACCTGATCAGAGAGGGCATTATTTAAAATTATCATTCTAAAAAATACCGCTTAGTCAAGACGATATAGCCTGTATGCTCAAAATATCATTAAGAAAGATTACCGACTTTTATTATTTTGCATTTTGACTTTTGACTTAGCACAACTATGTTTATGGAGCCTTTTCATTCCCATAAAAAGACCGGTTGGATTGAAGTGATTTGCGGCTCTATGTTTTCCGGGAAAACGGAAGAACTTATTCGCAGGCTTAAACGTGCCCGGATTGCTCATCTGCATGTGGAAATATTCAAACCGGATATTGATGCGCGATATGATAAGCAGGATGTCGTTTCGCATGACGCTAACCGCATTGCTGCTACACCGGTTGCTGCTGCACGGGATTTGCTGGCATTAAGTAAAAGGGCTGATGTGGTGGGCATTGACGAGGCGCAGTTTTTTGATGATACCTTACCCGATGTAGTGGAAAACCTGGCGGCGCAGGGTATCCGGGTAATAGTAGCCGGCCTGGATATGGATTATGCCGGAAGACCGTTCGGACCTGTTCCGGATATGCTGGCCAGAGCGGATTATATCACCAAACTTCATGCGATTTGTGTACAATGCGGACAGATTGCCCGTTATTCCTACCGGTTTTCGGCTGAAGATCACGCCCTGCTTTTGGGCGGAAAAGATCAATATGAACCTCGTTGCAGAAATTGTTTTACTTCATCTTTTACTTAAATATTTACTGATGTCAGATGCCGTTCCCCGTATAATATCCAATAAAAAAATGCACCGTGCCTGGTCGATGTACGACTGGGCAAATTCTGCCTATAGTTTAGTCATTACTACCACTATCTTTCCGGCGTACTATACAATCATTACCTCTACTACTTCAGATGACGGTACCATCATCAGTGACCAGGTGAGCTTCTTCGGGCTGCAATTGTCCAATTCATCGTTGTTTGATTACACGGTGGCGGCAGCTTATTTAGTGATCGCCTTGTTGTCACCTATATTATCCTCTGTTGCGGATTTAAGGGGCAATAAAAAAGAGTTTATGCGCCTGTTTTGTTATCTTGGATCGGCAGCCTGCGCAGGGCTTTATTTTTTTCGTTTGGAAACGCTGGAATCAGGCATCATCTTGTTTGCTCTTGCAGCAGTCGGTTTTTGCGGCAGCCAGGTTTTTTATAATGCCTACCTCCCGGAGATTGCTTATGAGCATGAGCGGGATAAGGTGAGCGCACAGGGTTTTGCCTATGGCTACATCGGTAGTGTATTGCTACAGTTAGTTTGTTTTGTTTTTGTATTGAAACCCGAATGGTTTGGCATAACTGACGGCTCTTTTCCTGCCCGGCTTTCTTTTTTGCTCGTGGGTGTCTGGTGGTTTGCCTTTGCGCATATTCCGCTACGGGAATTACCCAAAGGTTTACCGAGGATAAAAGCCGGAGCGCAACAAAGTGTTTTAAGTAACGGTTTTAAAGAATTGCGAAAAGTATTGCAGCAATTGCGGCATTTGCCGGTATTGAAAACTTATCTGGCTGCATTTTTTTGTTACAGTATGGGGGTGCAAACCGTCATGCTGGCAGCGACGCTTTTTGGCAGTAAGGTGTTGCATTTACAGCCGCCGGAATTGATTGCTACAATTTTAATCATCCAGTTGGTGGCCATTGCAGGTGCATATCTGATGTCAAAACTGTCCGGGCTGATGGGCAATCTGAAAGTGTTGTCCATGGTCGTGGTGATTTGGATTGCGGTATGTGTGGGAGCCTACTTTACTACCGGAGCAACCGGATTTTATATTTTAGCTGCAGTAGTGGGGCTGATCATGGGCGGAATACAATCGCTCAGCCGTTCTACTTATTCCAAACTGATGCCTGTTACTCCTGATACCACTTCCTTTTTCAGCTTTTATGATGTAACGGAAAAAGTAGCGATAGTAATCGGCATGTTTTCTTTTGGTCTGATAGATCATATTACCGGCAATATGCGCAATGCCATCCTTACGCTGATTATTTATTTCTTAGTTGGGCTTGTTCTGTTGCTGGTGGCTATACGCAGGGATGGTCATCACAGAGTGTCTTCTGTGGCGAGTTGATATATTCCCGGAATATTTCTGCCTAAGCCGTCATAATCCAAGCCGTATCCCACAACGAATTTTTCAGGAATTTCAAATCCGGAATAGTCGGCCTGAACCGGAAATTTCAATGCATCCGGTTTGGTCAGCAGGGCAGCGATTTTTATTGAAGCGGGATGTTGTTGAAGCAGTGAGGGGATAAATTCGTGCAATGTTTTTCCGGTGTCAATGATATCTTCTACTATAATGATATGCCGGCCATCAACCTGTTCTTCTAAGCCTATAGCAGTAACCACATTGCCTGTGGAAGCAGTACCCTGGTATGAGGCTAATTTTATGAATGAAATTTCCGCATCAATAGTGATCTGCCGGAACAGATCTGATGCAAATACAAAGGAGCCGTTCAGCACAGCCAGAAACAAGGGGCGTTTGCCGGAATAATCCTTACTGATTTGCCTGCCCAGAAGTGCTGTTTTCTTTTCAATTTCTTCCCTACTGATATACGGAACAAAAGTTTTATCGTGAATATTCATACTGTTCATATTTTATAGAATGGAGGAATAAACTGGTCAGAGCATTGTTGTAACAATAATACCGGTTACTACAGCTATGCCAAAGCTCAGCAGTGTTCCGATCAGGATATATTCGGTTAGCTTACGGTCGCGCCCTGCTTTCAGATCACCGAAGCGAAAGACGGATTTTGCTGTAATGAGAAAGCCGATAGCAGCCCATTGCCCTGCAAGGATAAAAATAAAAGTCAATATCCGTTCTGCCATGCCGATTATTTTCCCGGCATTTTGCAAAGAAGGTGTTTCTATGGCTTCTGCAGCATTTCCGGTATAAGGCTCCCATTGGGATAAAAGAACTTTCATGATAATACTCACCGGCGGGCCAAGCCAGAGGACGGCTGTTCCGATAATCAATAGTTGTTGTACCTGTTGACTGTCCGGGCTAAATACCGGTTTTTCCCAAACCCATACCGCAGCCAAAATAACGAGAAGATGTAAAGCCTGATCCGTTAAAAAAAGCAGGCGTTTGTTTACCGGGTTTTGTAATAATAGTTTGCCGCTGTCAATAATAAGGTGGCATATACAAATAAAAGCCGCCATGCCGACATAGCGCATTTCGTGTAATATGGCCATGAGCAAGAGGAAATGAATGCCGACATGAAAATACAAGTAGGGGCTTTTGATTTTTCGGCGCTCTTTGTCGATTACCCATTTGCCGGGTTGCAACAGGAAATCGCCCACTAAATGGGCCAGCAGGATTTTGGTGAGCAGGAGTGTTGTCATTTTTTTTCTGGTTGGATGAGGGTTTCGTAAAAATGAATTATCTCTGATATGAGGTCGTATTGTGATCGCTTCCGGCGCTGACTTACAGCCGACTGGTTGATTTGCAGGTGGGCGGCAATGTCGTTTTGGTTTTTATCCGGGTTTTCTAATAAACATTGAACGGTTTCTGCCGCTACAGGACTCCAGTTGTCCATGATGGTAAGCGCCAGGCGAATAAGCAGGTTCATGGTATAATCCTGTTCTTCATTGCCTGAAGTAATGGCCAGGTTAATGCCCTGATCCTTCAGGGAATCAAAGGTTCGTCCCGAACGGGTAAAGGCGCTGCCCTGGGATTCCGAGACCTTTTTAGCATTATGGCTGATATCCCCTAAGCCGATACTCAGGCGGATATCAAGCCCGTTTATTTGCCGGAGCGCTGATTTGATCAGTATGGCTTTTCGTAAAGCCTGTTCCGGCCGGCGAATCAGTAACTGAAAGGCATCGCCCCGGTATATTTCCCAAGTTACGGGCGTTCGTCCGGTCTTGTTGAAAAGCCTTTTCAGTAAAGGCTTCCAGTACTTAGCCGGTACAAGCTCTGACCCTATAATATCGCCGGTAATAACTGCTACCATTTTTCAAATATAAGCACTTTCGCTAATAATCGAAATTATTAGCAGATTCGCTAATAATCAGGATTATTAGCGAATCTGCTAATAATTATATTGCTGTACAGTTCACTTTATTTTTAATAGATTTATTATAAGTATATTGTAAGTGGTATATTTATTTATACATAAAATAAGTCGTATAAAAAAGCTGCCTGTACATGGGATAAAAACGGTATCCGTCAGGCAGCTTTTTTACAACAAATCTATTCTTTTATAATTGCCATTTTTTATCGGCAAATCTGCTGCTTACAATCAATTCTTTACTTCCGGGCGTATATTTATAGAAGCCTTCGCCGCTTTTTACGCCTAAGAAGCCGGCTTGTACCATATTGGCAAGCAAGGTAGCCGGGGCATATTTTTGATTGCCGAATCCCATGTGTAATACATTCATGATCGAATAGCAGGTATCCAAACCAATGAAGTCGGCTAACTGAAGCGGCCCCATAGGATGGGCCATACCTAATTTCATGATGGTATCAATTTCCTCAACACCTGCAACCCCTTCCTGCAATGCAAGGATGGCTTCATTAATCAGCGGCATCAGAATTCTGTTGGAGATAAAGCCCGGGTAATCGTTGACTACGCAAGGCACTTTATGCAGCACCTTCGACAAATCATAAACCGTTTGAGTGACATCTTTGTCGGTAGCATAGCCATTAATAATCTCTACTAATTTCATTACCGGAACAGGATTCATAAAGTGCATGCCAACTACCCGGTTAGGACGTTTGGTGAAGGATGCTATGCGGGTAATGGATATAGAAGAAGTATTGGTAGCAAGAATGGCTTTCTCCGGGCACAAACGATCCAATTCCTGGAACAGTTTGGTTTTAAGTTCGATGTTTTCGCTGGCTGCTTCCACCACAAGGTCTGCATCGCTTACCGCATCTTCCAATACGGTGAACTGATGAATGTTGCCTAATGCTGCGGCCTTAGCTTCTTCCGTAAAAAGGTTCTTGGCAATTTGGCGATCCATATTCTGGCCGATTCTGGCTACAGCTTTTTCTAAAGCAGCTTTGGAAATGTCCATCATGCTTACCCGGAAACCGTATTGTGCGAAAACATGAGCAATACCATTACCCATAGTGCCTGCACCGATTACGGTGATGTTTTGAATGTTTTTTACTTTTTGCATTGTGATTTCTGACAAGCCGGTTGTTTGCGGCTTTTGCATTGTTTCTGAAGTTTGAGACATAATTTTAAGATAAATTTTTTTAAAAAACGCCTAAAGGTAAGCGTTTTGAAAATAACCTGTTTGCCCTTTTTCCCACATAAGTGAAAAAAACAGCTATATTGACCGGTATAATGTATCGTTTAAGATGCCGGAGAAGGGGAATGTTGTATTATGAAAAAAATCGGATTGGAGCAGCGGACAGATTATTCCTTTATCCAAAAATATTGATTTACATTTGCCGGGAATATGAAAAAATACTTCTTGACAATCTGCGGCATAGGAATGCTGTCTTTGACTGCCTGTGAATCAGGTAAGAATAATAATATTATCGGAAAGTGGCAGGGCGTGGCCATAGAAACCCCTGTGGGTGACTCCATCATTCAGGAACGGTTGAAGTCGCTGGACACCGTTACGGTAATGGATTCTGCAACAATGAGTCATTATAAGACTACCAATGTGGACAGTATCAAAGCATTGATCCGTGCAGATTTTGCCCGGCAACAGGAGCAGGATAATACCAGTAAAAAGGAATATGCGACTTCTCTGAAATACGAAATTGATGCCAATGGTAAAATGTACACCCATGCGGCATCTCCAATGGGCGCTCAGACCGATACTTCTGTATGGTACTTCGCCGACAATGGAAAAAAGATCGTATTTGACAATGCCGCTTTAGCTAAAGATGGTATGGGCGATCGTATGGTAATTGATATTTTGAAAGCCACTAAAGACAGCTTATCGCTGAAGATGATAGACCCCAGCGGAGGTCCCGTGATTTTCCATTTCAAAAAGGATGATGGAAAATCTACAGAAGAAAAAAAGTAAACTAATGTTATGTTAGGAGTAAAATGACGTAAAAATAAAATTGATCCGTCGTTGTTGGTATTTTCACCAACAACAATACAGTTAACTTAACACTAAATAATATAATGCAAATATTATGGCTGAGATAGCTTTCAGACAGGCATTGCGCGAAGCGCTTTCCGAAGAGATGAGGAGAGATGAGAGGGTTTTCCTGATGGGCGAAGAAGTAGCGCAGTATAATGGTGCTTATAAAGTGAGTCAGGGTATGTTGGACGAATTCGGCCCGCGCCGTGTCATCGACACTCCTATTTCCGAACTGGGCTTTGCCGCTGTCGGTGTAGGTGCTGCCGCAAATGGTCTGCGCCCCGTAATTGAATTTATGACCTGGAATTTTGCTGAGCTTGCCATTGATCAGATTGTCAATCATGCGGCGAAAATGCTTTCCATGAGCGGCGGACAGTTTAACTGTCCTATTGTTTTTCGTGGTCCCAACGGTTCCGCAGGGCAATTGGGCGCTCAGCATTCCCAGTCTTTCGAAAGCTGGTATGCCAATGTGCCCGGTTTAAAAGTGATCTCTGTTTCCAATCCTTATGATGCAAAAGGATTGCTGAAATCTGCTATCCGTGATAATGATCCCGTTGTCTTTATGGAATCGGAAGTGATGTATGGAGACACCGGCGAAGTGCCGGAGGAGGAATACCTTATTCCGATCGGGAAAGCCGATATTAAGCGGGAAGGAAGCGATGTTACTATTATTTCCTTTAATAAAATGATGAAGGTGGCATTAGGCGCTGCAGAAGAACTGGCAAAGGAAAATATCAGTGCCGAAGTTATTGATCTGAGAACCATCCGCCCCTTGGATATTGATACGATTATCCAATCTGTAAAGAAAACCAACCGCCTTGTTGTGGTGGAAGAGCAATGGCCTTTTGGATCGGTTGCTACAGAAATCAGCTACCGGGTACAAAAAGATGCGTTTGATTTTTTAGATGCACCTGTCCGCCGGATATGTACGGCAGATGCCAATATGCACTATGCGCCCAGTTTGGCCGCAGCCTTTCTGCCGGACGTAGCCCGAACCGTGCAACTGGTAAAGGAAGTGATGTATATCAAAAAATAATCGCCATCTTGTTGCAGGGTTACAGAAAGATAAACAGATAATAAACCGTGCACAAATTGCGTTTATGCGAAAAGGAATTTGTTTGATGATGTTTCAGTTTTTCAGGAATACCCTTATCTTCTTTATTGTACTTTTTAGCATATCCGGATATGCACAGCAATTTTATGCATCTTCGGAATATGGTGTAAAATTAGGTGCCGGCCATTATTTTGGCGATATCAACCCCGACTATGGATTAAAACGCCCTATGCCGGCTGTAGGCGCTTTTTTTCGCCATCATTTTAACCCTTACATTTCTACCCGGGTCAGTATGGATTATTCCATGCTGGGCTATGCTGATAATCTTTCCGAAAATGCTTACCAGCAACAGCGTAACCTGAGTTTTAATACTAATATCCTGGAAGTGGCGCTGATGGCTGAATTTAATTTCTTTTGGTTTAGTACCGGCGATCCGATGCATCGCTTCACACCCTATCTTGCCGGTGGAATCGGCGCGTTTTATTACGAACCCACCGCACGTTTCGAAGGGCATACTTATAAACTCCGTTTACTGGGTACGGAAGGACAGTTTACCGAAGCTTATAAAGACCGGCGCTACCAGCCTTTCAGTGTCTGTTTCCCTATTGGTTTTGGTTTTAAATATTGGGTGAGGCCTGGTCTGAATGTCGGTCTTGAAGTGATCAATCGCTTTACATTAACCGATTATATGGACGATGTAAGTACCACCTATGTAGGCATAGATCAGTTTGCAAATGACCCAATGCACCCTACTGCCGGTGCTGCTTTACAGGATCGTTCCCTGCTCGCAAACGGTCAGAAATTAGGTCGTGCAGGCAAACAGCGCGGCGATGCGGCGTCTAAAGATCAGTATCTTTTTGCACAGTTTACCTTGTCTTTTCAGCTTAAAACCTATAAATGTCCCTCGCATCTTGATGGCATCTGGGAGCCTTAATATGGATGAAAACATCAATGCTGTACATGCTGCCATCTTTGATATGGATGGCCTTCTTTTAGACACCGAACCTTTATGGGGTGAAAGCATGATGGCGGTCGCCGGCCATTATAAAATTCCGGTTACACTACAACAATTTCGCCATACCACCGGGTTGCGCATATTTGAAGTAACGCGCTTTTGGAAAGAAAAATTTCCATGGCCGGGCAAAGTGGATGCGGATACGGTTGCACATGAAATTCTGGATGATATTATTGCCCGCTCCAAAGCAAAAGGGAGGGTTATGCCTGGCGCAGTTGACTGCCTCCAATGGTTCAGATCGCAGCATGTACGAACAGGCTTAGCTACTTCTTCCCCGATGCGAATGGTTCATGCATTGATGGATCATTTTAATCTGAATGCTTATTTTGACGTACTACATTCTGCCGATGCGACAAGCTTTGGCAAGCCACACCCGGAAGTGTATTTGCAATGTGCGGAAGCGCTGCATATTGCCCCCTATAATGGTGTGGCTTTTGAGGATTCGGTGAATGGTATGATTGCTGCCAAAGCCGCCAGGATGAAGGTTGTGGCTGTGCCGGAAATGGCTAAGTTAGCAGATCCCGGTTTTGCGCTTGCCGATCTGAAGTTAGCTTCGCTCGGGGAGTTCACTCCTGAAATGTGGTCTGATCTGCTTATGGTGTAATTTTGTGAACCATTATACTGTCTCATGATTTCTTTTCCCGAAAAAGAAAGCCAGACATACAATCAAAAAAGCGATTGCAGGAGTACACCAGGGAAATCTTGTAAAAAACGAATGGTGTTCCGAAGGCTGCACCACGAATTGTTTCACGGTACCTACAGCGTCACGGCTTACGTTTATGAGCGTTCCGTCAGATCTGATCAGGCCGGTGATGCCGTTATTGCTATTGACTACAATATCTCGCCGGTTTTCTACTGCCCGGAATCGGGCGCTGTAAAAATGTTGGTTGATGAGCAGTGGAGACTTGCTAAACCATCCGTCATTACTGATATTTACCAGGAAACCGGCACCATTTCGTGTAAGACCTGTTGCGGCAGACGACACCATGGACTCGTTACAGATCAGTGTGCCCACCTTCCCGAATGGTAAGATCATGGGCTCGTCACCTGTACCGGGTTCCGCATAAAAGCCATCGGTACCTATGAAGGGAAGATTGAGTGAAAACAAGGGGCGCTCGGCAAAATCCAGCAAATAGCGTTTGTCATACCGGCCTAATACGATACCGTTGTTGTTGATAGCATAAGCGGAATTGTACACGCTGTTTCCCTGAAAATCGGAATTGATGCCGATGACGTTTATCGTTTGACTGTCTTTAGTTTGTTGGGTAACGGCCCGGACAAAATCATCATCGGACCGGTAAGTCCAGGGTATTGCCGACTCTGTCCAGAGAATAATTTGCGGTTGTGTAAGCGCTGCCTTCCGGTGCAGATGTAATAATTGCCGGGCCAGTTCATTCCCGTTGTCTTTATCCCATTTCATTTCAGGAGGCGTATTTTCACACATTAAAGTGAGGCGAATTTCATCAGCAGGGTTTTGTCGGGTTTGATTATTCCAGTAAAAAATACCCATTCCGCCAATGAATAGCAGACACACAAATGCCGCCGGTATCCAGATGCGTGACCATTGTTTGCGGATGATATAGTAGCCGAGCAGGTAATTGATAAGAACCACGGCAAAGCTGAGTATATGCTCACCGCCGAAAGCAGCCCATTGGATAAAATAAATATTTTTCCCCAAAATAGAACCATAGAAAAAATACAACCAGGGCATTCCTTTGAAAAGCGTGTACAGTAGAAAATCTCCTAATGTCCAGACTGCCGCAGCGGCCAGTCCCTGTATCAGCGGAGCATTTGAATTGTTATGAACCAGGATTGCAGTAACCTTACCGGTTATCCCAAAATACAGGGCACTTATTAAAGCGGAGATGATATAACAAAGCCAGGCCGGTAGCATAGCACCTCCGGAAAAACTCCCGATAACTGCCGGCATCCAGTAAAAAAGTAAAAGACAAAATGTACTGCCGAATAAGGCACCGGCCTTAAAAGACTTTATCCTGCCCCGGATCAGTACCATAAAAACAGGACTTAAACTGACTAATATCAGGCCGTATTGCATGAATGTGGACGCCAAAAAGGTAAACAGAGCGGCGATGAGTATAAGAATATAATCTGTTTGAAGCTTTTTCATAAGAAAAATGAAACTTGAAAATAACATTCAAAAATATTATTAAAAAACAGAACAACAGCCATCTTGTTCGGATAAATCAAAAGAACCGTTCAGCAGGTTGCTTTGCCGGAATAAATAGAGCATTAGTATCTGGCCGGCTACTATGATCTTCTTAATAAATATCTGCTCAATATTTGCGAAAACTATATCGTCATTTGTATTTTCAAAAATATATTCAAATCCAAATTGGGTAATGTTGATTGTATCTTGTTTTAATTATTGAATACATCCGCAATTGTGAATGATTAACATATTTTTATTTAATTTTTAGGCAAAAATTATTACAAGTGTATTGCTTTATTTATTTTTGTTTGAAGTAAAAAAGGGGGAAGCCGAAAACCTGGCAGAGTAGGCGTTATTTAAAAATATTAATTATGAAGAAGCTTTTATTAGTATCAGTACTTGTTTGTATAGCGAGTAGTGTGTTTGCTTCATTACGTCAGACACAGTACCGGTGGCGGAATGATGACGGTGATGAGGCTACGGCAACCTGGAAGGCGCCGCAAAATACTTCGATTACCATTACAGATATGTCTGTACTCCGACTGCGGATTGAAATGGATAATAATAACGGATATGCTTATGCCACATCTACCTTAGATGGTGTTCTTTATTACTCGGCTGATGGAGGAGGCTCCTGGATTGCCGTAAGTAATGATGTATCTAATGCTTTTGCATATAGTATCAGCCCTAATGTAACAAACGGAACAGCAACAACCAGCCAGATGACGGGAACAGGAGGCTCCTTTATGGCAGGCCGCGTTTTATCTCAGCCTCCCGGATCTCAGCCTCAATTGGATGATGGTGCCAGGACTGAGTATGAATATGTTATCCAGCCGACAGTGAATGTATCTAATTTCACAACTTATCAATTTAAGATTTTAGGTTATGATGAATATGATGAAATAGAAATACAACCATCAAATGTTGCAACATTAACCACCAATATTGCTCTGAGCGCCTGTAGCGGTACTCCTGATAATGGTACTGCAATTGCTTCCACGGATTATGCCTGTATCGGAGCTCCCTTATCGCTATCACTTACAGGTATTGATGCATTAACGGACATGACTTACCAATGGTATAGCAGCCCTGCCGGTGCGGGCACATTTACGCCTTTAGGCGGTGCGTCAACATCGCCTGCTTACACGGTAAATTCACAAACCGTTGCTACCGATTATTATTGTATCAGTACATGCGGTATCAGTGGTTTGTCCGCTACATCCAGTACCATAACCGTGAACCAAAACCCAGTTACAAACTGCTATTGCACACCTACCTATGTTTATGGTTGTAGCGATAATGATGATATTAACAGTGTAATTATTATGGGCGATATAGCTCCCGGTATTAACCATACAAATACAGGCTGTAATGGTGGCTATTCCGACTTTACTAGTATGTCGGCAACCCTAACTCCAGGTAGTACATATTCCGGAAACATAACCACAAGTTATGGGAGTGCAAGTGAAAATGTAAATGTGTGGATAGATTACAATGCCAATGGAGTATTTGAAACATCCGAATCTATTGCAACACTTAACAGTATAAGTAATACAAGCTCAGGAGCAATTAGTTTTACAGTTCCTCCGACTCAGCCTGACGGATCTTATCGTATGAGAGTACGCTTAGTATATGATATGGATCCTGCTACGATTGATCCTTGTGCTAGTTATAATTACGGGGAAACACATGATTATATGGTAAATGTAATGTCGCCTGACCCTTGTACCGGACAACCAAGCCCCGTTACAGTAAGCGGCCCGGCTGCTATCTGCCCTAGTATAGCTTTCAGTTTGATTACTACAGGAATAATTCCGGCAAGTAATATGAATTATACATGGCAGTATGATAATGGCAGCGGATGGACTTCTACAGGTGTAACCACATCTTTTTACAATGTCTCGGGAATTACTACATCCACCAGCTATCGTTTTATTTCTACCTGTAATAATTCCGGGTTGTCCGATACTTCAGACGTATTAACAGTGGCAGTAAATCCGCCTTCCCTTTGTTATTGCTTAGCTGAGAATTCTGCTGGATCTGAGGGATCTTATATTGATTCCGTTGGCTTTGCAGGTATTGCCAATAATACTGCTGCAACACCGCCTCCGGCCTCTACTCCATCCGGCTACTTCCCGGGTACTTTATATTCAAGTCAGATTGCTAATGTGAATCCGGGAGGAACTTATCCGCTAAGTGTTAAGATAGACCCCCCAGGAGTAAGTTATTCAGCAGCAATAGGCTCTGTTTGGATAGATTATAATCAAAACGGAATTTATGAAGCATCTGAATGGACACAAATCGGCACCAATATGCCGAGCGGTCAGGTAACGACCATTAATATAACTATCCCATTGACTGCAACGACCGGTTTGACCGGAATGCGTATTCGTACCCGTGGTAATGGTAATCCCAATGGGGCAGGCGATGCCTGTGTTCAAATGGGCTCCGGCGAAACAGAAGATTATTTAGTGAACATCTGTCCGGTAGTTACCCCAACAGCTGCTACTTCCAACCCGACCTATTGCGGCAATACGGACGGTAGCATCACGCTGAGCGGCTTAGATGCCAGCGCAAGCTATACGGTAAATTACAGTAAAGACGGTGCACCACAAACCGCGATGAGCCTCACTTCGGATGGTAGTGGCAACTTAGTGATGAGTGGCTTAGGCGCCGGCGCTTATACTAATATTATTGCTACGGCAAGTGGCGGCTGTAATACTACCGCTGCAAGCGCAACCC